>ENA-UOOI01002032-UOOI01002032.1-fermentation-metagenome-genome-assembly--contig:-NODE-2032-length-18807-cov-3.824179_pt1 | contig 18807 bp, 16 predicted proteins | sample MGYA00245779_ERZ724027 | MGnify/ENA primary metagenome ERZ724027 (study PRJEB28704, sample SAMN03018318) | fermentation metagenome | biome: anthropogenic terrestrial biome; feature: soil; material...
TCAGAGTGAATTTCCCATGGAAGAGGTAAGCGAATTCACGGTTGAGGCCGGTAGACCGGACACCATTACCAGAGAAAAGCTGGAAGTACTTAGGGATTATCCGGTAACACGAATTTCCATCAATCCACAGACAATGAATCAGGAGACACTGGATCTGATCGGGAGACGGCATACGGTGGAAGATATCGTTTCCAAATATCAGCTGGCACGCGAAATGGGATTTGACAACATCAATATGGATTTAATCGTAGGTCTGCCGGGAGAGCATAAGGAACACGCTGCTCATACATTAGAGAGGATAAAGCTTTTGAATCCTGACAGTATGACAGTGCACTCTCTGGCGCTTAAGAGGGCAGCCAGACTGAATCTGTTTAAGGATAAGTATAAGGAAATCTCATTCGAAAACAGTCAGGAAATTATGCAGATGACAGCAGATTCTGCGCGTGAGATGAAGATGGATCCCTACTATCTGTACCGGCAGAAAGACATCGCCGGAAATTTTGAAAATGTAGGTTACGCGAAACTTGACAAAGAGGGTATTTACAATATACTAATAATGGAAGAAAAGCAGACCATTATGGCGGCAGGAGCAGGTGCTTCCACAAAATTTGTCTTCCAAAATGGAAAACGTACGATACGTGCCGAGAATGTCAAAGATATAAAAAATTATGTGGAGAGAATTGATGAAATGCTTGAACGAAAAGAAGCCGGAATTAAAGAATTATCAACACAGTAATCAGCGAAAAAATATGCTCCAGTATTCTCTGGCAGAACAAATAGCGCATGGCATGGACGTCAGCAATATGGCTTATGATGTTGCGGAAAAACTGGGATACAAGAAAGAGGAGTGCTATGAACTGGCTGTGGCGGGAATCCTGCATGATATCGGAAAAATCGTTCTTGAGAAAGAAATTGGTGATAAGCCACTCATTGTCGAAGAGATGAAAGTTGTACGTATGCATCCGGTTGAAAGCTATGATGTGGTAAAGAAACAGGGATACTCGGATTTTATACAGCAAAGTGTGCTGCATCATCATGAGAATTATGATGGCAGCGGTTACCCGGACCATTTATTCGGAGATGACATTCCATATGGAGGACGTATTTTAAGAGTCTGTGATGTTTACTGTGCCCTGACTTCTGACAGACCCTATCGAAAGGCCTATGATCATGAAACAGCGATCAAATTTATGGTTGAGGATATTCGAAACTTCGATCTGAAAATATTTTTGGCGTTTCAGAAGATAATACATGAAAACAATCGGAAAGCAATCATATTAGGTGATCTTACCGTTGACGAGAGAGGAGATTTTGTATAATGGCTTTAAAGAAAAAACCTGTGACAGGAATGAAGGATATTCTGCCTTCCGAGATGGAGATACGGGATTATGTAATCCGTCTGATCAAGGAAACCTATGGCTCTTTTGGATTTTCTTCGATTGAAGCACCCTGTGTGGAACACCTTTCGAATTTGAACAGTAAACAGGGAGGGGAAAATGAAAAGTTAATCTTTAAGATATTGAAAAGAGGAAATAAATTAAAGATTAACGAAGCAGAAAGTGAGTCTGATCTTACCGAAGAAGGACTGCGTTATGATCTTACGGTTCCACTTAGCCGTTATTACTCAAATCACGCGAATGAACTTTCAAGCCCTTTTAAAGCGCTGCAGATGGGAAATGTCTGGAGAGCTGACCGCCCGCAGAGAGGACGTTTCCGTCAGTTTATGCAATGTGATATAGATATATTGGGCGAACCGAGTAATCTGGCTGAGATTGAACTTATCTTGGCCACCACCACCCTTCTCGGAAAACTGGATTTCAGGGATTTCACAATCCGTATCAATGAACGACGAATCTTAAAAGCGATGGCAGAATACAGCGGATTTGATAAAGATACATTTGATACGGTCTTTATTACTCTCGATAAAATGGACAAGATTGGTCTTGCAGGTGTTGCTGAGGAATTGAAAAAAGAGGGATTTGATAAAGACGCTGTTTCCAGATATATGAAATTATTTCAGAATGTAACCGGGGATACTTCTGGTATCATATTTATTAAGGATACCCTGGGGGATTTCCTGGATCAGGATGTAGTAGACAGTCTTACTACAATTATTGAGACGGTAGATAGATTAAAAAGTGTAGATTTTAAAATTGTCTTTGATCCTACGCTGGTTCGCGGAATGTCCTATTATACCGGGACAATTTTTGAGATTTCTATGGAAGAGTTCGGAGGTTCTGTCGGCGGTGGCGGACGTTATGATGAGATGATAGCAAAGTTTACGGGGAATAAGGTTCCGGCATGCGGATTCTCCATAGGTTTTGAACGTATTGTAATGCTTTTGCTGGAAAGGGAATTCAAAATTCCGGATGCATCGATGAAGAAGGCTTATCTGATAGAGAAAAATATGCCTTCAGCCCGGGTGGCCGATATTTTGGCAAAGGCAGCGGATGAGCGAAAATCCGGTTTATCTGTTCAGGTCTCCATGATGAAGAAAAATAAAAAGTTTCAGAAAGAGCAGCTGAAATCTGAGGGATATCATGAAATCTGTGAATTTTTCACGGATAGGATGTAGAAAAGGCAGCTTCCAGCTGCTTTGAATATGATTCGTGATAAAAAGACAAGTGTAGGCAGTTATTTTCTCTGCTGACACTCGTCTTTTTATGTTTTAATAAGGGTAACTACAGAATCTTATTTTTTATTATAGTACCATTTTTCAATCAGGCATACTCCCTGATAAAGAATCATTGCGATAATACATAGAATGATGATGGAAAGAATTAGCCAGTCAAGTTTAAATACCTGGCTTGAATAAATGATCAGATAGCCAAGTCCCTGTCTTGCTCCGATGAATTCACCTATGATGACGCCTACCAGACAGAGGCCGATGTCAACCTTTAAGGCGCTGAGCAGATAAGGAGTGGAAGCCGGAAGTACTACCTTAGTCAGCACTTTATACCTTCCGCCTCCCAGGGTATAAATCAATTTCATTTTCTCCTGACTGACTTCCTGAAATCCCTGAAACAGGCTGATAATCGATCCAAATACAGCCACGGACATGCCTGCGATAATAATGGTCTTCATATTGGCGCCCAGCCATACGATCAGCAGAGGAGCAAGCGCCGATTTCGGAAGCGAATTTAAAACAACCAGATATGGTTCCATTACTTCGGCGAATCGTGGAAACAGCCAGAGGCAGACAGCTGTCACAACTGTAAAAATGATTGTCAGGGCAAAACTCACTAATGTCTCAGCCAGTGTTACGCCTATATGCAGGAACAGATTGTGCTCTCGCACCATGTCATAAAACGTTTTGATCACCTTCACCGGACTGCTGAAGATAAAGGAGTCAATCCATCCAAAATCTGAAGCACACTGCCATAACAGGATAAATGCAAGCAGCAGAAAGACACGAAAAAAACGAACCTGGTATTTTCTGGATAGCTGTTTTTTAAGATATGCTTCCTGGGTGGTACACGTCTTTGCTTTCATGATTATTCAACTCCTTCCATATCGTATTAAAATAGTTTTTAAATGCAGGAGCATTCCGAGAGGACATCGGTGTTCTGTTTTTAATTCCCATATCTATGGTAACAATAGATTTTACAACGGCTGGCCGGCTGGACAACACAACAACATGATCTGCCATGCTGATTGCTTCTGAGATATCATGTGTGACAAGTAAAGCGGTTTTTTTCTGTGCTTTTAAGATCTGGCCGATATCATCCGCAACGGATAATCTCGTCTGATAGTCCAAAGCCGAAAAAGGCTCATCCAGCAGCAATAATGCAGGTTCAAGAGCCAGCGTACGGATCAGAGCCGCTCTTTGGCGCATGCCTCCGGACAATTGTGAGGGTCTGGCATCCCGAAACTCATCTAATCCGTAAGTATTGAGCATTTCATCAACCTTTGCTTTTGTTTCATCGTTTAATTTGTTTTGTATTTCCAGTCCCAGAATTACATTGCGATATATCGTTCTCCACTCAAAAAGATGATCTTTCTGCAGCATATATCCGATATTAATGTCGGACTGTTTCAGCGGTTTCCCATTAATAAAAATAGAACCAGATCCTGGCTCCAGTAAACCAGAAATCAGGTTCAGAATTGTACTTTTACCGCATCCGCTGGGGCCGACAACGGCAACGAAATCACCTTCTTCGACCGTAAAATTTATATCGGTGAGGGCTTTTGTTTCACCTTCCATACTATGATAAGAAAAGCATATATTTTTTAGCTCTAATAGTGGTTCCATATTTCCTCCCCGTGTTTTTATGATATATATTAAGATATGCATAGCACGAAAGCCGAGTGACAATATAGGGATAAGCTACCTGACAATTGACAGAAAGGAAAATATATGTGATGATAACTCAAGGCAGATAAGAAGAAAGTACAGGTGAACATTCTATGGCAAATGTAAGAAACTATCAAAAAGAACTGGAGAGGGTGATTGACAGGCATCAGAGTAAGGGAGAAGTTCCTGATTTACTTCTGCACAGTTGTTGTGCTCCCTGCAGCAGTTACGTGTTGGAGTATCTTTCAAATTACTTTAAGATCACTTTGTTTTATTATAATCCGAATATTTATCCCGAGGAGGAGTATCGGACCAGGCTTCATGAGCAGAAGCGGCTGATTTCGGAACTTCCGACGAAATATCCGGTGCGTTTTATCGAAGGCACCTATGAACCGGAAAGATTCTTTGAGATGGCAAAGGGCATGGAGCAGATTCCGGAGGGCGGCGAGAGATGCTTTAAATGCTATGAACTCCGGCTTCGCGAGGCGGCTTCACAGGCGAAGAAATCAGGATGTGATTATTTTACAACAACATTATCAATCAGTCCTATGAAAAATGCTCACAAACTAAATGAGATTGGTGAGAAAATACAGGAAGAAATGGAAGTTTTTTATTTGAACTCTGATTTTAAAAAGAAGGAAGGTTACAAACGTTCTATAGAGCTATCTAGGGAATATCATCTTTATCGCCAAAATTTTTGTGGCTGTATCTATTCAAGGTAAAATTTATAGCTTAACATGACAATTGACGTATGTAAGCGTAAATGTTAAAATTAGTGAAAAGGAAGAGAAAAGAGGGACTACTATGGCACAGCTTTGGGGAGGTCGTTTTACTAAACAAACGGATCAAATTGTATATGATTTTAATGCGTCCATTAGATTTGATAAAAAGCTCTGTGAACAGGATATCCGGGGAAGCATCGCTCATGCGAAGATGCTTGCAAAGCAGCATATTCTTACAGAAGAAGAGAGCGATGATATTATTTCTGGTCTAAAAGAGATTTTAATGGATGTGAAATCCGGAAAACTTGAGATTACCGGAGAATATGAAGACATCCACAGTTTTGTTGAAGAAAACCTGACTCGCCGAATAGGGGACGCCGGAAAAAAACTGCATACCGGACGAAGCCGCAATGATCAGGTTGCACTGGATATGAAATTATATGTCAGGGATGAAATTGACGAAACAGATGCCCGGCTTAAGAATCTGCTGGACACGATTGAGCATTTGATGGAGGAGAACCTCCATACCTATATGCCGGGATTCACACATCTTCAGAAGGCTCAGCCGGTTACTCTGGCTCACCACATGGGAGCTTATTTTGAGATGTTTAAGAGAGACCGGGGACGTCTGCATGATATATATAAAAGAATGAATTTCTGTCCGCTCGGAGCGGGTGCTCTTGCGGGGACTACATATCCTTTGGATCGTGATTACACAGCCAGCCTCCTTGGGTTTGACGGTCCCACGTTAAACAGTATGGATTCGGTTTCTGACCGTGATTACCTGATTGAACTTTTGTCCGCAATTTCCACAATTATGATGCATCTGTCGAGATTCTCTGAGGAAATTATCACCTGGAACACGAATGAATATCAGTTTGTGGAACTGGATGATTCTTACAGTACAGGCAGTTCCATTATGCCTCAGAAGAAAAACCCTGATATTGCCGAACTGGTGCGGGGAAAAACAGGGCGCGTTTACGGAGCTCTGATGTCTGTACTTACGATGATGAAAGGGCTTCCCCTCGCATATAACAAAGATATGCAGGAAGATAAGGAGCTGACGTTTGACGCCATCGATACAGTCAAGAATTGTCTGGTGCTGTTTAACGGGATGCTGTCCACGATAAGATTCAATACAGAAAACATGGAAAAATCGGCGAAAAAAGGATTTACGAATGCAACAGATGCGGCCGATTATCTGGTTGGGAAGGGAGTTCCTTTCCGTGACGCACATGGAATTGTAGGTCGGCTTGTCCTGTATTGCATTGAAAAAGAAATCTCTCTGGATGATATGACACTTGAGGAATATCAGTCAGTCAGCCCTGTATTTGAGGATGATATCTACGAGGCAGTCAGCATGAAAAACTGTGTTGAACGCCGAAATACCATCGGAGCACCCGGAGCACAGGCGATGGAGGCCGTGATCAGGGAAAATAAATTATATCTCAGTAAAAACTGGAAAGAATCGAGGTAATGCTTTATGGAAAATAAGCTTAAAGTCGGAATACTTGGGGCAACCGGTATGGTTGGACAGAGATTTATTACGCTGCTTGAAAATCATCCGTGGTTTGAGGTGGCATGTGTTGCGGCCAGCCCTAGAAGTGCGGGAAAGACCTATGAAAGGGCAGTAAGTGGAAGATGGAAGATGAATACACCTGTTCCGAACGCAGTGAAGAATCTGGTCGTAGTCGACGTTAATGATATCAAACACGTCTCTTCCTCTGTTGACTTTGTTTTCTCCGCGGTCGATATGTCAAAAGATGAGATTCGCACGATTGAGGAGAAATATGCTATATCCGAGACACCGGTTGTGTCCAATAACAGTGCACACAGATGGACTCCGGATGTTCCGATGGTAGTACCTGAGATCAATCCTGAGCATTTTGCAGTGATTCCTTCGCAGAGAAAGAGGCTTGGCACAAAGCGCGGATTCGTGGCGGTAAAACCAAACTGCTCCATTCAAAGTTATGCGCCGGTGTTGACAGCGTGGAGGGAATTCGAACCATACGAAGTGGTCGTTACAACTTATCAGGCTATCTCCGGTGCCGGAAAGACGTTTAAAGACTGGCCGGAGATGGAAGGCAATGTCATTCCCTATATCGGCGGAGAAGAAGAAAAATCTGAGTTGGAGCCGCTGCGCCTTTGGGGAAAAGTCGTGGACGGGAAAATTGAAAAGGCAGATAAACCTGTGATTACCAGCCAGTGCATTCGTGTTCCTGTCCTGAATGGACATACGGCAGCAGTATTTGTAAAGTTCAGAAAAAGTCCGACAAAAGATCAGTTAATTGATAGAATCAACAGTTTTCACGGGCTTCCGCAGGAGCTAGATCTGCCAAGTGCACCGAAGCAGTTTATCCGCTATATGGGAGAAGCTGATCGTCCACAGGTCAGAATGGATGTGGATTACGAAAATGGTATGGGTATATCGGTAGGACGTCTTCGCAGAGACACCGTATATGACTGGAAATTTGTCGGCTTGTCACACAATACAGTTCGGGGTGCAGCCGGCGGAGCAATATTGTGTGCTGAAACGCTGATGGCCAAAGGATATATTGAGAAGAAATAAGAATATGAACAGGCTGACCTGATAAGAGGAGAGAGGCCGGATAAAGCCTCTCTTTGTTCTTTGACAGAACCAGAGAATAGATTTGAGTGTGATAATTTAATATATGATAGAAAGAAACTATAAGATCGATATAATAAAGGGAATTGGTATCATACTGATGGTTTTCTATCATGCCTCTACACCGGGAGAAAGCTTTGCCTATTTATTCCATATGGCATTGTTTTTCATATGTTCCGGTTTTTGTTTTAATAGTAAAAACATTAAGCAGCCAATTCAATATATAAAAAAGAAAATAAAATCGTTGTATCTTCCATTTTTAATATCCAGTATTATTGTACTTCTTTTACATAATACTTTATTGGATTTGCATATATACTCTTATAAGCGGTATGACAGACTTACCGCGGAAACATTTCTGAAAGAACTTGCCAGGAGTTTCCTTTTTCTGGAACATCATCAGATGATAAGTGCCAACTGGTTTTTTCGAACCTTATGTATGTCTAGTATAGCATATATGCTGATACAACTTCTGTTATCAAAACTTCATTTAAAGGCAAAGAATCGTATGATCGTCAGAGCAGCGATCTGTGTTCTCTGCACATCTGCCGGGTGTTATCTGGGCTACATCTCCAATCATGGAAAGCTTTTTAACTTTTTAACAGTTATGCTTCTGATTGATTTTGGATATAATTTGAGGAAACTAGAATTAATGAAAGTTCTGAATAGCATTCCCAGATATATATCTGCGGGGATACTTTCTTTTCTTATGCTATGTTTCTTACATAGATTCGGAAATATTAGTATCAATCAGAATAAGGTCGTAAATCCTGTTTTCTTCTTCTGTTGTTCCATCTCTGGATTTGTTATGATATATGCGGCTGCATGTATTCTGGAGAAGGTAAATAAAGCAGTCAGTGTATTGTGTTTCCTGGGGAAGAATTCCATGGTTGTGGTATTTTGCCAATACATTGGATTCAAGATTGTTACCTTTCTTGAGATTATCGTGCGCGGTGATCCCATAAATAAGTTATCCTCTTATCCTACGTATATAACAGATCATGGGTTGTGGATTGTATATGGCATATTCGGAATCGGAGTTTCCATATTATTTGTTTTAATAATAAAATACCTGAAACATCGTTTTTCATTCTTTATATTGAAGCATGCATCGAGAGGTGGTATAATTATTAAATATATAAATAATAATTAGGAGGGGAATTTTATGTCTTATGACAATGTAAAATTGTTCTCAAATGCCGCTGTATCGAAGGCAGAACTGCTAAGGAGTCATCCGGGTAAGTACTTTATTCGCGCAGTTATGGCAGGGCTTTTTATTGCTGTTGCAATGATTTATAATAATGTGATCGGCAATATCTTTATGGATACAGATCCGGCATGGGGAAAAGTACTGGGTGGTCTGGTCTTTTCAATTGCAGTACTTTTGATTGTGTTTCTCGGAGGTGAACTCTTTACCGGGAACAATCTGGTAATGGCTTTTGGAGTGTACGACAAAGTGGTCACGCCGGGACAGCTGTGCAAAGTATGGCTGGCCAGTTATTTAGGTAATTTTGCCGGATGCACCATTCTTTCTCTGATCTTCGCTGCTTCAGGTGCTTCCGGGACGAAAGAATATTTTGCCGGCTACATAGAGAATAAGCTGACACTTCCGGCCGGTCAGATGTTTTTTAAAGCGGTCTTGTGCAACTTCTTTGTCTGTCTTGCGGTTGCGTGCGGGATGAAATGTAAAGATGAAGCGGCAAAATTTCTGATGATTACAATTTGCATTTCAGGATTTGTGATCTCTGGCTTTGAGCACTGCGTCGCAAATATGGCCACATTTGTAACAGCATATCTGCTGGTTCCGGGATTGTCTGTAAAGTTGATTCTGAGGAACATGTTCATAGTTACAATAGGGAACATCATCGGTGGCTCAGTTTTACTTGCACTGCCGCTGCGGAAGATGAGTGCCGATGAAGAGTGAATTGAAAAATAAACGAATTCAAGACTAGGTACAAATATGAGTAAATCTTTATACATAGCTGAAAAGCCCAGTGTTGCGCAGGAATTTGCGAAGGCTTTAAACGAAAACATGGGCAGAAAGGACGGATATGTAGAATCCGGGAATTCTGTAGTAACATGGTGTGTAGGACATCTGGTTACCATGAGCTACCCGGACAAATATGATATAAAATATAAAAGATGGAGTCTCAATACGCTGCCTTTTCTGCCGGAAAACTTTAAATACGAAGTGATTCCGTCTGTTTCAAAACAATTTAAAATTGTAAGCGGATTATTGAACCGTGAGGATATTGATACGATCTATGTCTGTACGGACTCCGGTCGGGAAGGGGAATATATCTACCGTCTGGTAGAGATGATGGCAGGTGTGAAAGATAAGGCAAGGAAACGTGTCTGGATCGATTCGCAGACAGAGGAGGAGATTCTGCGCGGAATACGCGAGGCAAAAGACCTGAGTGAATATGACAATCTTTCTGAAGCCGCTTTTTTACGTGCGAAGGAAGATTATCTCATGGGGATTAATTTTTCCCGGGTATTGACACTAAAGTACGGTAATGTTGTCACAAATTATCTGGGAGGAAAATACAAGGCTATTTCTGTCGGGAGAGTCATGACCTGTGTTTTAGGAATGATTGTCAGGCGCGAACGGGAGATCAGGACCTTTGTAAAAACACCTTTCTATAGAGTCCTCGCAACCCTAAAACTCGCCGGCACACAATTTGACGGAGAATGGCGCGCTGTTTCAGGAAGCAGCTATTATAATTCCCCTCTGCTTTATAAGGAAAATGGATTTAAGGAAAAAAAAGATGCGACCCATCTGATCGGGGAATTAGAGAAAAAGTATCCACTCGAGGGAGTACTTGAGAAAATTGAGCGAAAGAAAGAGAAGAAAAATCCTCCTCTGCTGTATAACCTTGCAGAACTTCAGAATGAAAGTGCAAAGCTATTCAAAATCAGCCCGGATCAGACACTTCAGCTTGTTCAGGAACTATATGAAAAGAAACTTGTTACATATCCGAGAACAGATGCCCGAGTTCTCTCCAGTGCCGTGGCAAAGGAAATTTCGAAGAATCTAAACGGTCTGATGAAATATCCACTCGCAGGCCCTTTTTTAAAAGATATACAGAGCAGTGAGAGTTATAAAAAGATCGGGAAAACCCGTTATACGAATGATAAACAGATCACAGACCATTATGCGATTATTCCTACCGGGCAGGGACTTCAGAATTTACACCGTCTCTCGACACTCTCGCAGAATGTGTATGAGGCGATTGTGAGAAGGTTCCTTGCGATTTTTTATCCACCGGCTGTCTACCAGAAAGCTTCATTGACGATCAGCAAAGACGGAGAGCGGTTTTTCTCCAATTTTAGGGTCTTAAATGAAGAGGGATACCTAAAGGTCACGGATTACTCCTTTACCAAGTCAAAAAATGATGAAAAGAATGTTAAATCAGAAAGCGATACAAAAGATCAGGTGTTGCCGGATGCTCTGGCAGAGCTGAAGAAGGGCTCTGTACTTCCAATCAACGAGTTTTCAATCAAAGAAGGAGAGACTTCTCCGCCAAAACGATATACTTCAGGTTCTATGATTCTTGCCATGGAGAATGCCGGACAGTTAATCGAGGACGAAGAGCTGAGATCGCAGATTAAAGGAAGCGGGATAGGAACCAGTGCAACGAGAGCTGAGATACTGAAAAAGCTATTTTCTATTAAATATCTTGCTTTGAATAAGAAAACACAGATTATTACACCGACCCTTCAGGGTGAGATGATCTTTGATGTGGTCAATGCATCCATTCGTTCGCTTCTCAATCCGGAGCTCACTGCCAGCTGGGAGAAAGGTCTGAATTACGTTGCGGAGGGAAGCATTACCTCAGATGAATATATGATCAAACTCGAAGACTTTGTGACCAGACATACGAAAAATGTCATAGGGCTCAGAAATCAGACACCATTGAAACGATGCTTCGATATGGCGGCAGCCAATTATAATATGAAGAAAAAGCAATCAAGACCTACAAACAAAGCAAAAGCAGATAAGCATACGAAAAAGTAAATATATTTTAGGAGGCTCACATGAGCAAATTGGCGATTAAAGAATTATACACAATAGATGAAACAATAGCAAAAGATATCTTTGACGGTATCCGTTATCCCTGGGAGGTACTTTCTAAAATTCACGATTTTATCTTAAAGCTAGGTCCAACACTCTCGCAAGAGGAGTATGAAAAAAAAGGCGATGATATCTGGATTGCCAAAGATGCCGTGATTGCTAAAACTGTTTCCATCACAGGCCCCTGTATTATTGGAAAAGGCGCCGAGATTCGTCAGTCAGCATTTATACGCGGAAATGCGATCGTGGGAGAGGGCGCAGTTGTGGGGAATTCTACAGAACTTAAGAACGTGATTTTATTTAATAAAGTTCAGGTCCCTCATTACAATTATGTCGGGGACTCTATTCTGGGTTATAAGTCACATATGGGTGCCGGAAGTATTACTTCTAATGTAAAATCAGATAAAAGACTTGTGGTTGTGAAAAATGGTGAGGAGCAAATTGAAACAGGACTGAAGAAGTTTGGTGCCATGTTGGGTGACAACGTGGAAGTGGGATGTGGAAGTGTTTTAAATCCGGGCACAGTAATCGGACAAAATACAAATATCTATCCGCTTTCCAGTGTACGCGGCGTGATACCTGCCAACAGCATCTTTAAGAGTGCGGATGATATCGTAGATAAGAAGATAACTAGATAAGAGATAGAAATAATAGGAGAAGCCTGTAAATTTAAAGTTTACAGGCTTCTCCTATTATGGAGTATATGGGATTTGAACCCCGAGAAATCAATTTAGCATCTGAGATAATTCTTTCTGATTATAAATCAGGTGAAGATACATAGCATCTTTTGCGCCTAAAGCATTATGAGCAGCGATTGCCTGAGTTATTTCATGGTGAGTTTCGATTGTTTCGTGAAGTAATTGGTTATGTGTAAAATGTATAAAAAGCGGTATTGAACTGTTGATAATTGGTATAAGCCTTGGGACAACGATATTTTTGCTGCTCATAGCGATTGCTGTATGGAATTCTATATCCTTTTCGGCATGACTACTGTTGCTGCGAATGAGTGATTCTACCTCATTACATAACGCTGAGATTTTTTTTATATCATTTTCATCCGCGTGGGTGGCAGCCATCGCTGCAATTCCGGGTTCCATCAGGAAACGGACTTCCATAAGATCCATGACAAGCTTACGCTTGTCCTCAATAAAGGTAAATCCGAGAGGGTCTTCAACAACGCCAGGGGTATGTGCAATATAGGTTCCGGATCCCTGGCGAATTGTTACAATGTTTCGTGATTCTAATAATTTCATTGCCTCACGGATAGAACTACGGCCGGCATCGAGTTTTTCAGATAAAATTGATTCATTTGGTAACTTATCTCCCGGCATTAATTGCTCTTTTAAGATATAACTTATAATATTCTCTGATAACTTCTGTGTTAAACTCATCATATGATTCTCCCGATTGTATTCTAGTTATAGAATAGAGCACATTTTAAAATCTGTCAATAATTATGCACAATTTTTATGTCTATAAATTGTAAATAATTATGTCTTGTCTTTTCATTCAAAGGACTTTATAATAAATACATCAGATGAATTTAGCAGACTATCTGATACAAAATATGGAAGAGGAGGAATTAGAGCGAAAATTGCAAATAATGAGAGAAAGTGGTCAGATGTATTACGCCGCCTGGAAAAATACAAATGAAAAGGTAGAGGAATATGGAAGAAGTAGTTTTTAAGGCAGAACCGATCCGGCTTTTGATTGCAGCTGCAATTGGTATACTGTTATTGCTTTTCCTGATAATTAAATTTAAACTGCATCCAGTAATCTCCATGATGATTGCAGCTATGGTAATAGGTATTGGAGCTGGAATGCCACTGGAACTGATTACCGAAACGGTTGAAACCGGTGTTGGAAAGACACTTCAGGGTATTGCATTACTGGTAGGACTTGGTTCTATGTTTGGAGGTATACTAGAAGCTAGTGGCGGTGCGCAGAAGGTTGCACAGACGTTAATCGAAAAACTGGGTCAGAAAAAAGCGGGTTGGGCGTTGGGAATTACAGGCCTTGTAATCGGAATGACGGTTTTTTTTGAGGCTGGGGTTGTCATTTTAGTTCCCCTGGCATTTAATGTGGCAAAGAAAACGAAAAAATCAACACTTACATATGTTATTCCATTATTAGCCGGTCTGGCTTCGGGATATGCATTTATTCCTCCGTCTGCCGGTTCTGTTCTGGTTGCGAATACCTTGAAAGTAAATCTAGGAACTGTGGTTATGGTTGGACTTCCGGTAGCTCTTGTATCTTTTGCAATAGCCGGTATATTATGGGGGAAAATGATCGGCGGTAAAATATACACAGCGCTGCCTTCAAATGTAGAAGATATTACCGATACAGAAAAGAATCCGCCGTCTTTTCATTTAACAATAGGAATCATTTTGATTCCGCTTATTTTGATTTTGCTGAGCACAGTTTCGAAATATCTGCCGTTCTCGGAAAAAGTGAAAGATGTCTTAGAATTTCTGGGTCAGCCATTTTTAGCATTAACGATAGCAACGGTAGTTGCTATGTATTTTCTGGGTATAAAGAGGGGCTATTCTAAAGATCAATTGAAAAAGATCCTAGATCATTCATTGAGGCCTGTTGGAATGATTCTTCTGGTTATCGCAAGCGGGGGTGTAATCCGTTGGATGCTTCAGAACTCTGGGTTAGGAAATATCATTGGTCCGGCACTCGAAAAAAGCGGAATGCCATTGATTATAGTTGCATTTTTAATTGCTCTTCTCGTTAGGGTATCTGTGGGAAGTTCTATTGTGGCAATGACGATGGCATCTGGAATTATGGCAACTATGCCGGCTGTTGTAGCTGCTCCGGATTTATATAGAGCAGCGATGTGCTGTGCAATCTGTGGTGGAGCTACAGCGTTGAGTCATGTAAATGATGCCGGTTTTTGGCTGGTTAGTACTTTTCTGGAGATTGATGAGAAGACAACGCTGAAGTCCTGGACGGTAATGGAGTCTTTAATTGGTTTTACCGGACTTGCAATGGGGTTAATTATTTCTGCTTTTGCATAGAAAAAATAAAAAAATAAAAAGAAGGAGTGTTTACAATGAAATTTAGAAGTCAGGAACTAAGAGAAATGGCACCGGAGTTAGATCCTCTGCGTCTGGGGACGGGATGGAAACCGGAGGATTTATCGAAGCCACAAATTATTATTGAAAGCTCATTTGGAGACAGTCACCCCGGAAGCGTACATCTTATGGAGTTAGTGGAAGAAGTGAAAAAGGGTGTATATGGGGCAGGAGGCTTTGGTGCCCGTTATTTTTGTACAGACATTTGTGACGGTGAGGCCCAGGGACATGACGGAATTAATTATTCCCTTCCATCCAGAGATATGATGGCAAATATGATGGAGATTCATGCCAAGGCTACACCTTTTGACGGAGGAGTCTTTCTTGCAAGCTGTGATAAAAGTATGCCAGCCATTCTTATGGCTCTTGGACGCATCAACATTCCATCCATCGTTGTAACAGGAGGAGTGATGGATGCAGGACCGGAACTTCTAACGCTGGAACAAATCGGAATGTATAGTGCAATGTATGAGCGGGGAGAAATTTCAAAGGAAAAATTGGAATTCTATAAGCACAATGCCTGCCCGTCCTGTGGGGCCTGCTCTTTTATGGGTACTGCTTCTACCATGCAGGTTATGGCAGAAGCTTTGGGGCTGATGTTACCCGGAAGTGCATTGATGCCTGCTACCGGAAGTGATCTGCGAGAATTTGCCAAAAAAGCCGGAGAACAGGCTGTATGGCTTGCAGAACGTGATCTGACACCGAAAAAAATTGTAACGATGGAGTCCTTTGAAAATGCAATCATGGTTCATGCAGCAATCTCTGGTTCAACTAATTCACTTTTGCACATCCCTGCTATTGCACATGAATTCGGATTTGAAATTGATGGAGATACTTTTGACCGACTACACAGGGGAGCACATTATCTGCTTAATATTCGTCCGGCTGGAGAATGGCCGGCACAGTTCTTCTATTATGCTGGTGGCGTTCCTGCCGTTATGGAAGAAATAAAGGATATGCTGCATCTGGATGTAATGACAGTAACCGGTAAGACTCTGGGAGAAAATCTTGAAGAGTTAAAAAAGAACGGATTTTATGATAAATGTCAGAGCTACCTTGATCAGTGGAAGCTAAAGAAAGAAGATGTAATTCGGCCATTTGACAAACCTTTCGGAACGGATGGAAGCATTGCAATTTTGAAAGGAAATCTTGCTCCGGATGGAGCTGTGGTAAAACATACGGCTGTACCCAAAGAGATGTTTAATGCGGTTTTGCGTGCGAGACCTTTTGATTGTGAGGAGGATGCTATTCACGCAGTACTGACACATGAAATAAAACCCGGTGATGCTGTAATTATTCGGTATGAAGGACCGAAGGGGAGTGGAATGCCGGAGATGTTCTATACAACGGAAGCCATTGCTTCTGATGCTGAACTTGGATCAACGATTGCACTTCTTACTGATGGACGATTTTCCGGTGCCTCTAAAGGGCCTGCTATCGGACATATATCTCCGGAGGCTGCCGAAGGAGGACCGATTGCACTTGTAGAGGAAGGTGATCTAATAGAGATCAGTATACCGGATCGTATTCTGCGTATTGTTGGCATAAGAGGTGAACGAAAGGCAGATGCCGAGATAGATCAGATACTGACTGCGAGAAAAGCTGCCTGGGAGCCGAAGAATAATCGTTATACAAAAGGTGTTCTAAGGCAGTTTGCACAAAGTGCAGTGTCGCCAATGAAAGGTGGATATATGGAATAAATAGAGTAATTCAATAGGTACTTTAGTTTTAGCCCCTGCTATTATGCATTTTCAATGCAGCAGGGGCTTTTTAAATACACCTGCCATTGAAAATGACATCCGGCCAAATTGACTCTGTAACTGGAAAAGAATATTTTTGATCATAGATTGTGGGTAGGGGAGCTGAAGCAGTGATGTGATTACTGCTAAGATTTATCTTGTATATTCAACATTTGTGAAAATGGAGCATATGGGATTCGAACCCACGACCTCTACAATGCGAATGTAGCGCGCTCCCAGCTGCGCCAATGCCCCAAAAAAATATGGAAGCAAGGGGGCTCGAACCCCTGACCTCTCGCGTGTGAGGCGAACGCTCATCCCGGCTGAGCTATGCTTCCGTGTTTATTCGACATCTATAAGTATATCACTTTGAGCGAGAAAATCAACACTTAATTTTTGATAATAGGGTCCAAAGGTTATGCTTTTTCATACCTGCATAAAAAAGCATAACCTTTGGGACCAGAACAAACATGAGAAGGGAACCTGATAGAGCGGACTTCTCATGTTTGCAGGATTGCATGAGGACAAAGTGCTTAGAATTTCCCGGCTTTTGCCGCTTCCTCTACGGCCACAGAAACAGCTACGGTCATTCCGACCATGGGATTGTTGCCGGCGCCGATCAGTCCCATCATCTCAACATGAGCCGGAACAGAAGAGGAACCTGCGAACTGAGCATCACTGTGCATACGTCCCATGGTATCTGTCATGCCATAAGAGGCAGGGCCGGCTGCCATGTTGTCCGGATGAAGCGTACGTCCTGTACCGCCGCCCGAAGCAACTGAGAAGTACTTTCTGCCGGCTTCAAGACGTTCTTTCTTATAGGTACCTGCTACCGGATGCTGGAAACGAGTTGGATTTGTAGAATTTCCTGTGATGGAAACATCAACATTTTCTTTCCACATGATCGCCACGCCCTCTGTGACGTCATTCGCACCATAACAATTGACTTTTGACCGAAGTCCTTCGGAATAAGATTTACGGAATACCTCTTTGACTTCACCGGTGTGATAATCCATATCAGTTTCAACATAGGTAAATCCATTAACCCTGGAAATGATCTGAGCTGCATCTTTTCCAAGACCATTTAAAATAACACGAAGAGGCTTTTTGCGGACTTTGTTCGCCTGTTCGGCAATGCCGATAGCACCTTCTGCAGCTGCAAAGGATTCATGTCCGGCCAGAAAGCAAAAACATTCTGTATTCTCCTCAAGCAGCATCTTCCCCAAGTTTCCATGTCCAAGACCAACTTTACGCTGATCAGCGACAGATCCCGGAATACAGAAAGACTGAAGTCCCTCACCGATCGCTGCAGCAGCTTCATCCGCTTTCTTACATCCTTTTTTTATTGCAATTGCCGCGCCTACGGTGTAAGCCCATTTTGCATTTTCAAAACAGATTGGCTGAATGTCCTCAATCATTTTGTATACATTCATGCCGGCAGTTTTTGTGATATCAGCACATTCTTCGATGGAGCCGATTCCGTATTCCGCTAACTTTGCCAGAATCTGTTTTTCTCTTCTTTCATATGATTCAAATAAAGCCATGATATATTCGTCCTCCTACCTTACTCTTTTCTTGGGTCAACAATTTTAACGGCATCGTCAACTCGTCCATACTGTCCCTGCGCTTTTTCAAAAGCAGTATTCGCATCGTCGCCGCCTTTGATGGATTCCATCATTTTTCCGAAGTTTACGAATTTATAGCCGATGATTTCATCATCTTCATCAAGAGCGATTCCCGTTACATATCCGTCTGTCATTTCAAGATAGCGGGGACCCTTTTTCAATGTTCCATACATGGTTCCTATCTGAGAGCGAAGGCCTTTTCCCAGATCTTCAAGACCTGCGCCTACCGGAAGCCCATCCTCTGAAAATGCACTCTGGCTTCTGCCATATACAATCTGCAGAAACAGTTCTCTCATGGCCGTGTTGATTGCATCACAGACAAGGTCCGTGTTCAGCGCCTCCAGAATTGTAAGACCCGGGAGTATCTCGGAAGCCATGGCAGCTGAGTGAGTCATACCTGAACATCCTACAGTCTCAATCAGTGCCTCCTGAATAATTCCCTCTTTGATATTTAAAGTCAGCTTACAGGCACCCTGCTGTGGTGCACACCAGCCTACTCCATGCGTAAGACCGGAGATATCTTTTATTTCTTTTGCCTTCACCCATTTAGCCTGTTCCGGAATGGGAGCTGCGCCGTGATGGACACCCTGAGCAACCGGGCACATCATTTCTACTTCGTGTGAATAAATCATTCCTTTAACTCCTT
>ENA-UOOI01002035-UOOI01002035.1-fermentation-metagenome-genome-assembly--contig:-NODE-2035-length-18786-cov-5.495649_pt1 | contig 18786 bp, 13 predicted proteins | sample MGYA00245779_ERZ724027 | MGnify/ENA primary metagenome ERZ724027 (study PRJEB28704, sample SAMN03018318) | fermentation metagenome | biome: anthropogenic terrestrial biome; feature: soil; material...
TTCCGGATTTTCATAGACATCCATTCTTCCATTTTTGTTGAAGTCGATCCAGCCTCCCTGGTATATTTTATTATCCAGCTTATATCTGTCTGGAATAATTATATTTAGTAGTGTTCCTGATACGACCTTTTTTTGTGAAAATTGTAACTGAGGCAATAATAAAAATAAAATAGTTAAGGATAAAGTGAAAAATTTTCGCATGCTATATTATTATTTTGTGATTGGGCAATTCCTAAAAAAAAGACAATTCGCAAAGATAAGTAAAATGTTCATATACTGTCTTTATCTCTGTTGGAACACGTGGCATGTATAGAAGTCATTTTGTGATTCATTGTAGATACTTTTCATCTGTACAAAAAAAGAATTCTCCTATGTTTATTATAATAATCAAATTGTTTAATCAGACCAGTAACTTGCCGCCTATGGACTAACACTTTAGTAGATAAGCCTCTTGTTAAATAAGACTTGTAATAGTCTTCGCAAAACTTGATTTGCAAATTAGTTCCAGTTTCCAGAATTTTTCTTATTTCACTTTTGAAACTCCGGATGTATTTTTCCTGTACCCGTTTTCCTCAAAATATAAGATTAGGGAGGAATAAACCCGTCTTAAATTATTTATGTTTTTTTTGAATAATTATTAATTAAAAGGACGCAAGATAAATAATAACCCTAACCTGTCAATCAGCAGTTCGCTGATTAACAAAAAATTAGTCGGGTAAGTTGGGGTAAAAAAAGTTAGGATAAATGCGCTAATACAAACGTTTGGATTAGCGCATGTCCGCTGGAGACGGGTAAAGCCAGTATCGCATCGAGGCGGTCAGATTAAACATGGTTTATTGGGTCAGGAGGATTAATGAACGTAGCTGAGTTATGTCAGTTCCCGTGGAAAAACGTAAGCATTCGGTGGACACCGTATAGAATGGCTCACAGAAAAAGATTACTTTTGCGGAGGGCAACGACTGTCCGGTTATTTTTGGACGGTGAGTCCTCCTCGGAACCGAGTGTTTTGGATTTTTCTCCAACCTCGTTATCAGGCAGCAGTTCAGCCAAGGCCTTCTAGTAAGCGTGTAGCCATTGTGCATAAGCACGCAGATCAGCCATTCACGGAAGGGTGCTGCAAAGTAAGCACTCGATAAATCCCCCTATTTATTTGTATGATTTTAGTGTCCATGAAAATAGACTTCAAAAAGTTGCAAAACATTCGGAGCCGGTTTGGAGTTTCTAGGACTTTTCCTGGACCCACCTGTCCGGTAAGAGTTCCGCCAGGTCCCTTGAGTAGTCGTTGTCGTAATCGTGGATATGCGCAAGCACATGGATCATCCAGCCGCGGAAGTCCACACCGGCAGATTTGCAACATCCCAGAAGGGAATAGAACACGGCTGCATCCTCCGCCGCGTCGTGGTTCCCGGCAAAAAGATAATTTTTTCTTCCAAGACTGAGGCCTCTCAGCGCATTTTCTGCCAGATTGTTGTCTATGCGGTACCTTCCGTCGAGATGGTATCGTGTCAGCCTGTGGTATATGTCGTAGCAATATTTTATGGCTTTGCCTATCGGGCTTTTGGGCATCACCTTGGGGTATTCGTTCACCAGCCACTTTTCAAAGGCGACCGTGATTGGATAGGCGAGCCTCTCCCTCAGCTCAGCCCTTTCATCATAAGTGAGGTTCCTTTCATCGGCTTCCCTTTCCACCCCGTAGAGCAGTCCGATCTGCGAGAGGGCGTATTCAGCCCTTGCCCTGTCGTTTTTTATCGAGTCCGAAAATTTCCTTCGGGCATGCGCCCAGCATCCAAGGGGCAGCACCCCTTTCTTGTGCTCGTACATTTCGTATACCCCGTAGCCGTCCGTCTGCAAGGCGCCACGGAAGTCCTCCAGCAGTGCCAACGCCACCTTCTGCGCCCTTGAACCCCCGTCATAGTGGAAGAAGAGCCGCGAGTCCATGACGGAGCGCACCATCCAGATGTATCCCTTGACAGCCTTGTGTTTCTCGTCATTGATTACCGGTATGGTTGTCTCGTCCACCTGTATGTAGTCGGTGGACAGCACCAGTTCCCTGAGCCTGTAGTAGAGCGGCCTGAGCAGGTCGGCCGTATCCTTGACCCAGTCATTGACCGTGGGGGGCGGGAGGTTGGCCCCGAGCCGCTTCATCATCTCTATCTGGCGGTAGAACGGCAGGTGGTTCACGTACTTGTTCACCATCAGTTCGGCCAGGAGAGAGGCCCCGGCATAACTCCTGGGGATAGGCCTGTATTTTGCCGGCAGCTTTGCCGTCACCACCGGGGAAGTGTCCCCCTGCGCCTTGTCCACCCGGACATACTTGTGGCGGATGATCCTGCGCACGTAGCACTTCCCGGGTTCATGTTCCAGCACTTCGGTCACCTCGGGTTCCAGTTCGGCCCAGCCGTCCGTTGCGCCCGAAGTTTCCTCCGGGTAGAGGTGTTCCTCCACGCGGGGCAGGTCTTCGGACAGGGGTTTGCGTGCGGGTTTCCTTTTTACCCGTTCCCTCACCCTTCTTTCCCTGAACTCCTCTATCTCCTCCCTGGCAGCCTCCGCCAGCTCCTTTTCCTCCGGCAACAGGTCCAGGCCTTCAAAGTCAAGCCTGCGCTGCTGAGGATCCTCCTGTATGAAGCGCTCGCTCGACTTGCCCCATATCCGGCGCCTGAGGAAGGCCACCTGCTTTTCCAGGTCGAGGATCTTTTCATCCTTCTCCCGTATGGCCTGTTCGTAGCCCGATTTCAACGCGTCCACGTCCGTACGGTCCGCAAGCTTGCCTTGCAGCTGTTGGATCTCCTGGTACTGGAGGTCGCATTTCTCCAGCAGGAGGTCTAAGAGCTTGTCCGCATTTTCGGGGGTTTCCTGCATCTTTACCGTTTGTAATAACGAGTGTAAAGATACGGATTTCCAATGACATATGCAACAGGAAAAGAGATAAAGACTGTTTGTTCATGCAGGTTTCCAGCGTTTTTTCATCCTGCATTTCCCGGGGTCGATTCCCTGCACCATCAGCATGAGGTTTTCCCACGAAAAGGGGTGAGCCCGGCCGTTTTCCTCCATCGGGGGGAGCGTGAAACTTCCCCTCTCAAGTTTCAGGTAATAGATGCAAAGCCCGCCGGTCTCCATGTGCAAGGCCTTTAGCGAGGTGCAATCCCGGTTGAGAAAAATAAACACGTTGCCACTGCGAACATCCTTCCCCATATGCTCGCTCACCAGGCCGCTCAATGTGTAAAAACCCTTGCGCATGTCACAGGGATAAGGATACAGCCAGTAGCGCATCGAGTCGTTCAGGTTAAACATGGCTTTGATGCGTCAGGTGGATTAACGACCGGAGCTGTTTCAGATCCGTGCCGCTGGAAACCCGCAGGACTACCCCTCCGGGATAGACAATCTCGTAGACTTCCCCATCGGCAGGGAGTGCCCGGTTGGATGGTTGATGGGGCAACACGTTGCTGACTTGTGGCTGTAATCCACCGCCGGAAAACACTACCGGAACAAAACCGGATGACTGCCGAGGCTCGATGGCCGACTTCCGCAATTTTTTTTGCCAGTAATAGAACCTGGATCTGACGATGCACTCGTTCCGGCAAAACTCTCCTACCTGTAATCCGCTGGACTGGTAGCGGGCATAAATATCTTTAAACTGTTTGAGGTTCCACATAGTTTTTTTTGCCCGCGAAGATAGGGACACCTGTCACCAGATAAAAGACGGGCTAGGCCGAATGCTTACGGAAAAACGCACTCGACACCATTGGGATAAACTATCACGATAACATTTCCCATAGTGTAGTCAACATGCTCCGGAATCGATTGATGATGGACAACTTCTCTGGTTGTCGGCGATGGAGTGGTTCCGATAAATACAATAGGCACAAAACCGGACGGTTATTCCTTACGGTTGTGATGTTCACGTAATCTTCTGTTCCAGTAATAAAACTTGGATTCCAAAATAGACTCGTTCTAGCAAAACTCTTTTATCCGAAGCTCGTTGGCCTAGTAACGTTCATACTTTTTCAAACTGCTGTAATGTCCTCATATGATTTTTTGCGGACAAATATAGCAACAATCAAAAGCTAAAATAGGACGTGGTTTACCGAATGCTTACGGTGAATCTATAAAATTTTACTGTTTGATCTGAAACGTACTGACAGCGGATGTAGATTTATTGTTGGCCTTATCCGTTGTTATCACTTTCCAGTAATACGTTTTGCCACTTTGCAACGTTTGCTTGGCTGTTGTTTCGGTTTGTGAAGCCACAACCTGTGTTGATGCATCTTTGTTGTCAAGATACAATGTGTAGTTTGCAATATCGTTATCCACGTCGCTACCATTCCACGATAATGATACTTCTTCTGATGCCGCTCCATTGGCATTGATAACGACACCCTGTGTAGGTGCTGTCAATTCAGCAGGAAAGGGAGCATAGTTACTCGATGGCGTGCCTGAAAGATAAAACTTCCATTTAGGACTGGTTGCTGTGCCGGACTTGTTTACTGAAATAATCTGCCAAGAATAAGATGCATTAACCGCTAATACGGCATCAAACGTTAAATTGCTTGTTGTATAAGACATTGTTTGTTTGCTAAGCAGATTTGTTATTTCCAATTTATAACTATCCGCGTAATTACCTTTATTCCATGTAAATGTCAGAGTCGAAGTAGAGCCGGTTTCGGATGACCCTTTCAGACATGCGCTGTTGTCTGCCGGCAGTGATAATGTTACGGCATCGGGGGAAGAGATTACTGGCGGATTTGGAGTTGGTGTCTCTCCAGTGCAGCTCCAGATTAACATAAATAGCGCGCAGCTTATTATAGTATAAAAAATCTTTTTTCTCATAAATTATTTTTTAGAAGCTTTACTACACTGTTCACGGTTTTTCCGCTTACTTTAACCAAGTATACACCGTTTTGAAGAGAAAAAGCATTCATGTCGACCAACCTATTTATCGGTACTTTCTTTTTCTCTTTAATCAATATGCTTCCAATTATAGATACTATTTCAACCGTCACTTCAATATCTTCGCCAGGAATGATCATGGAAAATTGTCCCGTCGTGGGATTCGGAAATAGGATAATATCATCGGTTTCATTGGAATAAACTATGTCTTCATAAACTCCCTGGCATTGCGAATCGGTTGTGATTCGTATCACGTTTCTTCCCCTGCGTAAAGGAACTTCTACCGTTTTTTCGGTAGTTTCTATCATTTTGCCGTTATAATCGATGGCGTATCTCGTCCCACCACTCAAAGTATATACCGCACGGTTGTCGGAAATGCCTGACTTAAATACACTTAAATCTTGTGGTTGATTAATGACAACATCAAAACACTGATTATAGTTTTCCAGCCCGTCAATGGTAAAACACAACTCGTATGTACCGGCTGCAAGCTCAGTAAAACTGTATGACGTGCCTGTAAATTTCTCTGTTTTGCTGTTGTTACTCTTTAAAGTAACATTATAATTGTAAGATTTTTCCGTAGAAATCTCTATTTTTCCTTCGTTACTTCCAGGACAAGCTGCATGAGTTACTTTAATCCGGTAGTTCTTTGCCGTTAATATACCGGAAGTATTCAGCGTAACAAATACCGGTTGAGTTATGTTTCCATTTTCATCTTTTAGCGTGACATTGTATGAGCCGACAGGTAAACCGAAAAATACGTTTGATATTTGATAACTGATTCCATCGATGCTATACAAGTAACCCTTTGCCGGAAATATTGTTATACTTCCCGAAAGAGTTTTTTCAGTAGGCTGTACAGTTTCCACAATTGGCGTTAAATCAAAATTAGCGGTGAGAGTAGTAGATTGTGAAACAACAAAACTGTAAGCTGAAGTAGACGAAACAATTTTTCCGGTTGCATCTGTCCAATTGCTGAAAACGTGCCCCTTTTCGGCAGTTGCATTTAATTTACAACTGTCTTGATGCGTATAATTGCCTAAACCTGAAACTGTTCCACCTGTGATTGGATTTGTTATAGCCGAAATACTATAACTAGTCTCAACAAAATTTGCAACCAATGTACGTGATGTATCTACTATGAAAGTATAATTGGAATCGGTGGAAACTATTGTGTTGTTGTCTGTCCAATTCAAAAATCTATAATTTTCACCGATATTAGCCTCTAACGTTATGGGTGTATCCTTTTCAAAACAACCACTTCCATTCGTAGTACCGGCAAAATGAGAAGAAATAGCTTTGATCATAATACCTTTCGAAATTGTAATTACAGTACTTGTATCTGTTTCAAACCCATCTGAAAGCCAATTACGAGCAACGACAAAATAATTTCCGGGATTAGTCACATAGATAGAATCCACTGCAGAAAAATGAAGTAAAGTATCATTTCTAAACCAAAGATTATCTTGTATGCTTATAAAAACTTGGTCTTTATTTATATTAATAGTTTTATGATCAGTTTGTAACCAAACACCTTCCTCATTGCATATACTTGATGTCCCTCTTGTTAAAATAGTCGGTTTTTCAAGTGTCGCCGGAAGGATTGTATTTACAAATAGAGTATCGGTAGAGCAATTTTCAGTAAACGAATTTTTAAAATAGTAAAAAGTATTACTTTTAGGCTTAACAGTAACTTTATAATTGGTCTCTCCATCAATAGGTTGCCCGTTCTCATACCATTGGTTCCCCAAATACATGGGAGAGGATAAAGTTATGCTATCTCCTAAAAATACATGAATAGAGTTTTGTCCAATATATTTATTATTTCTCCATCGAGAATTGATTTGAGACTCTAGTGCAAAAGATTCTATAACAATTGCATTGCTAACGCTCTCATTTATAGAACCTTTATTGATAACACATCTTACAGTGTCATTTCCATTTAATTTAGTTGAAGTGAAAGTAGATGCATTAGCCCCAATAATGTTCTCTCCGTTTACTGTCCATTGATAATTGGTCGCGGTAACACTTGTTGCAGATTTAAAGGAAATCGGGACAGATAAACAGGGAAAGGATGGATTTGTAATTTTTGAAATAAAACATCCACGTGGCTTTATTCCTGTAATTGCCGTTTGTTCATCTTTAAAACCCGGTACATTCGGAGTAGTTAATGTAATCTCATAATACCCGTTAGGACTACCATCCCATCCCCAATTCATGTGGAACATATTATTTGCATCAATTCCATCTATCACCCAGGAATGACCACCCATAACTTCACTCCAACCATTATAGTGAATAGGTCTGGAATTGATTAATTCTGTCTTTAATAGATTTACCCACTCACTTGCTGAAACTCTTTGACACTCATAATAATGAGCTGTGTCATCAAATCCAAAGACGTTGATATAGTTGTCTGGATTTCCCCAAGCAGGAGTTTCAAATCCATATTCCGCTTTTAGACTTACCCCTACATGGTACATTAATTGAGCAACTGCATCATTAGAAGAGTTAAGCTGGTTTGGCATTGCGTTCCAATTATAAAGTACATTGGATAAATCAACCGGTGGGATTTGAAACTCCCAACTTAAATTAATATTAGTTCCATTATAAGAAAAACTTTCTATTTTTCCTTTTGTGACGTATGGTTTTGTAATTCCATTCCCAAAAGGCGGCCAATTCCAATATTTCATTATTTGGGCTTGGGCAGTGATTGTACAACCGGTTGGGGCTTTACCAATATCTAAGGGTAGTTGAGGGCAGAAATCATTATAAAAAGTACCTTGTCCCCATTGAATATCTCCAAGTAGAGGCTCTACTACAACAGATGAAACTCTGGTTCTTATGATATTTTCTATATTCTCATATGTACTCCATCGCGTTTTTATCTCTTTCGTAGGTTGAATTCGTTGAGATTTAATAAAATCAATATGTTTTTTGTAAGTGTTCTTCCAGTAGTCAAATTCCGGAGATGTGCCTTTTGCCGTATAATGACCTACTGTATTGTATCCTAAGATTGGTGTCACAGCATCATCGGCACTTACCATTACCCATCCATCATTTTCATTAATATTGAAGACATAAAAAACGAGACTGCCGGAATCACCATTCTCTATATAGGCAAGCCTTATGTCTTTAATTTGTTTTTTTGAATTTTGTAAGTAAAAATTCTCAGCTACTTTTTTTGCTGTCGCTTGATCAATCTGTGCCGCACTTAGTATAAGAGAAGTCGTAATTAGGGTTATCGAAATAAGAAGTAAACGTTTCATATCATTTTCATTGTACTATTTTCATTTTATCTTCCTATGGGCTTAATAAAATTTCTTGCTGCATCAATGTCAATCATAAAATATTGGTCAGATACATCTGAATTGTTAAAAAGGTTGTGATAAGCGTTGAAATCGGAAATATTATCATTCCACGCCTCCCATATTGTTTTGGAAGTGCCAACGTACGTAGTTTCTAAAAGATAAAACTGTGTTCTATTTGGGTTGGAATAATAGCCGAGATATACATGCCCCGGCTTGAAAACCATAACGGAATGTATGCCTATTTTTCGGAGGCAGCTACAAAAGAAGGCTGTGCCATCCATGCAATTAGCCTGTGTATTATTTAGAACTTCGTCAGAAAACCGTACATATTGTTTCCAAATAAGTTGATTTGTATTGCTTGTAGTGGTTATATTGCTATATTTTACGCCCATTCGTCGTAGGGTAGCAAATATGGTAGAAACTTGCGGGTGAACATCATTCGGATTTCCACTCAAATATCCTGTAAAACCAGTTAAACCGGGGTTGTATGCCAACACTTCTTTTAAGAAGGCGTCTATAACAGGGTTGTCTTCATTGACGTAGGCAGCAAAAATATAACTGAAATCAACGTATCCCTTATCCATCAAATAGATGGCACCCATCTCGATACATATCTCATCCATTGCATTGACATCATGTACGGATGCTCTTGTAAGATGGATGAAGACTGGGAGATTACCTCTCAAGTCAATTTGTTTATGCATTTTTATGCCTCCCTTATTCTTGCGTAACTTGGCCCATGGACAGAGTTTGAGACACAGACTGATGGTGGTGCTGTTGAAAGCATAAACCATATTGTCAATATCAAGCCGGAACTTGTCTTTCGCGTAAAGTGGCCGCACTTTCTTTATCAGGACTTCTCCCAATTCGGCATAGATGTGCCAGTCCCTGTTCTCGTTGGCTTTTGCCAATGTGTTACGGGGAACCGCGTAACTGATGCCACAATGATACAACTTTCGAACCACGGCCAGTGCATTCAAGCTCGCTTCGATAACGCACAGGCTGTTCTTGTCTGCATATTGAGCCATGCACATGACAAGGAACTGGACGTGGCAGGAAAGGTTCCTGACTCGATAATCGTCTTTATGCCTGGCTACTATTTCGTTGAAATCTCTACGAGGTATGAGCTTCATGATTTGGGTGAAAACTGTTTTGCCAGAATTCATTTCGTACGTTATTTGAAGGGAAACGTAAAAGCAACCAATTCAAATCGTGTACAAGAAATTCATCACGCATATTATTAAATATAAAATACTTACCAACAATAAGCTTTATTTTAACGGGACACTAATGAATGGAAGTAATAAAATAATTTTCCCCAATTTTATTGACTAACATTTTTTCAATTCGTCTCCCTATTTTCTCATATTCAGTATTAATCAAAATAACGCCAAAAGTTTCACTTACATTTATTTCCTGTATTGTATAATTTTCGATTCTCCCAGCTTCAAAGAACCATATCTTAGACCCCTTAATATAATCATCTAAATCATTACCTGTTAGAGTATAGCCGTTTGGCTTATAAATACTACTAATTTCAACAAATTTATTCTCATTATACAAGTTATTCATTTTATCAATGAGTTTAATTGCCACATTTTTAACCTGTTCTTCATTTCGTTTCTTTAGTTCTTCAAAACTCGGGTAATTTTCAAGTTGACCAACCACAAAATCATACACTATATTTTCAGATGCCGCAAGTTCAAGACTTGAGCCCTTGCCTAAATTGCCAAAATGGATTGCATAAAAACCATCTGTTAAAGAATTATTAAAAATTAATTTATACATGTCAGGATCAGATGAAATAGATTCTATTTTAAAAGAAATTGGTTCAGCAGCAACCCACATATTTAATTCAACTCCACTATGTCCCATAATATTCGTAACGTAATCCTGTCTTATGAACTCAAGTTTGGATAGTTGAATTAAATCAGGAGTAATTCTTTCTAAAAAAACTATTAAATAATCTACTTTTTCCAGAACAGCGCCTGATGGCCCTTTTAATCCAGTAATAGATTGAAATAAAGTACCTTTGAATTGTAAGTTTTGAGTTTCAAATGACACACATTTATTTCCGGTATATCCATATACACCATAGTCTTCGGGTAATGAGTGTCCGCAACTAAAAATAATCAAACATAAGAAAAGTCCTAATAGGTTTATCTTTATAAATTTCATTTTATACCCCCAATTTTTTCCCATGAATTACCGTTGTCATTTGATCTTAAGAGACCTTTTGCACTACCCATAAAGATTGTGTTACTATTTTTATTTTTAATAACTTTTATGTTTCTGATTACATCTTCATCATAAAACTTATTATAGTCTCTTGTTAGTTGATATTTATAGATGGTTTCCCATGTATTAGCTCCGTCGTAGCTCACAACTACCTTTAATGTTATATTATCACCGGCTTCCCTATCATCCATAACCATGTATATGTTTTTATTATCTTCGGGATTTACATAAACATAATATACAATAAGATCTTCAAACATCTTTACAGTTTCCCAAGTTTCACCCAAATCATTCGATAATATAAAAAAATAATCTCCATATCCGCTAGTTACTGACCCTAATCTGGACAGATGAATGAGTATATCATTTCCCTCGAAATAAATTGGAGTTATTGATCCCTTTCGATCTGTATTTGAAATTTTCACCACATTTTCAGTCAAGTTTTTCCAATTCCATCCTCCGTCGGTACTAATTCTTAAAGTATTTGTAAACATTTTTTTATTATCATCACGAGCTAATATCATCTTTGAAGCGTTGACTTGATAGTTCATACGATTATCTGTTTGTTGATCATACCTGTACAAATTGGATTCATTTACTCCAGCACAGACGTATTTAATATTAGATTCCACAGGGTCGAAAACAAAATCATGTATTCCATCATTTCCATACATAAAACAAAATTCTTTGATATAATTCCAATTATTTCCGTTATCCGATGAGTAATAAAGTTGATTTTCATTACTGATAAAGTGCCATATTTCCTGGTTTAATGGAGAAATATAAAGTCTAGGATTTGAATAGTAAGGGTTTTCATATATCAAGCACTTTCTCCATGTTAATCCATTATTTTCTGAAGTATAAATGCCATAACGATTTATATCCACAAAGTTATCATTCTTTACAACAGCAAAAATTTTAACTTTATTATCAATATATTTAGCCTCTATAGCATGAATAATTGAGTGATTAAGAACACCTGAATTCAAACTGATAATTATTCCGTCATTTCTATAATAAAATATATTTCCTATATTATCGTTTAAAATTAAACCTCCCGTATTCACATCGGTAATACCAATGATTGATCCAATATTGTAGCTGCTGTTATTTAAATCAATTTTTACCCAGGCCTCTCCCGAGTTTGTCGATTTATAGATTGCTTGGTCTGTTCCCATATAACATATTGAATCATGGGAATATAACGAAGTGATTTTATGGTTGTATATTTCTGTGTCTAACCCTTTTGTAACCTTATCCCAAGATTTTCCATCATCATCACTAATAAATATTCCATCAATACTTGTTACTAAAATTCTTTGATTCAACCCGTCGCAGTATTTTACTAAATCTATCGGAATAGGTTTCTCTATGGCAGTTCTGCCGGTTTCTCCAACTACTTTTTTAGGGAGGTTAATATCAACTCTATCCCACGTACCACCCTTATTACTTGAAGAATACAAGCCGTCATCCGTCAGAGCAAGAAATTTATTCTCTATTGAAGGATTGATCTGGAATGCTAATATGTTTTTATTGAGTCCCAGATATTCCCAGTTAAATCCGGCATTTTTAGTTATGTAAATACCATTTTGTGTGCCAAGATAAACTTGATTTCCATTAAGAGGATTTACAATAATATTATTAAGTATTAATGGAGGCAATCCATTCATTATAGTAACGTAATTACCATCTACACCTGTTTTCTTCTGAATCTCATTTTTTGTATTAATGACATAATGCACGCCTTTGTTTATAGGGTCAAATGCAAAGGATTTTAATCCATCTATATTTTTTCCCCACGCATCACCTTCTTTGGTCAGATTATTATATAAAGCGTCCTGATATATTAAAAACAATTCTCCGTTCTTCAATATAAATCTATTATTGATTGAACTGTTTTCTTCTTGTGCTTTACAATTCTGTTGAAAAGATAGAATAAAAGCAATGCAAATTGTTGTAGTCAAAGCTAATTTGTTGAACATAATAATGTAATTTATTTCTATTGTCTTAATAATATGGCTTTTGAGTACTGCTCTGTTTTTTATAAAAAAATCACTATACTCCACATTCTTTCTCTATGCAAAAGAATATTTCTCGTAAAATCTATTTCACAAATATAAATTAAAATAAAAATCAAAAAAATACTAAAATGTTAAGAAATAAACACACTTCTTATTTGACAGCTTCCATCCATTATTCGGTTCATTTTGTTAATTAAATTGCAAATAATATTTCATAAGTATCTTAATATGAAAATTCACTACTGTCCCGTAAAAGTGTATTAAGAAATAAAGAAGAGGGTGTGTCAAAATAAAGTTTTTTGACTCACTCTCTTTTTTATGGGATTATTAAAAAAGCTCTTAAGCTGCCCATTTTATCCCAAATTTCTCTTATAACCGGATTTAGAGCGATTATTTTCTCGGAATATAGCCTTCTAAACGCGTTTTTTATGTTGTCCGGACCAGAAATGTCTCTTTGGTTATTTTAGCACACATCTTTTTTTAGATTAAAGGCCATTGCAAAGAATGTAAACATGTAAAGTCCATGGTAATGTAACCTTCTCCTTGCCCATGTGGCGGAAGCGGCGATATGCCATATTATAATTGATTTGTCCAAAAACCGCCTCCGGTTCTTTGCATCGTCTGCTTCGATGTTTAACTCCTTCCGAGGAGGTCAGTCTCTCACGTGCTTTTCTAACTCCTTCACCTGTTTCTCCCTGATTCGCTGGGCCTTTTTCTCTTCTTTGGTCTTACCTGAAGGTTCAGCGGCCAATGCGGCTTTTAACTTACCGGCAAGAAGAAGAACCAGTTAGGTGAAGACTTGATTGATCTCTTTTTTCATCCGGTTGCGGAAACGGTTGATTGTGATAAAGTCCGGTTTCTCATAAGCGGCTAACCAAATGTAATGGATATCACGTAGCAGCAACTTCTCGATCTTACGGCACGAGTAGACGTTGTTCATATACGAATAGAGAGATGACTTTGAGCATCATCCGAGGATGCTAGGGACTACGACCGTATTCCTTATAAAGAGCCTTGATCCCATTTAGATCCAGGCTGTCGACCAAAGCGCTGACAATACGCACCGGATCGTTTGCCGCAATATTTTCATCAATCCTGCTTGGAAAAAGAAGCGTTTGGTTGGGTATGAAAGGACGAAAATGTAACTTTTCCATAGATTTTTTTTGAATACCTAAATTATGAAGATTTTAGGAAAATGCAAAGGCCGAGCTTGAGAAAGTTCGTCCTTTGTTATTAAAAAAGGGCATGTCTATTTTGACACACCCTCTAGGAAGCTAACTTAATTGTGAATAGAAACTGTCTAAGGAAGGGGAGAAGTTTAAAGCAATGTTTATTATTTTGTGAAATAGATTCATTTACTAGTTAAATATGTTAATTAATCAACGTTTATTTTTTTTTTAATTGGAATGGGATAATCAAGGAAATATATTTAATTTCAGTTTGAAATATTTTCAATGTAGAATTATTTTATCTTTTTTGGTTGTTAAATAAAACTTGTATATTTGTGGTATGAGGCATTTTATTCCTTACATTTTGAAGAGGGTTATAAACGAAATAAATAAAAATTATATATTAAAAGGACTGCCGAATGAAAACATCTTTCATTCTTGTTACTACCTTTTTTTCATTTAGCTGCAGCATTGTTATGATGCAGGCACAAGATCTCACAATGCCTGCCTATAAACATTACGGAATACGTGAAGGTCTGCCACAAGCACAGATTACCACCCTGTTTCAGGATAGCCGTGGTTATATTTGGGCGGGAACCAACAACGGTGCCGCACGTTTTAATGGCAATAACTTTTACTCCTTTACGAATGAAAACAATTTTCCTTTCAGTTATGTAAACAGTTTTACAGAAGACGGGCAAGGACGCGTGTGGGTGTTTTGCCGCCATGGTATTGCCTGTATAAACGGCGACAGCATTGCTCCATTTCCGCAAACCGGGCATATCCTGGGTAAAATGAGTCCTGGTAACGCTGATACACTCTGGTTTATTGCTACACGGAAAGAAGATGACCATCGAAGAATCGGATATTTTATAAATCAAACGTATCATTTTACAGATTTTTCTGATGAAAACCAGGTAAATAAAGATGTTTTTTACCTTGAATATGATCACAAGCACAAAAGATTACTCTTCTCCACTCACTACACAATTTATCAATATAAGAATAATCGGATCACGGAATTATATCGACCTGTTTTAGAAAAAGATTTTAAATTGCATCGTTTCTACATACAGGATGGTAAACTGATTATTGGTGCCTACTCCGACCAAAAAAAAGAGATGCTGATTTATGATGCCGACTCAGGAAAATTACTCTTTGATATTTCATCAGGTGATCCCAGCAAAACTTTCACTGTAGATCATCAAGGTTTTTCCTTTTTCCATGTCGGAGAAGATTATTATGTCGAAAATGGAGAAATACATCATTTTAATATTCCGGAACACTTCATTATGACCATGCTGAAAGATAGAGATAATACCTATTGGCTCGGCACGGAGCGAGGTCTGTTGCGTATGTTTTCAGACTCTTTTGTAAACTTCAACCCCACACTTCTACCCGAGATTTGGTCAGTTACTGAACATCCCAAAGGTCAATATTGGTTCGCTTCGTTTTCTTTCGGATTAAAAACCTGGAAAAATGGGAAATTAAAAACCGTTTTGTTTAATGGGAAAGAGATCAAGGGGCATTACTTTCATCCTGTAGTAGGCAGTAACGGGACAATTTATTTCCCCCTGGGTGATGGTGTTCTGAAGCGGTCACCTAATGGTGTCATGAAATTGCTCACTTACACCTGGAAAAATAATGTTCCTATCTGCTTTTACACCTACTACGACCGGCAACGAAATTGCCTCTTAGGAGGATTTCGCGGGAATGTTGCCGTGTGGGATGATCAGGATAATTTAATTAGAGAAATAGGTCGGGCCAGCGGATTTAATCTCTCCGGCTTTGTTCACTGCATCGCCCAGGATTCTGCCCGTAACTATTGGTTCGGCAGTCCCGATATTTATCACTACGATTGGGACGCAAACAAACTGAAACGATATGCTTCCACAAACGATATTCAAAATTGTTTCGATATTTCGACGGATTACGGTGGTACAACCTGGTTCGGTACCCAGAAAGGACTTTTATATTATAATAAGCAAACAGATAGCTTGGTGCAGGTGAATTCTCCGGAATTGCAGGATTGGGTTTTGATGGTATTGCCTCTCGATGAAGAACGATTGCTTTTGTCTCAACCCGATGGACTTTATGTGCTGAATTTAAGAAAATTTCAACATAACGGTGAAATTGACTTATCGATTTATAATGAGGCAAATGGTTACCTGGGTGGTGAACCCGATCAGGCAGGGGCAAACAAAGATTCAGAAGGAAACATCTGGATTACCGGCTCTGATATGCTCAGCCGTCTCAATCCACAAAATTTACCCAAAGCTGATGTGTTGAAAATAAAACCTGTATTTGTTCGATGTAACAATATTCCGGTTTTATATGACCAGAAAGAAATAAAGCTGCCACGCAACCAAAACTCAGCCACAGTTGTATTGGATGTTGTTGCACTCAATCGACCTCGTGCGGTAGAATACAGTTACCGAACCAGTGAAGAAAATCCCTGGAGTGTACCCCAGACCGAAAACTATATTACACTTACAGATCTTCCGCACGGTAAAACAACACTCTATGTATATGCAATGTTTCAGGGCCTAAATAGATCTACTACGGCAAATAAACAACTATTGATAATACACGTAAGCAAGGCTTTCTATAACCAATCGTGGTTCATTCCATTGATGATTTTCCTATTGCTGATGACAGTTGTTTTGCTGATGTTGATTCAAAGTAAAACGTATCTAAAACTACAAAAGGCACTTATACAGGCAAAAGTTGCTGAAGTTGAGACCATTCAGTTACAAATGAACCCACATTTCATCTACAATGTACTGGCTAATATTCAATCGCGAATACGGAACCTGCAGATTGAAGATGCAGAAAGTGCCTTGCTGAAGCTGTCTTATCTGATGAGACGATTTCTGCATTCATTTACTGAAACATCCTCAAAAGATCCGGGTAACATGAGTAATATACGTCAGAACATGACAAGCCTTGATGAGGAGTTGAGTTTGCTACAGGAATTTATAGATTTTCAGCAGATGCTCTACCCCGATACTTTTGTCTATCTGTTGAGCATTGATGACAAAGTGAATGTATCTGATGTTAAAATTCCTCCTATGCTGATGCAACCTTTTATTGAGAATTCCATAAGTCACGGTTTAATACCCAAAAAAAGTATAGGACTGTTGCATATTGACATCGGCAAGGAGTCTGAAACAGAAAAGATCATCATTCGCATTATGGATGATGGCATTGGTATGAAAAAGGCGCAGCAAATGCAGCTTCAATCTACACTCCTTTACCCGCCACGGGGGCGAAAGCTTACGATGCAACGCATTCAGTTGCTCAAAGAATTGGGTTTTCATGTTGATGTGCATACTGAAACATCATCAACAGGGACAACAGTTACCCTGGTGTTATAATGATGAAGCCTGGAATGAGACTTATTTATGTGGAAAGACAACATATAACTACAGAATATGAAAACAGAGAAACAGATAAAACCTATTAAAATCGTTGTCGCAGACGATATCTTCGACACGCTCAATATGGTTTGTGCACTCGTTGAAGAAGTTTGTCCGTATGCTCATATTAAGGCAAAATGCACAACGCTGGCAGAAACGCGGAAAGCAATAAACAAACACCATCCTGATGTCGTGTTGCTCGATATCCAGTTTTCGGCGGAAGGAGAAACTGCATTCGATTTACTTGACACATATAAAAAATCAGATTCCGAAAAATTCCGGCTAATTATTTTCTCCGGTCATTGTGAAGCTTCATATTACGACATGGCATTTCATTATCAGGCTGTACACTTTCTACCCAAGCCTATCGATAAGTTGAGACTTAAAGAAGCATTGGAAAGAACAATAAGTCCCGTAGTTGAGAAGAACGATCTACCCATTAATGGCTATCGAAAAGATAAACTTGTTGTCAGCACTATAACTGCGAGTCATTTTATTGCATTCAACGATATTGTCCATCTGCAAAGTAAAGATTCGCGAACATACATTACACTCGCCAACGAAGAAGTGATAAAGAGCTCACGAAATTTGGGATATTACGAGGCTCAGATATCGGAGAATGATAATTTTGTGCGCATTCACAATAATACCATCGTTAATTTAAAATATGTACAGGGAATTTCTAATAAAACAGAGAGGGGAGTAATTTTGAAGTCACCTTTTGGCGAAATTAAAAGTTCACGCGAGCGTTTTAAAGAACTACTCGATAAACTATTATAGAGATGTTGTCTCTTCAAACTAACAATCGCCGCTTTTGAAGTTTAATCAAAAGGGCGTATCTTTGCATAGTTATGAAAAAACTGGTGATTGTAGGTTGTGGTTATCTGGCCGATATTGTGGCGGATGCCCTGTTAAACGGGTTGTTGCCCGCGTATGATCTGGTGGGTGTTTATTCGCGAACACCGGCAAAAGCAGAAAGATTGGCTGCAAAGATGGAACAGGCAGGGAGGGCATGCAAAGCATGTACCTCGTTGGAGGAACTGCTCGCCTTGGAACCCGATTTTCTGGTGGAGGCTGCTTCACCCGCGGCGATGAAGGAGCTGACGCTGCCAACCCTGAAAAATGGGACTTCCATTGTGACTTTGTCCATCGGAGCCCTTGCGGATAATAATTTTTTAGAAGCCGTGAAGGAAACAGCTACGGCGCACGGTACGCGGGTATATCTTGCCTCAGGTGCCACGGGAGGGTTCGATGTGTTGCGAACGGCCACGCTGATGGGAAATGCCTCCGCCCGGTTCCTGAATGAAAAAGGGGTACGTGCATTCAGAAGATCACATTTCTACAGTGCTGAGATGGAAGCTGAAAACAAACAGATCTTTTCCGGTACCGCCCGGGAGGCAATAGCGGTATTTCCCACCGGTCTGAATGTGGCAGTAGCTGCCTCCCTGGCAACAGTCGGCCCTGAGAAACTACAGGTGACCATGGAGTCTACTCCCCGTTTTACAGCTGGCGACAGGCAACGGGTGGAGATACAGAATGATCAGGTACATGCCGTGGTGGATGTCTTCAGTGCTACTTCCGAAATTGCCGGCTGGTCGGTCGTAGCCACCCTGCAGAATATTGTCTCACCTATTGTATTTTGATTCCCGTAAAGTCGGAAAGATTCTGTAGCACCTTCTCACTTAGCCGGTCGAATGCCTGACGGGTGCGCCCGGTAGATACCTGCATGCACCGGATCTTC
>ENA-UOOI01002037-UOOI01002037.1-fermentation-metagenome-genome-assembly--contig:-NODE-2037-length-18774-cov-9.136546_pt1 | contig 18774 bp, 20 predicted proteins | sample MGYA00245779_ERZ724027 | MGnify/ENA primary metagenome ERZ724027 (study PRJEB28704, sample SAMN03018318) | fermentation metagenome | biome: anthropogenic terrestrial biome; feature: soil; material...
GTAGCCTCTTTCGGCGTACTGCGTAAAGGTGGCTTCAAAATCGGCTTCCTTTACATTTTCAACATACTCGATCTTGGTCCCCAGCTTTGCGTTGCAGGCTTTGGCCCCGGCGCTGTTCGACGCATTCCAGCCCTGGTCGTTAATGCTGCCGGGCAGGATCAGCACCGCCTTGATGTCGGAGGCTTTCATTCCGGCGGCGGAAGATGCGGCGGTGCCGTCCGCGGCCGCGGACGCCGCGCCTCCGGAAGAGCCGCATCCGACGAATGTGCTCCCGAGGAGCGCTGCGCACAGGAAAAGGGCGATCAGTTTTTTCATAATTATTTCCTCCTGGAAATCAATGTTCCGGGGAACCCGGAAGCAATCCGAGCAGAATGCTTCTTTCCCCAATTTGACATTTTCTGCTTTTTGAGATTCAATTTCAAGATTGGCATTATAATAATTTTTTATCACACCTTTCCTGAAAAAAGCAAAGAAACCCACAGTTACAGAAAACACTGTGAGCTTCTTTGCTCGAAATCGATGGACTTTATTGATTTGTGTGTATTATACGGCCGAATCCTGTTTGTGTCAACGCGGTTAGACCAAATTCAGCAGATTCACATAATTTCAGGCAACGGTTGAGGCGGATTATTGTCAGAATTCAATTCTTGCCATAATAATAATTTTATATTATAATTAAACGGAATTATTGATTCAGCGAGGGACAAAATGAATAAATATCTGCTTCGATATGCACAACTTGTCGACTTTCTGGGCCGGGTGCTGGGGAAAAACTCAGAAGTCGTCCTGCATGACGTCCATGACCTGACCAACTCCATTGTCGCCATCGCCAACGGCGGGGTCAGCGGGAGAAAAGTCGGCGGCCCGGCGACGGACCTCGTCATGGACATCATAAAAAACAAAAAATACAGGGGAAAAGATTATCTGTGCAACTATACGGGGTACACAGAAAACGGGGCGCCTCTGAAATCGTCCACTTTTTTTCTGCGGGACGACCGCGGGGAGATCATCGGGCTTCTGTGCATCAACACCGACTGCAGGGATCTGATCGCGGCGCGCGACACGCTGAACAGCCTGATTCAGCCGGGGAGCGGCGCCGGAGACGGCGCCGAAAACATAACGGAGAACCTCAGCCAGAGCGTGGATGAGTTGCTGGCCGACAAGATCCGCGACTGTGTCAGGCGCGTGGTGGATCCCGACAAAATCGGCCCGGATCGGATGTCTCAGCAGGAAAAGATGGATGTTGTCCGCCAGCTGTATGGGGAGGGGGTCTTTAACCTGAAAGGCGCGGTCGCTCAGATTTCCGCCGCCGTTAAGATTTCGGAACCGAGCGTATACCGGTACATCAGCATGATCAAAAAACAGGCGCGGGAACCGAAATCCGGTTCACCGCGCCAAAACGGGACGTTGGAGGGCTGATCCTCCGATGGACTATTCCACCGATCGATCTTCTTTAATTTGAAAAAGGTGACGATCTGCATGACAGCGGAGGGAACCAAGGTAATCAGGAATGGACCGTTTCCGAAAAAACGGACAGTGAAAAAAGACCTCCTGTTGTAGAATTGAACTACAAACAACAGGAGGTCCTTCTCATGTCAAGAAAATATACAAGAATCGAAATTCTGAGCGAAGAGGTATTTCGACCAAAGACCGCCTAAATCTAACCTATTCTGCAGCAGGGCTTTTATTTCTTTGTTCGTTCAGTCGGGAACGGTCCACAAAGCAGCCGGACGTTTCCCGGTCAGGGGCGCCGTTCTGCCGCCGACGCGAACTTCATCAGCGGACGGCAGACGGCCGCCGTAAGAACGGCTGCAACAATGGCTTCCGGAACGCCGTTTGTGACGATAACGGCCAGAACCGCGTGGTAGACGGTGCTGACAGGAATATTTTTCACTTTCCCATAGGCGTCGCGGAACAGGAAATAAATCAGGTTCATAACCAGAACCGTGTTGGTCAGGGAACCGATCAGCCCGCCGAGGGAAAGCGACAGCACCTTGTATTTCCCTTTTAAGGCCCGTTTCAGGAACCGGTAGAAATAATAGGGGACGACGCCGACCAGAATCCGGGGAACAAAAGCGATCAAAACCGCTTCCCAGCTTCCGTGCCCGGTTCCGGGAACCGGGATGAACGGCGAAAAGGCAAAAGACAGGAGCGTGGGGGCGAAGGTATTGTTGTAAAGGCTCGTCAGCCCGAAAACGAAGCCGAGGCCCGCGCCGATTTTCGGCCCGAGCAGGATGGCGCCGATAATGACGGGCACATGGATGATCGTCGCCTTAATGAGCGGAAGCTGAATATAGCCGATCGGGGTAAAATTTAAAAGAAGGATAATTCCGCAGAATAAGGCGGTGATGACGAGCCGGTTGATCCGATTCTTTTGATCCATCAGTTTTTCTCCTTTGATCCGAACCAGTGTTGGCTGAAAAAATCACAGCGGTTTTTCTTCGAGCGCTTCGGTTACCGCCCGGAAAATTTCGTCCACGGCGGCGAGAGCGCCTCTGCCCAGGTCGCCGCACGCAAGGAGCGCCTCTTTCGGTTCGATCACCAGGTACCCGCAGCATTTCAGCTTGCCGATGTTTTCCTGGACGATCGGGTTCTCGTACATCCTGGTGTTCATGGCCGGGGCGATCAGCATGGGGATGTCCCTCACGGCGAGGGCCACGGAGGTCAGCATATCGTCGGCGATGCCGTTTGCGATTTTCCCGATGACGTCCGCGGTTGCGGGCGCGATCAGGAACAGGTCCGCCTTCTTGGCAAGGGAGATATGTTTCACTTCACGCGGATAATCGAGCTGAAACATATCGGTATAGACCCGGTTTTTCGATAACGTCTGCAAGGTCAGCGGCGTGATGAACTCCATGCCGCCCTTTGTCAGGATAACGTCGACGTTATAGCCGGATTTTGTCAGAAGATTGGTAAGATCGGCCGCCTTATAGGCGGCAATGCTTCCGGTTACTCCCAGCACGATGTTTTTCATTTTTGTCTCTTCTCCCTGATTTTCCGCATCACGCGGTTTTGGATGGCATCGGCAATTTCCTGCCTTGTGTGCAGCCTTATGGCAGAGTGGTCCGTCCCGACTAACATCGCTTCGTGGCGGGTTTCGTCCATGTTTTTCCGGTCGTTTGCCAGGACAAAATCGCACCCGTTCCGCGCCATCAGGTTTTTCGCCGCCCGAAGCAGCTCGCTTTCTTTCACGTTGGCGAGCAGCTTAAAGCCCACTAAAACCGTTTTCGGCTGGAGCGCTTTGAAAAGCCCGATGATTTTCGGCGTCCTTTCCAGGCACAGGAACAGATGGCCGATGTCCGAAGAGATCTTTCCCGTCTGCGGCCCGCCGCAGCAGGAGAGAAGGACGGAATGAATCCGTTCGGTGAGATTTTTCCCATCCCGATCCGCGTCCCGGACCGATTCGGCAAGCTGTGCCGCCAGGCTTTCGGATGAAACGCTGTATTTCACCGTGTAGTCGCTGACCGCCATGGAATGGATCACGGCATCGTAGGGATTCCGCCGCATCTCGTTTTCAACGGCCGCCTGCAGGCTTCGCACGTCGCTGACGGAAAGAATGCGGGCGCGCGGGTTCCTGGGCCGTGCGGCGTTCTGCGAGCAGAGATAGGTCACAAGGGCCTCTTCGTTTTCCAGAAAACGGTCTGCGATGAGACTGCCCAGACGCCCCGTCGCCATATTGCTGATTTTGCGGACGTCGTCGATCCTTTCCGAAGTTCCCCCTGCTGTTACCAGAATGTTCAAGTTTTTTCCTCCATTCTCCCGGCTCAATCCTATGACACCCGCGTCATTTTGTCAATGGATTCCGGGAGATTCTTTCGATTTTCACCCCTCTTGCAATTCCGGCGGAAAAAAGGTAGGATGGAAATGTAATCTAGTGAATTCCGGTGTATTTTCATGAAAAGAAGGGTTTGTCATGCCGAATTTCATCGTGGCGACGGATTCCGGGTGCGATCTGCCGTATCCTCTGCTGAAGAAACGCGGGATTATCCCGTTTCCCATCAACTATGAGATGGACGGCAGGATGATCGCCGATACGATGCTGCATGAGGACTGCAAGAAGTTCTATGACAGGATGCGTGCGGGGGCCGTCCCGAAAACGAGCCAGATCAACATCATGCAGTTCGTCGATTTCTGGCGGCCTCTTGCGCAGAAGGGGCTGCCGATTGTCCATATCTGTCTTGGCAGCGGCATATCCGGGACATATTCCAACGGTGCCGTGGCCGCCGGTCTGCTGAAAAAAGAGAACCCCGAAGCGAAGATATTCCTTGTCGATTCGACGCTGGCGTCCGTCGGTTACGGGATGCTCGCGCTCAAAGCCGCGGACCTGCGCGACGAAGGGAAGACGCCGGAGGAATGTGTCGGCTGGCTCAATGCCCACAAAGCCGAGATCAATACCTATTATACAACGTCCGACCTTACCTATCTTTACCGCAGCGGCCGCGTCCGCCGCACCGGCATGATCATCGCTCATGCGCTCGACATTCATCCGATCCTGAATCTCGACCTTGCTGGCCATCTGATCGTTCAGGAAAAGATACGCGGCAAGAAAAAAACGGTCCAGCGAATCCTTGCGATCATCGGCGGGCTTGTCGTCGACCCTCAAAGGCAGACGCTTTACGTCTGCCACTCCGACGTGCCGGACGAAGCCCGGGAGCTGGGAGACGCGATCCGGGAGAAATTCGGATTTCGGGACGTCTATTACACCTATATCGGCACGACGATCGGCGCACATGCCGGCCCGGGGCTCATGGCCGCGTTCTTTTTCGGGAAACCGCGCACGATGAAAGGCTGGAAAGGCTGATTCTCCGGAAGGCCGGTACGGCGCATCCGCGCAGTGCCCCCTTGAGACCGGCGGATGTTTTCCGCCGCGGCATTTCATAATTCGCACGCCTATCTTGTGATCCGCGGGCACGGATGCTAAAATATAAGATAAAAATGAATGAGGCGATGTTTGAGATGCAGCTGAATCATATGATCGATCTGGACCAGCTGAAAGTGTCGGAACTCCGGGAACTGATCGATCTTGCGAACAGCATGCGGAACAATCCGTGGGCATACCGCGAATCCTGCCGGGGCAAAATTATGGCCACGCTTTTTTACGAACCGTCCACCCGAACCAAAATGTCGTTTCAAACCGCGATGTATCGCTTGGGCGGTGAAGTCGTCGGGTTTGACAATCCGCAGAACACTTCCGTATCGAAAGGCGAGAGCCTGAAGGACACCATCACCGTGGTCAGCGGCTATACCGACCTCATCGTGATGCGCAATCCGCGGGAAGGCGCGGCGGCGGCGGCGGCCCTTTATTCCCGGGTCCCGATCATCAACGCGGGCGACGGCGGGCATCTGCACCCCACCCAGACCTTGACCGACCTTGTAACGCTCTTTAACGAAAAGGGGCGCCTCGACCACCTGTGCATCGGCCTGTGCGGCGACCTGATCTACGGCCGCACCGTTCATTCCCTCATCAAGACGATGACCCGGTTTGAAGGGAACTCGTTCATCCTGATCTCCACGCCGGAACTGGCGCTTCCCCAGTACGTCAAGGATGTGATGGACGCGGCCGGCTGCGCGTACCGGGAGGTGCCGTCCCTTGAGGATGCTCTGCCGGACCTCGACGTCCTCTATATGACCCGGATTCAGCAGGAGCGCTTTGCAAACCGCAGGCAGTACGAAGAACAGAAGGGCGTTTTCATCCTGGATGAAAAAAAGCTGGAACATGCCAAACCGGATCTGAAAATCCTCCATCCGCTGCCGCGGGTCGATGAGATCGCGGACGGCGTCGACAGCGACCCCCGCGCCACCTATTTCCGGCAGACGGTTTACGGTATGTACGCCCGTATGGCACTGATCCTTACCATCCTGCAGCATTCCCATATCGAGGCGGACCGGAAACCGCTCCGCTCCACACATCCGTACCGGTGCTCCAACCCGAACTGCATCACGCAGACGGAGCCGTATCTGCCGCATCTGTTCACCGAGGCGGGGGACATGCTCACATGCGCCTTCTGCGACGGCCGGACGCTCATCTGATTCCGGCTTCGGCTTGCCAAGAAACCGGAATTGTGGTATAATCGAAAATAACGTCAGGAACGGAAAATAACTGGGAGGACTTTTTATGTCAGGCCATTCAAAATGGAATAATATCAAGCGCAAGAAGGAAAAAACGGACGGCGCAAAGGCGAAGGTATTCACAAAAATCGGCCGCGAGCTTTCCGTTGCCGTAAAGGAGGGCGGCGGGCCGGACCCCGCGTCGAATTCCCGCCTGAAGGACTGTATTGCCAAGGCAAAAGCGGCAAATGTTCCGAACGACAACATTGAACGCATCATCAAACGGGCCGCCGGTGACGGCGACGATACCAAGTATGAAAATATCACGTACGAAGGGTACGGGCCGAACGGGATTGCGGTGATTGTCGAGACGCTGACCGACAACCGCAACCGCACGGCGGGCGATCTCCGCCATTATTTCGATAAATTCGGCGGAAACCTCGGCACGAACGGCTGCGTTTCCTTCCTGTTTCAGCGCAAGGGCGTTCTGGTCATCGAGCGCGAAGGCCTTGAAGAAGACAAGGTGATGGAAGACTGCCTGGAAGCCGGCGCATCGGATTTTGAGGCCGACGACGACGTCTTTGAGATTTACACCGAACCGGACGACTTCAGCGGAGTTCTCTCCGACCTGGAAAAGCGGGGTTACCATTTTGTAACGGCGGAGATTGAAATGGTGCCGAATACTTACAACACGCTGGACGACGAAGGGGCGGCGTCCCGGATGCAGCATCTTCTGGACGCCCTGGAAGACAACGACGACGTTCAGAATGTGTGGCATAACTGGGACAATGCCGATGCAGAAGATTCCGATTGATCGGAGGGCGAAGGGCCTTTTCCGCAGCGAGGCCGTTGCGGCGGAAAGGGCTTTTTTTACGGTTTCCCGGTGTTTTTGCGGCCGGGAAAAGACAAGACGGTTCCTGAATTAGTTCCATCCGGAAAAGATTGGTCGGTAAGGATGGATATTTTGCATACCTGCGAAGCAGAATAAAGGGGAAAACCACAATAACTTTGTCTGTAAGCTCGGAGGCGGAAACATGGCTGGCATTGAGAATCTGTGTATGAACTGTATGTCCGGTATGCAGGGCCAGGAAGTCTGCCCGGTTTGCGGCCGTCGGAAAGATGAGCCGCAGATGCCCGGCGCGCTTCCGTTCCGGACCGTCCTGCAGAACCGGTATGCGGTCGGGCGGGCGAAAAAAAGCAACGGGGAAGGCGTCACGTATATCGGCTACGACAACGTGCTGAATATTCCGGTCGAACTGCACGAGTACTTCCCCGCTTCCCTTTCGGAAAGGGCGGAGGACGGCAGGACGGTCCGGGTCCTCGGGGGAAGCGAACTGGCCTTTCAGGAAAACCGGAAAGCGTTTCTGGAGTATTCCCGGGCCATTGCCCATATGCGCGAGCTTTCTTCCATCCTCGTAATCTATGACATCTTTGAGGAGAACAACGCTGCCTATACGGTGTCGGAATGGAACGACAGCATCACCCTGCGCTATTTTGTGGAACGGAGCGGCGGGAGCCTGGGCTGGAATGCCGCGCGCCAGCTTTTTATGCCGGTTTTGTCTTCGCTGAGCGTGCTGCATGCGCATTCTGTGGGCCATTTTGGCATCTCCCCGGATACTCTTCAAATCATGAAAGACGGAAAAATGAAACTCGGGGGCTTTTCCATCGGAGCGGTGCGGCAGATGGATACCGACCTTCCGCCGGACCTCATCCCCGGGTGTGCGTCGGTTGAGCAATATATTATGGGCGACACGCTCACGGAAGCCACCGACGTGTACGGGTTCGCGGCGTCCCTGTTTTTTACCCTGACCGGTACGCTGCCGCCCGAGGCGCCGAAGCGCCGCACCGACGCGCGCCTCCTGATTCCGAATGCCATTCTGCGCAGCCTTCCGCCTTATATCATTTCGGCGCTGGCCAATGCGCTGCAGCTTTCCCCGGAAAAGCGGACCCCGACCTTCGAGCGCCTTCGCGCGGAACTGTCCGCCGCCCCCGCCGTGACGGCGGCTCTGGAAACGAGCCAGAAATTTGCCCGCGTTCCGCCGGCGCGTCCGGCCGCTTCACCGGAACAGCCGAAGGCGAAAAAGGGAGTTCCCGGTGTTGTGTGGGTTTTATCGTCCTGCCTGACCATGCTGGTGATCTTCGTCGCGATCGGCATGATCTGGATGAACCGCTCCGGAGCGGATTCCCAGATGAACGCCGCCCAGACGGCCGCGTCCGAAATGTCTGCGGAAACGGCGGCAAGCCAGCCGGAATCGGACCTGTCCGATGCGAACACGGTACTGGTCCCGAATCTCGTGGGCGAGAATTATGCGGATCTGGCTTCCGCCGAGTCGGCGGAAGATTCAGCGGTGCGGGAGTATCAGGTCCTTCCGTCAAACCAGCCGTCTTTCAGCGATTCCGTGCCGGAAGGGTGCATCCTCTCGCAGGACCCCAAACCCGGGACGCGGATGAAAAAGGGAACGGTGATTGTCGTGGTCGTGAGCAAAGGCCCGGCAGTCCGCACGTTGCCGAAAGTTGCGGGGAAGACCCTTTCAGAGGCTTCCGCGGCGGTTACCTCGGCCGGGCTGGTCCCTTCCCAGACGGAGGAAAACAGCGACACCGTACCGGAAGGCCGAGTGATCGGCTACCAGGACGTGCAGGAAGGGAGCCAGATGGCTTACGGCTCCAAAGTGATTCTTGTCGTCAGCGCGGGACCGAGGGCTGCGGAGCCGTCGTCCGCCGCTTCGGCCCGGTAGAATCACCGGAAAAAATCTTCACACGCTTTGGTCCGGGATCATCGATCCCGGATTTTTTATTGACAAAGCCGCCGGAATGCGGTATATTTGCTTTGGCTTTTCTGCAGAAAAGCTTTAAATTATTAAAGCATCGGCCGGTTTTGGCCCGGCTGAAATCCAGAAAGAGTATGAGATGAGGATGGGGAGCATGGAAAAAGCAAAAAAAATTTCGGCGCTGATTCTTTCTGCTGCCGCGGCGCTTTTGTTTCCGGGCTGTTCGGGCGGAAATCCGTCTTCCAATGCGGCGGGCAAGACGTTTAAAATCGACGTGATCCAGTTCGTTCAGCATGAGGCGCTCGACGCGTCCTACCGGGGGTTTGTGGCGGGTCTGAAAAGCGCCGGGTATGAAGACGGCAAAAATATCAGGCTGGAATTCCAGAACGCCCAGAACGAACAGTCGAACTGCGTCACCATCGCCAATAAATTTGCGAACGACAGGCCGGACCTGATTTTGGCGATTGCAACGCCCGCGGCACAGGCCGTGGCGAACGCGGTCAGGGACACGCCGATTCTGGTGACCGCCGTGACGGACCCGGCAACGTCCAAGCTGGTGCAGTCGAACGAAAAGCCCGGGACGAACGTGTCCGGCACTTCCGACCTCACTCCGGTGAAGGAGCAGATCGATCTGGTGAAGCAGATTGTTCCGGATGTCAAAACCGTCGGCCTGATGTACTGTTCCAGCGAAGCAAATTCCAAGTTTCAGATCGATATCGCCAAAAAGGAATGCGATGCGCAGGGAATCCGGTATCTCGAAAAGACCGTGTCCAATTCCAATGAAATTCAGCAGGCGGCCCAGTCCCTTGTGGGGAAAGTGCAGGCGGTCTATATTCCGACCGACAACATGCTGGCCGCTGGGATGACGACGGTGACCAATGTGCTGAACCCGGCGAAGATCCCGGTCGTCGCGGGCGAGTCTGGAATGGTCGGAAAGGGCGGAATCGCTACATACGGTATCAACTATTACAAGCTGGGCCAGCAGACCGCGGCCATGGCGGTGAAAATTCTGAAAGGCAAGGCGAAACCGGCCGACATGCCGATCGAATATCAGAAGGACATGGATGTCACCGTGAATCAGAACGTTGCGAAGCAGCTGGGCATCACGCTTCCCCGGGCTCTCCTTGCGAAAGCGTCTTCCCCCGCGTCGTCGAACTGACGGCAGGGGCTTTGCAGTTGGAATTTCCCGGGCGGCGGGACACTCGCCGCTTTGCGTGGGAATGGATCAAGGGAGGATCGAACAGAGAAAATGTCGTTTTTGCTTACGATGGGAAACGCTGCCGCACAGGGAGTCCTGTGGAGCATTATGACGCTGGGCGTTTATCTGACGTTCCGGCTGCTGAATTTTGCCGATATGACGGTCGACGGGAGCTTCGCCACGGGCGGGGCCGTCGCCGCCGTTGCGGTGAACGGGGGGATGAACCCCCTGCTCGCGCTGCTGCTTTCCCTGCTGGCGGGGATCGCATGCGGCGCCGTTACCGGCTTTTTGAACACCAAGCTGAAAATCCCGGCTCTGCTGGCCGGAATCCTGACGATGATCGCGCTGTATTCCATCAATATCCGCATTTTGGGCGGGCCGAATGTCTCGCTGGTCAATGTGCGGACCGTCTTTTCCGCGGTCCCCGGCAGCCCGATGGGTTCCACGTTTCTGGTCGGCGCTCTTACGGCGGCCCTGATGGTGGCTCTGATGTACTGGTTCTTCGGCACGGAAGTCGGCTCTTCCATCCGGGCGACGGGCGATAACGAATATATGGTCCGGGCGTTCGGCGTCAATACCAACACCATGGTGATGATCGGCCTGATGATCAGCAATGGGCTTGTGGCCCTTTCGGGCGGCCTCATCGCGGAAAACCAGGGGTACGGCGACGCCAACATGGGCATCGGCACCATCGTGATCGGCTTGGCGTCCCTGATTATCGGCGAGGTGCTGTTCGGGAACCGGTTTAATTTCGTTTACAAGCTCTGTTCCGTCATCGTCGGCTCCATCCTTTACCGGATGATTATCGGCTTTGTCCTTTTCCTCGGGCTGGAATCCAGCGACCTCAAGCTCCTGACGGCGATTGTGGTTGCCGTCGCGCTTTCCGTCCCGGTGATCGTCAAGAAATTTCCCGGGAAGGCCGCGGCGGTGAATACGGTGGAAAAATCCGAAGATGCCGGCGCGGACGCGTCGAAGTAGGGGGCGGATTCTGTGCTGGAAATCAAACATATTTATAAAACTTTCAATCCGGGAACGGTCAATGAAAAGAGGGCGCTCAGCAATCTCGGTCTGAGCTTGGATTCGGGGGATTTCGTTACGGTGATCGGCGGGAACGGAGCGGGAAAATCCACCATGCTGAACCTGATTGCCGGCGTTTATGCCTGTGATAACGTCGCCGGGAGCTCCATTGTTCTGGACGGTACGGACGTGACGAAAGAGCCGGAATACCGGCGCGCAAGGTTTATGGGGCGCGTGTTTCAGGACCCGATGCGGGGTACGGCTGCCGGGATGGAGATTCAGGAGAACCTCGCCATGGCGTACCGGCGGGGAAAACGCCGCGGGCTGCGGTGGGGAATCACCAGACAGGAAAAAGAGATTTTTCACGAAAAGCTGAAGGTGCTCGGCTTGGGGCTGGAGAACCGCATGTCATCCAAAGTCGGCCTCCTTTCCGGCGGCCAGCGCCAAGCGCTGACTCTGCTGATGGCGACCCTGCGGAAGCCGAAGCTTCTTCTTCTGGATGAGCATACGGCCGCCCTGGATCCCAAGACGGCGAAGAATATTCTCTCCCTGACGCATGAGATCGTCACCCGGGATTCCCTCACGGCCCTCATGGTCACGCACAATATGCGCGACGCGATCCGATACGGGAACCGCCTGATCATGATGAACGAGGGGAGCATTATTTTCGATGTTTCCGGCGAAGAGAAGAAGAAACTTGCCGTAGAGGACCTCCTCAAAAAATTTGAGGAGGCAAGCGGCGCGGAGCTGGCGAACGACCGGATGCTGCTCGCCTGAGCCGGATACGGCAGCCGTAAAACGAGCGGGGGAGTCCCCGCTCGTTTTTTTCTGCGGGCGGACGCAGAAAAGCCCCCGGCCTTTTACAGGCCGGGGGCAAAAACGCCATACGGAAAATCAGTCGCTGCTGAAAGGCAAAAGTGCGAGGTGACGGGCGCGCTTGATTGCGATCGTCAGTTCACGCTGATGGTGCGCGCAGGTTCCGGTTACCCTGCGGGGAAGAATTTTCGCCCGCTCGGAAATGAAACGGCGCAGTTTTGCAACGTCTTTATAATCGATGGTGTCCACTTTATCTACGCAGAAGCTGCAGACTTTCCTGCGGCCCCTGCGGCCGCCGAACCGGCGGTCTCTTGACGGCCTTTCCGACCGGTCGTTTCGGTTGTTGTTGTCAGCCATAAAATATTCTCCTTCCTACGAATTGTTCCGTTGCTTCAGAACGGCAGATCGTCGTCCGACGGAATTTCCTCAAAGTCGCCCGTGTCGCCGCTGCTGTACGCGGGAGCGGGCTGTTCGCTGTGGGCGGCGGGGGCGGTTTCCTGCGGCTTCACCGGCTGATTGCTGCTTCCGCCCAATCCGTCGCCGCTGCGTTTCGGTTCGGCAAAATGCACGTTGTCCGCAACAATCTCAAAGGCTTTGCGTTTGGTTCCCTGTTTGTCCGTGTAAGTCCGGGTCTGGATGGAGCCTTGAACGGCGACCAGCTGGCCCTTGCGGAAATATTTGCAGACAAACTCGGCCGTGCTGCGCCACGCGACGATGTCGATAAAATCCGTCTGGCGCTCCGCGCCGGCCCTTACATAGGAACGGTCCACCGCGACGGTGAAGCTTGTCACGGAAACGCCGTTCGGCGTGTGCCTCAGTTCCGGGTCGGCGACGAAACGCCCCATTAAAACGGCAACATTCAGCATTTCAGGTCACGCTTCCTTTTTTTCTTCCGCCTTCGGTTTGTCCGCCTGCTTTTTCAGTTCTTTTTTGACGATCAGCGACCGGAGAACGCCGTCGGTAATGTTGTAGACCCGGTCAAGCTCGGCCGTGAACGAGGGGACGCTGGTAAAGCCGATCAGCGTGTAGTAGCCTTCCTCTTCTTTGTTGATCGGATAGGCGAGCCTGCGCTTGCCCCATTCGTCGACCGTGTCGACCGTACCGTTTGCTGCGACCAGGTCCTTGAACTTCTGAATCGCGGCTTTGATGCCGTCTTCGCCCAGCTTTGTGGAAAGGATGAATACGGTTTCGTAGGAATTTTTGATTTCTGGCATTTTGTTGCACCTCCTTTTGGACATAAGGCCCCTGAAAACCAGGAGCAAGGATGAAAGCCGATTTTGGCTTAACTTTACTTATTATATCAGCCGGGTTCCGCCCCGTCAAGGGTGAAGCGGCGGTTTAAAGCGTTTTGCAGAATTCTTTCAGGTATTCGCGGAATTCCTGCCCGATTTCCGGGTGCTGAAGGGCGACCTCCACCTGTGCCTTCATAATTCCGAGCTTGTTGCCCATGTCGTACCGGGTTCCGGTGAAGTTCACCGCCACCATCCCGTCGCGCCGGGCGAGTGTGCGCATCGCGTCCGTCAGCTGAATCTCTCCGCCGGCCCCCGGTTCCGTATGGTCCAGAATCTCAAAGATGTCCGGCGTCAGGACACAGCGGCCGAGAATCGAGTACAGGGACATGACCTTGTCGGGCGAAGGCTTTTCGATCATGTCGGTGCACCGGAAGAGATTGTCGTGAAGGGGCTCCACTTTCAGCGAGCTGTATTTGGAAATGGCGCCTTTCGAAACCTTGTTGACCCCTACGACGCATTTTCCGTATTCGTCGTAGGCGCGGATAAGCTGCCCGCAGGCCGGGTCCTCACCAATGATCACATCGTCGCCGTACAGGACGGCGAACGGTTCGTTCCCGACAAAGGAGCGCGCGCAGTTTACAGCGTGGCCGAGGCCGCGCGTTTCCTTCTGGCGGACAAAGTAGATGTTGGCCTTGTGCGCGATCCCAATGATTTCGTCGAGAATTTTTTGCTTTTCCGGCCCGCTGCGTTCCAGCCGGTCTTCCAGTTCCGGCACTCGGTCGAAATGGTCCTCGATCAGGCCCTTGCCGCGGTTCGTGATGATCAGGATGTCCGTAATGCCGGAACGGACCGCTTCTTCCACAATATACTGGATAGCCGGCTTGTCCACGATGGGAAGCATTTCCTTCGGCATGGATTTGGTTGCCGGAAGAACGCGCGTTCCCAGTCCGGCGGCGGGAATAACCGCTTTTGTCACTTTCATTCGAAACTCTCCTATTATATTAATTATAAAAAGAAAAATTTATGCCCCATGGTTCAGTACGACAGAACGAAGAAGTAAACAATCAGGAAGCAGAACAGTATTCCGGCGGCGAGCGTCATATTCAGCCCGCCCTCCTGTTGAAGCCGGATGGAAAAATCCGTCGGGGAAGAGGTTTCCTTGTGGATCCTTTCGATGGAAGTCAGGCAGTGCTTCAAATATATTTTGTTGCCGTTCAGCCCGCAGATCAGCATCACGACCAGAGCCGCCAGATAAAAAAGCATCGGGGCGGCGAGCAGAAGTCTCTGCTGGGCCGGAAGCAGCAAAAACTGACGGATCAGCTCGTTCTGCTGCGCGGATGTCGTAATGGTATAGGCGTAGTTGTTTTTCGGAATGCCCGCGGCATCGAACCAGACCGTGTACAAGGGGTCAACGAAATACTTCATCAAAAAAAGATACGCGGCCAGAAGAACGCCCTGCACAGCCGTGATGATGGCGCCGATTTTGTATTGCTTCCGGTACAGCATCCAGATTCCCTGGAAAAAGAACGCGGAGAAATTGAAACGGTTCCGCATAAACCGCTTGATATTCATGAAAACCGGGATATAATACTGGGTGTTTCCCTGGACGAATTTCGCCACATCGCCGGCCGGAATATTGCCGATCGGTTCATTCGGATGGACGCCGCCCAGAGGGTCGAACGGAAACGGGAACGGCTGGCCCGCGAAAGGCGGGTAACCGTTCCCCGGCGGGGGATAGCCGCCCGGCGCGTTTTGGCCGCCCTGCGCCTGTTTGGGAGAGGAATTCCCGTACGGCGGCCGTGTTTCGTCCGACAGCGGCTGCCCGCAGTGGGAGCAGAAAAGGGCCGTTTTCCGGTTTGGCGCGCCGCACCGCGGGCAGCGCCTCACTCCCTGCCCGGACGTTTTGTCCGCCGTCCCGTCCCTCTGGGGCGGTTTCCATGCGTCCGGAGTCCCGTGCCGGTCGGAATAAATACATTTGCCCACGCGGGCATAGCATTCCCTGTGGTACGGGGCGCCGCACTGCGGGCATACCACAATATCGTCATCCGCCGAAAAGGTCTTTCCGCAGACGGGGCATTTTAAACCCACATAATTCATTTCTACAAAGCCTCCAATCCGGATCCAAATTCCATTGTACCGAAATATAGCAAAAACTTCAATCGTTTCCGCTGTAAGTTTTCAACTCATTCACAAATTCCGGAAACATTTTTTGACTTTGCCGCCAATCTATTTTATAATAATTAAATCACAGACATGAACCGAAGGATGATGGTATGCTGCAATTTGAAGAACTGAAGCAGTCGCTTCAAGGGCTGGAGCCGGAGCTGAAAGACCTTGCCGACGCCCTTGGGCTGGACGCTCTGCGCAAGGAAATTCTGGAGCTGGACCAGAAGGCGACCGCGCCGGATTTCTGGGACGATATGGAGAGGTCGCAGAAAATTCTGCAGCGTTCCAGTTCCCTGAAGAGCAAAATTGAGAAATATGAGAAATTGAAAAATTCTTACGGAGATCTTCTGGCGCTGATCGAGCTTGCGGACGAGGAAGGGGACCTTTCCCTTCTGCCGCAGGCGCAGGAAGAGCTGGAGAATTTCCGGAAAGAACTGGAATCGGAGCGGCTTTCCACGCTCCTGACTGGCGAGTACGACGGCAAGAACGCGATTCTCACGTTTCACGCCGGAGCGGGCGGAACGGAAGCGCAGGACTGGGTGATGATGCTTTACCGCATGTACTGCCGGTGGGGCGAACGCCACGGCTTTACCGTCAAAACGCTCGATTCCCTCGACGGCGAGGAAGCCGGGCTGAAAAGCGCCAGCGTCCTGCTGGAAGGGGAGAACGCCTACGGATATATGAAAAGCGAGGCCGGCGTCCACCGCCTGGTCCGCATTTCGCCGTTTGACGCTTCCGGCCGCAGGCACACTTCGTTTGCCTCCCTGGAAGTCATGCCGGAGATCGACGATACCATCGAAGTGAAAATCAACCCGGACGATCTTAAGATCGATTACTTCCGCGCGAGCGGCGCGGGCGGGCAGAAGGTCAACAAAACCTCGTCCGCGGTACGCCTGACGCACATCCCGACGGGCATCGTCGTTTCCTGCCAGGTGGAGCGCAGCCAGTACCAGAACCGCGACGTCGCCATGCGGATGCTGAAATCCAAACTAATGGAGATCAAGGAACGCGAGCATCTGGAGCGGATCGAGGACATCAAGGGAGTCCAGAAGGAGATCGCCTGGGGTTCCCAGATCCGTTCCTATGTCTTTATGCCGTACACGCTGGTCAAGGATCACCGCACCGGTTACGAGTCGGGCAATATCGACGCCGTCATGGACGGCGACCTCGACGGTTTCATCAATGCCTACCTGAAATGGCAGACCAGGGATTCGGCAGAAGAACAGGGCGGCTGAATTTTCCAGAACAAGCGACGGAGAAACTGGCCGGGGACATTCCGCTTTGGAACGCCCCGGCTTTTGCTATCCGGAAATCCTTTCGGCCCTTTTTTGCTGGCGGATGTCTTTGCCGACAAAGACGATTCTGCGGTAGCTGCCGATGATCCGCGATGCGAAGCGTTCCGAATAATCTTCCACCATCTCTTTTGTGGAAAGATTCGTGCTGATGATGGTCGGCTTTTGCAGCATCAGGCGCGTGTTGATGATATTGTAGATGGCGGCGGAGGTAAAGGAGCTTTTAAATTCCGTGCCGAGGTCGTCCAGAATCAGCAGGTCGCAGTCCCGCAGGGAATCTGCGGTTCCGGTGCCCCGGTCGCGCCCGAAGTGCTCGCTTTCCAACTTGGTGACCAGGTTTCCCACGGAACAGTAGACCACGCCGAACCCTTTCCGGATGGCTTCCCTGGCGATGGCCAGGGAAAGGTGCGTTTTCCCGAGACCGGTTCCGCCCGTCATGATCAGGTTGGGCGAACGCATGTGAAACTGATGCGCGTAGGAAGCGCAGTACCGGAATGTGCTTTCCATGACTTCCCGGTCGCTCGGCCTTCCGTCCCTGCTTTCCGGGGAGTAGTAGTCCAGGGAAAAGCTGTCAAAAGTCGAGAGCGAAAGCGGCGTCAGTGCGTTCAGCCTTCGGTAGGATTCCGCCCGGAGCAGGTCTTTCATGCATCCGCACATTTTGCCGTCTACATAGCCGGTGTCCTTGCAGGAAGGGCAGTGATAATGCGGTTCGAGGCTGTCAATGCCGTTTTCTGCCAGCAGGCGGGAGAAATCCGACTGAAGGGCGAGGTTTTCCTCTTTCAGCTTTTTCAGCTGTTCCGCAGCGTCCTTTCCGCCCAGAACGGCCTTTGCCGCGCCGACGGCCGTCGACGCGAGTTTGCGCTCCATCTGCCGTGCCCCGGGACATTTTTTGAAAAGCGCTGCCCTGCGTTTTTCCGCTTCCTCTTCCGCACTCCTGCGGCGTTCCCGCAGAATCTTTTCGGCGGAGTTGTAGATTTCCCGGCCGTATCCCAATGGATTCACCCTTTCGTGTCGTAAATGCTTGTCCGCTCGTATTCGTCGATGTCGAACGTCAGATTCCTTTCCTTCGGCGCCTTTCCCCGCCCGGACTTTCCGCTTTTCCGCGCGGATGCGTGCTCCATCTGGTCTTCCTCGGCCTGCTTGGCGGTCGAGATTCCCGCTTCGTGCCACCTCCGGAGAATGCTGTTCATATATCCCGGCGAATATTTTCCTCCCGCGCTGTCGATAGTGCGGTCGTAAGCCTCGCGGATCATTTCCGGGCTGAACCCCCACTCGTTGATCCATGTGGGCGCATATGCCTCTTCCCGCTTGGAAGGGAGGCGGTGCGAGATACCGATAGCCTGTTCCACCGTGCGCCAGGCTTTCTGGTTTTCCGCCAGCAGGCGCAGCTTTTCCTCTGCCTTCTCGTGAGTGGCGATTCCTTCGTCCGCCCAGTTCATGGCGGCTTTTTCTATGTAGCGCATATTCGCTTTGCCAATGCTGGACGCGTACTGCATCAGCATGACGATCACGTCGGACGGCAAGCCGAAGTCGTCGTGGATCATCAGCAGCGTGGCGGATTCACCGCCGGAAATCAGCCGGCCCAGAATTTCCTGCGCGGACTGCATCAGGCATGCGATCTCCGTCGATTCCGAAATGCGTTTGGAGACAAATTCGCTGTCGGGTTTCTGGGGCCGGGAGAGGACCCGGCGCGGCTTCTCTTCTTTCGCCGCATCTGCCTTTGCTTCCGGCTGGAACGCGGTAGATTCCCCGGAATTTTCCGTTTTGCTCTCTGCCGGGGCAAGGCGGCCGTCCGAGGCGGCGATCAGGCCGGTTTCCTGCCAGTAAAGCATAGCGTCGCAGACGTCCGCGCGGTCGATTCCGAGCGCATCCGAAATGTCCTGCGCCTCAAACGGCTTGCCGGCGTGCCGCAGAGCCCAGAGGAGCACTTTCAGCTGAACCGAGCCGGCAAGTTTCAGATTATCGTCGACAACGGAGCATGGAACTGCGAAAACTGAATTCCATGCCCCGAGGTTGATGGAGTAACTCATATGTTGTCACCTTTCCAACCGATTCCCATTTCCTTTATTTTATTATAACATGAGAGGGGAAAGAGTGACAGAGAAAATTTCCTCGCGCTTTTTACGGGAAAACTTGACAGGACGGAAAACATTCTCTATAATAAATCTGTTCTCTTAATATTTTGCGAATGTAGCTCATCTGGTAGAGCGCCACCTTGCCATGGTGGAGGTAGCGAG
>ENA-UOOI01002038-UOOI01002038.1-fermentation-metagenome-genome-assembly--contig:-NODE-2038-length-18770-cov-4.332941_pt1 | contig 18770 bp, 17 predicted proteins | sample MGYA00245779_ERZ724027 | MGnify/ENA primary metagenome ERZ724027 (study PRJEB28704, sample SAMN03018318) | fermentation metagenome | biome: anthropogenic terrestrial biome; feature: soil; material...
CAATTCATCCCGCCACCTGAAGAGGAAGGGGAATTCTTGCTAATTTATGTTAAATTCTTCGGATGGCAACCGTATTTCGGTGTCCATCGATGAAATCCCGGAAAGTATGCAGCATGCCATTGTGGCAATTGAAGACTCCCGTTTTTATGAGCATAACGGAATTGACCCTCAGGGTATCGCACGAGCAGTTTTTGTCGCTGTAAAAAACCGCGGCAAGAATATGGAAGGTGCCAGCACGATCACACAGCAGCTGCTGAAGAACAATGTCTTTACGAATTGGGTGCATGAGGGATCCATGGAAAGATTCCGCCGGAAATTCCAGGAGCAGTATCTTGCTGTCAAGCTTGAGAGCAGCCTGAACGCCAAGGGGCTGAATGCCAAAGATATTATTCTGGAAAACTATTTGAACACAGTTAACTTTGGTGCGGGAGCCTATGGGATTCAGACGGCTGCCCAGACATATTTTGGAAAAAACTGTGCAGATTTAAGTCTGTCAGAAAGCACTGCCCTGGCAGCAAATGCCTTTACAAAATATGGGTAGTAATGTCTGGGCGGCATGCCTGTTAGTATTTCTCGCAGAATTACTCTGGTTTTTTGGGATTCATGGGAGTGCGGTAACCGCCAGTCTACTTACCGCTTTGTTTGCAACTCAAGCTTATGAAAACGTCGAATTAGTGACAGCCGGGCTTCCGGCGACCCATATTGTGAATTCCTTTTTTATAGATTGCTTTAAGGGTCCGCGCTCACTCTACGGTTTGTTTATCCGTATGGAATACCTCAGCAAATTCCCTCGGTTCATATGGAAAAAAACCGTCTTCATCTAATCCCCGAATCAGATGCGGAATAAGGTTCCACTGTTCTTCACTGAAATCAGCTTTATTGAGCTGTAAGAGCAAGGACTCTGCTAAATCTTCCGTGTTACTGGCAGCAATATCCTGTTGACGATTCGAATCGTCATCTGCCCATTTTTTATAATGTTCCTCGTAGGAAGTGCTTTTTTCATACATTTGCTCAATATTCTGAATCTGTGTGCTTTGTTTATCGTCGGAACTTTCTAACATAGGATTTTCCAGGTATTCCGTTGTAAGAAACGACTCCAACTCCTGGTTTGAATAGCCCAGAAGTTCCAATGATTCCACTTGTTGTATGGACAAAGCCTGCCGTTGTTCCAATGTTAATACTAGATTCGATTTATCCATGGAAAACCACCTTTCTGTTATGAAGTGACCTCTTGTCAAGTGTTAATATTAAGAAATCACTCTTTTTATATTTTTTGTTATTCCAATGCCTGCCTTCTTTGCTCCCCCTTTTTCATACTATACACGTTCCTGGTAATTCCATATACGGCCATATCACATATACCTGTATTATTTTTTCCTGCTTCTAGTAACGTTCCTTCATACAAAAGCCCTGATTTCTTCATTACCTTCCCTGAATTTGGATTATGTACATCATGTTGCGCAAAAATTCTGTTACACGCAACCTCTTCAAACAGGAATTTAATAATTTCTTTGAAAGCTTCACTTGTAATTCCTCTGTTCCAGTACTCTTCTCCTATACAATATCCGATCTCTACTGAATCTATCTCTTCCTCCATATGGACGATTCCAATGCTGCCAATAGCTTGCTGATTGTCTTTTAGTTCAATACACCATTGATAATTTCTCATGTCCTCATTATTACTTACCCACAAATCCACGACAGATTTCGAGACCTCTCTGGAAGCATGCGCTGGCCACGTCAGATATCGGGTAACATTATCATTGCCTGCCCAGTTATCATACATGTCTTCAACATCTGTTTCTTTAAATGGTCTCAATATCAGACGTTTTGTTTCAAGTATTTTTGTACCTAAATGATTCATATCACACCTCCGCAGGACCTTTGACTTTTTTTATTTACTTTGTTCTGTCACATCTCATAAGCGCTTTTGTATTTGCGAAAACGCTTGGACATCCATAAGGTCATTGTTAATTATCATTGCTTTGAGATTATCCTTTACAATATACTTGGACATTTCCGCTGAAACTACTTGCGTTGGGGCTTTTACTTTTTCAAAAAGTGCGTTTCCTGTAATGGGCGAGTCTGATAACGCATCTATCCTATTCATCATTTGATTTAGACATTGGGATGTTCTGACTTCATCGGCCAGCAAATTAGCACATAACGCCATTTGCCATAGAGCATAAATTGTCTTATCGGAATTGATTTTAAACAGGTCTAACAATTCCACCTCTTTCGAAGATAGATCATAAGACTTCTCATAATCCCCAGTCTTATATGCCCCATCAGCTAAAAACGCTAAATTTGAACACGCATAGTTGACATCAATGTAGAGTTTTTCTTGACAAAACTGTTCTGCTTTATCGTATTCCTTTTTTTGAATAAAAAGTAATGCAATACTACTGGCAAAATCCAAACCTATATCATTTGGTAATTTTTTTAGGGCCTCCTCTGCCTTTTCATATTCTTCCGTATTAAGATACATTTGCCCTAAATAGTAATAGGATGCCAGTTTGATTTCAACAGGTTCTTGAATTTGGGTCGCATTTTCCAGCCATGCAATAGCAGTTTGTAAGGCCAAGGTATATTCACTACCATCCAAGACAGACAGATAGTTTATCAGTATTGCCGCAAAATGATACTGCAAGAGTAGGCAGTGAGGATTTTCGGTTATTTCTTTTTGACAGAACGATATTCCGTTCAAATAATCACCTTGTTCAAAATATCTTTTTGCTTTTTCTCCGAGTTTTGGCACTTCTTCAACAGACAAACTTCCGGGATTGTCCAGCAACTCGTCTACGGTCAGATTAAGCGTGCATGCAATAGGAAGTAACAGTGTAATGTCCGGGTAAGAACTACCGCTTTCCCACTTTGAAACTGCTGGCACAGATACCCCAACGGCAATTGCTAAATTTTCTTGGGTAAGATTGAGGTGTTTCCGGCGCTCTCGAATGATTCTTCCAATTTGTAATTCCATATTTAATCCCTCCTTTATACTAATCATAAACTTAACCGCAATGATAAACAAGGTACGCGCATTCAAATTTACCTTTTAAACTTAACTAATGGTTAAGTCTGATCAAATGTCTCTTCCATAGATTACATAAATCTGCAAGCAATTCAAGTGTAGGCACACTCGATATTTTTTCAGCCCCGAGTGGCCGAGATGATATTCCATCGTGATTCCAGTCAAAAAAATGATCGTTCCCGGTGTAGGGTTCTTCAAACATAAACTCTGTTTTTATTTTGAATTACTCTTTACTTTATACAGACAAACCGGCTTCTCTTCTGTCTCACAAATTCCATATCTTTTTTCTGTAAATGGTATCGAATTTCCCTTCCATATCATACCTTCCTCAAGTAACCGATTATAGAGATTACTATTCACGACAACCCGGAGAGCATTTTCACCTTCTTCAAGCAGATTTGTCACTTCTACTTCTTTCATAACCTGATCTGGGAAATCTGCTTTCTTGTCATTCACCCACACTTGATAGGTATCGTCTACTGCGGCACAGGGCAGCCAATATCTGATTTTTGGACGCATTTCCATTTTGATGTCTTTTACAAATTCCATTTTCTGTTTTGTCCTTTCATCTCCTCTGTATCCTACTTCGCTTTAGTCTTCCAGCCCACCATTCTGAATAACTCTCCGATACCAGTAAAAAGAATCTTTTGGTATTCTTTCCAGTGTTCTGTAATCAACATAAATCAAACCGAACCGCGGATCACATCCTTCTGCCCACTCAAAGTTATCCATAATAGACCATACCGTATAACCGATTACGGGAATACCTTCTTCCATCGCCCGGTGTAACGCGCTCAGATACCGGTACATATAATCAATTCGCTGCGGATCATGCACCTTTCCGTCTCTCATTACAAAATCCAGATTTGACATACCGTTTTCTGTGATGAGAATCGGAAGACTGTAACGTTCATAGAGGAACTTCGGTAACCAGTAGAGCACTTCCGGTGTGATTGCCCACCCCATCTGTGTGCGCGGCATACCGGCCCATCCCAGATCCGGCGCATTCGCATCTGCACTATAATTATTTGCAAAATACACATTATAACCAAAGTAATCCAATGGCTGGCTGATAAATTTCAATTCTTCCCCTGTAAGAATCTCATCCATATATTCCGGGGCCTTACCAAGCACCATCGGATCCGCCCACCAGTTTGCAGCCATAGAAAATCCTTTTTCAATATCAAACATCTCGTTTTCTTGCTTTTTCAATACTTGCTTCCGTTTCATCATAAGCCACAAAGTTTCTCGCGTTCAACGCAAATCCAATTTGAGGATCTGCCAGTTTAGAGCGCTCTCTAATCAACTGCACACTATGACCATGGCAGAGCAGGACATTTTTGCTGATATGTGCCAAATCACGAAATTTCTGCTCTCTGCTCATGTGACTGGTCTTAAACGGCGCCTGACGTCCTTCAAAGTAACCAAACCCGATAAAACATGCCGGTTCATTGAATGTCATCCAGTACCGCACTTTGTCGGAGAGCGCATCAATAACCGCCTTCGCATATTCTGTAAATTCCTCTATAATCTGTGGGTTCTCCCACCCGCCTTCGTTGTAGACCCACATAGGCAAATCCCAGTGGTATAATGTACAAAACGGCTCAATCCCTGCCTGTATCAGCTCATCCGCCAGATTCCGATAGAATTGAAGCCCTTTTTCATTTATCACTCCACGTTTGGACATAACACGCGGCCAGCTGACTGAAAAACGGTAACTTTTCAGCCCCAGTTCTTTCATCATAGCTACATCCTCTTTATAGCGGTGATAATGATCACAAGTCACATCTCCATTTACATTTCGCTTGATATGCCCCTCACTTGTGGCATCCCAGATGCTGTCTGTTTTACCGTCCTCATTTCTTGCTCCCTCCACTTGAAAAGCTGCGCTGGCTGCTCCCCATAAAAAATCTTCTGGAAATTGTTTCATTTCATTCTCTCCTAACGGTTCTGTAATCTTTACTTTTTCTGATATAAATAAACTTCTCCACACAGCCCTGTATGGTTCTGCGGATGCCAGTTCTCCGGCTTATTCTTAGGCGGAATCTGCCGCTCCAGAGTGGTTGCCACCTCAATCACAATCTGATTCTTTCCCTGTTGCAGGAAATTCCCAATCTCATAGCGATACGGCGGCACAATCTGAATTCCACAGTCCATTCCGTTAACAAACACTTGCACAGCTTCGCCCGCATCTGTTATCTCCAGAATCACATCCCTCTCCGATTCAGCTCCCAGACTCACATCCTGCTCATAACGCAGCAGTCCGGCAAAATCAGGCATTTCTTTCTCTGCAAAATCAGGCAGTGAAACCAGTTCGCTCTGTCCAAATTCCGGATAGTCAATGCTCTTACAGACAGACCGTTTCCAATTGGTTTCTATTTTCAATTTGTGTTTCGTCTGACAGAGACTTCTTTCTTTCAAATTCACAGGCATTCCCTGATCAAACACAATGATCCAGCTCTTTCCCGGCTCAATTTGAACTTCAATCTCTAACTCGGTTTCTGCTTCACCATCCCCCGGTATTTCACTTTGCTTTGTCCTTATTCTTATATTTAATGATTCCAGACAATTTTCCCACGCATCATATCGGTAACACATCTCAGTCTTCCCAGGAAGCCTGATGCTTCCTTTATAGGTTTCTTTACCTTCATTCACTAGATAGAGAATCTCCGGTTCTCCGTAATACTGATAACTGCGGATAAATTTCTCTGCTGGACGTAACTGTATCTGAGGCATTTTTCTCTGTCTCATATAATCGACAAGTTCTGTAAGTCTTACAAGCTCCGTATTTTCTTTTATTTCTTCCAATAATATCGCTTCCTTGTCTAATTCTATCTGGCTGCATAATCCCTTCGGATAAGCATTTACAAAAACACATGGAAATCCCTGTCTGCCAAGTTTTACAATCGCTTCTGCAGTCTCCACTGTAATATAGTCCGCTTCCGGAATAATAAATATTTTGTACTCTTGTGTATGCACTTTCATTCCATTGCTCAAATCCACTTGGTAACATCCGTCTGTAAATATATCTGATGGTACGAAGTCAAATCCAATCTGTGCTTCTGTCAGAACCCGCGCGGGTTCCTGTATATACATACATGTCATGCCGGTCCATTCCGCATCTCCGTGATATAAAATTGCTGCCTCACTCTCATGTCTTCCTCCGCTGATCAGATTGCAAATTCGGTTCATATATTTCATCAATACTCCAAAATATCGATACTGAGGATTATGCCCATGCGCATAAAAATGGGGCGGACAGTCCGAATCCGGAAATGCCTTTGCAGAAAAAGCGTGAGGCACATAATGATTAATACCTCGCACCATAAAATGATCTGCAAGGTACGCTTCCAGACGCACCCCCTCTTTCCACCCATAATTCCCAAAAATCTCACACATGGAACGACCTTGCTTTCGTACATCAATGGCAGCCGCGCTGGATGCCAGGCGCCCCAGTGCAAAATGATAAAATACACCGTCTCTTTTTGTACCGAGATGGGATACATACTCAATATCTTCCCCATGGGGCAGTACCTGTCCCCCAATATCATCAATTCCCGACATATCCTGTCCCGCAAGGCCTCTGAAAAAATGTCCCAGACTGGACCCACACCGAGCATGCTGGTTATTATCCTCAATCAAGTGTCCTATATACTGTATACCATGTTCCTTGCACCAGTCGCCAATCTGCATGGAAAAATCCTCTTCCACACGCCGGGTCACTAAGTCCATAAAACCATACCGTACCTTTGCTGTCAGGTTTTCATCAAATTCTCTGTTCCAGAGAAGCGGCAGATATTTTAAATAGTCTGCGCCCCAGTGTTTCTCCAGATCCTTCTGCAGCTGTACGCTCCACGGCTGATCATTCTGCACATAAATCTTCTGATCCATCAAATAAAGATGTCCGTTTCCAATCTCCGGCTCATCAGAGAAAAATCCCGCAATTGTCTTTCCAAAATCATCCTTATAATGCACATAATGAGGTTCATATACTGTCTCAATCAATGTGCGGCATGCCTCTTTATCCAGCATATTCATATAGTTCCGATGCGGTCCTCTGTTTCTAGTCAGATGACAGGAATAGATTTTCCAGTCTCCCTCTGAAGGCGTAAATACAATTTTCCCTTCCTTTTCCTTCAGTATCACAAGGTCTTCTTCTCCGCATCCATTCTTTTTAACAGCTACGGCACCTATCCACTGATCATCCGAAAATGTTTCAAATGACATATGGAAATAATCTTCAATCCATGTCGGTTCAAAGGGAGCGGCACTCTTATATTCCGAAGCCTCCCATGTCTGTTCGCCTCCCACAGATACTTCCCCCAGCACCTTATATGTAAGGTACCATCTTCTGCAAGAAACCGGCTTTTCCTCTATCCTTCCATTACAATAGCCTGTGGGAAAATGACTGTCATCCAGAATCCATACCTTCATCCTCCGCTTTCTTGCCTCATCCAGAATAATATCCATATCCTTCCACCACCCATCTCCGGCAAAATCAGGATGTGGACGGCTTTCAATACAGACAGCCCGGATATTAGCATCATAAATCACTTGCATATATTTCCGAATTAACGATTCTGTTTCTCCATGCAGCCAGAAAAACGGAAAAATATAATTATCCATTTCGTTATTCAATAGTCTTTCTATTTTTGAATCCATCTTTGCCTCCCTTTTCGGCCTTGCTCTCTGCATTCGGGTCACTTATCCTGCGCATACTTCTGCCGGTACTCACTGGGCTTCATTCCTTCCGTCCGTTCAAAGATCTGATTAAAATGATTCACATCACTATACCCCACCAGCTTGCATACTTCATAGATTCGCAGTTCTGTCTCTGCCAGCAGTTTCTTCGCCCGATCCACACGATAATTCGTCAGATATTTCTGATAGGTCATACCTGATTTTTTCTTAAATAACTGACTGAAGTAAGACGGATTGATATAAAACTGCTTTGATATATCATTCAAGGTTATGTTTTGATTATAATTCTGCCGGATATATTCTTTCGCCTCTACAATCACATCTTTTTTCTTCGGTATACTGTCTTTCAACATCACTTCATTCATACTACTTACCATATTCATAATCCAGTTTTCCAGCTGTTCCATAGTCTTAAATTTTTCAATACTTTTCAGCGTGAACAGGTTTTTTCCAAAATACCCATTCATCTGTAGCTGTGCCGTTGGTATATTATGCAGCCCAAGCAGTACAATATTCAGACTCAATTTCTGCAGTTCCGGAAGTGAAAGATTGTTTTCTGAAAGAGCTCGATTGAAAATCCCTTTTACCGCAATATGAAATCCATCCTGATCAAAGCGGTCAATCCGGTCTTTCAGCTGCTCAGTCTCTTTCTCTGTAAGCAAATCTGTCCGGTTCTCCATATCATACAGTTCCTCAAACAAAATTGCCGTACCACTGCCCTTCAGGATTCGGTAATTCAGTGCCACGCAGGCTTCTTCATATGCTTTCGGAAGTTGCGTATATTCCTCATAAGAACTTCCAATTCCAATTCTTATATGGAGTCGATCCAACTCTTCCTTTATAATAAACTGACGAACAAGATTCTTTTTTTCTTCTATATCCATACTCTTCGAACCTGCGACAACTGCCATCTGTGCATTTCCCGTCTTCACACCGTAGAAAAACATCCCATTTTGGGAAATGAGCCCTTCTTCTATACGGAAATCACTCAGCGCTTCATCCCCTTCCATCACCATGCAGGTATACTGTCCATATTCTTCCAACACCCCCATCTGTTTCAGATATTCTCCGACTTTATACTGGCTGTCCATGCCGCCTGTCAGAAAATCCCGTAGAGCATAATTTCTCATATCATCATTCAGTTTACTCAGGGAATCCTCTGTCGCTCTTCGTTCTGTGATTTCTTTACACACCTTACTCAGAGTTTTGCTCAGTTCTTCTTCATCCACCGGTTTTGTAATAAAATCTCTCACACCAAGTTCAATTGCCTTCTTGGCATAGCTGAATTCTGCATAACCGCTCAATACAATAAACTCTGCCGGAAAATCCACTCCCCGCAGTGCCCGGATCATTTCCAATCCATCCATGACCGGCATACGGATATCTGTCAATATAATATCCGGCTGTTCCTTTGCTGCCTTCTTATACCCTTCCCTGCCGTCATGTGCCAATAGAACCGGTGTGCATTCCGGATTGTACTTTTCTACCAAATAGGCAATTCCTCTTGCTTTTTCTTTCTCATCCTCTACAATCAACACTTTATATGCCATAAATCAACCTCCTCATCTACTCCATATATGGTACTCGAATCTCGACAACCGTTCCCTGTTCATCACTTGATACAATTCGCAGTTCTCCGTCACTTCCGTAACGCAGATGGAGTCTCTCGGCAATATTACGAAGTCCGATTCTATGAGAAGTGCTCTCTTCCGCATCCTGCGCTATGTATAGTCCCTGGCGTACCGCTTCCAACCTCTCCGGACTCATTCCCTGCCCGTCATCCCTGATGGTGAATACCATCATCTTCTCTTCCGTCAGCCGCCCCGTAATTGAGATATGAATCGGTATACCACTCTCTTGACTTCCGTATTTAAAGCAGTTTTCTACCACCGGCTGAAACAGAATTGACATAATCTTTGCATGATAGATTTGCGGATCTATATTCTCTGTCAGTGTAATCACATTATCAAATCGGATATTTTGGAGTTGAATATAATATCGAATATTTTCCAATTCATCATGTACTCTATAATTCTTCTTATCGCTGTCCAGAACGGTTCGGAACATCTTTGCCAGCATCTTTACCATATCTGCCACTGCATCGTCTCCATTCAAAATTGCTTTAATACGAATTGATTCCAGTGTATTAAACAGAAAATGGGGATTAATCTGTGTGCGAAGCGCCAGAAACTGTGCATTTTTTTGACGAATTCCGGCCTGGTACACCTCTTCAATCAGTGCCTCCATTTTACCAACCATATGGTTATAGCTTTTTACAAGACTTCCAATCTCATCATTGCCTGCCGAATCCGTGATCAGCTCATAATTCCCACTTTCCAGATGCTTCATACTGCTTTGCAGTTTCCTGATTAGATGAACCATTCTTTTACTGAACAGTATAGACACTGAAATAATAGCCGCTATCAAAATCACAACAAGAAGAAGGGTCACCTTTTGAATAAAATTGATTCGCAGAAGCATTTTGCTTCGGGGAATGACTGTATTAATCTTCATTCCCAACTGTTCCGTCGTATCTTCTATCACAAGATAATTGCTTGGATTCTTCTGATACATCAGAAGCTCTTCTTTATTTATTTCACTATAATTTACCCGTCCACTGGATAGATCCGAATCATAAATCAGACCGCCTTCTTCATCTGTAATATTGATTTTTATGTTATATTGATTGCGTTCCAGCAAAAACGCATCACTCAGCTTGATAATACTCGCAGGCGGAAAATCAATCAGAATCAAACCGGCATATCTTCCATTACCCCCATAGACTTTCCGTCCAAAGGTAACTATAATTTGATCCTTATTTTTATCATAATAAGAGCAATCATGCAAAGGCGTCAAAAACATGGTATCAGAACGCTTCTGCTGTTCTAAAAACCACTTCTGCTGAATCAGATCTTCATAATTTAAAGTCTTTCCGTTCCTGTCATATTGATAATATTCCCCTGCTTCATTCATAATTGTAATCGATTGAATTTCACTTTCCATCGTCATCAGTTTCATAACCATTTTACGATAATACAGTTTCTTTTCAATCTGTTGGGATATTGGAATATTGGTAGCCAAATTATCCATCAGTCCGTTATTTACCAATAGTGATTTTGTAAGGGAATCATAATCACTTACAAATGCATTCATATCTGAAGCAATCTGCGAACTGAATATAGATGTTGTCTCCTCCATTGCTGCTTCCAAACTAACTGCAGATATGCGATAAAGCACAAAACTACTGATAAACAACGGTATTACACTAATCATTGAAAACACAAGTATCAATTTTGAAGCCATATTCAAGTTATTCCATGTCTTCTTCATTACCGCCACACCAAAACGTAAGTTTCCCCTTCCTTCTCTTTTCACCTATTCTAACACAGATTATTTCTCCCGCACATCCTGATACTGTGTTTTCATCCTCTACTCCTTCCGTTTCCTATATCATAAAAACAGGAGCCCTGAGGAAATGTATCCTCCGGACTCCTACAGTTTAAGATCCCCTCTTATTCATCTCCTGCAAATTTCTGCCGAAGACCATATCCGTTCTTATTTTGTTTTGTCTGCATACCACTCTCTTACCAATTCTGTCACTTTTTCTCCGCCTGATGCATACCATTTTTCAATAAACTCATCGAACTTATCGATTGAGTATTCCCCTGTGATAATCTTGGTTGCATACTCAATATATAATGTTCTGTTTCCAATATCCGGATAATCAGAGTAAATAGAATCCGGTAAACCGTCACCAGCAAAGCCCTTTACATACTCCTGATTTTTCTGAACATTCTCAATCGCCTGAGAAACTGCCCACTCTCTGTCGTCTGTCAACTGTGTGGATAATACATTTACCTGAAAATCAATTGTTGCAATACTGTTGTATGGTGCAAGTACCAAGTTCTGCTGTGTAGACGGATCATCCGGAAGGCGAACCGCCTCACCATCTATCACCTTACTGTGCATACCTTCTACGCCATTGTAGAAGTCCATCCACATATCCTGATTTCCGTATGCATCCAACACCTTCATAATCTTATCGATTTTTTCTTCGTCCTCTGTGTTGGCTACAATAAATCCGCCGCCGTTCATCTGACGCTGTGTATAGTAACCTTCATATCCTGGTGCAGAGATTGCCGGAAGTATGGCAATTTCAGGTTTTACACCTGTTCCATTATAAATATTCTCAGCATAGTTGTAACACTCCTGTGGAAGATGTTCCCATACGCCTACAACTCCGGAGTTAATCTTTCCATCCCATGCAGACTTGTCATTTAACAGCGTCTCGGGATCTAGCAAACCCTCCGCATACAATTCTGACATCCATTTCAGACAATCTTTCATATTCTGAGTCACTGCGGAATATGTAATTTCGCCGTCATAAAGATCCCACTGAGGATATCCCTCCCACATTGCAATTCCAAATTGTCCGAACAACTGTCCCATCCATCTTGCTTCTGCACGTCCGCCAGTGGCTATTTCATCTGCAACACCGTTTCCATTCGGATCGTCATTTTTAAATGCACGGAGCACTTCTACGAATTCTTCCTGTGTTTCCGGCATTTTCAATCCCAGATTATCCAGCCAGTCCTGACGAATCATGCCGCCGTTTCTCCCATAATTCAGAACCTGTGGAATCACATAAATACGATTCTCACCTGTTGGGTCATTAGCTTTTACGGCATCCCACATTTCTTCCGGAATGCTTTCCCACAAATGAGGAGCCTTCTCTGGCAGTAAATCTGTCAAATCCAGAAGTGCACCGCTCTCAATCAACTCCGATTCAATACCGTTCCACGGAGTGAATATATCCGGCATATCGCCTGCCGCGATTCTCAAGTTTAACTGTTCCAGGTAAGTCTCACCGCCATTCCACTCTACGTATGGCTGAACAATACCGACACCAATCATTTCCTTGTACAAATTGTACAATTCACTTCCTGCTTCCACCGGTAGATATCCGGTATTGGTTCCCCATACCTCAATGTCTTTATCTGATACTGCCTCTTTACCATCAGATTCTGTTTTTCCATCCACCTCGTCTGAGGACCCGCAGCCTGGCAGCATGGATAATACCATCACTGATGCTGCTATTACACTTAACAGTCTTTTCACGGATTTGCTTTTCATACCTTTCCACCTCGTTCTTTATTAGTTTCTGATTCTATTTTATCAACTTTCTTCATTTTTTTAATATGGGGTTTTTAGTTATTACTATGTGTTTTTTTAGGTTTCATCATGTATTTTACAATTGGAACACCGCAGTCCCTGTCAAACTATCCGCCCTTTTCTTGGCGCACTCAGCCTTTCACAGAACCAAGCATTGCACCTTTGGCAAAGTATTTCTGAATCCATGGATAACCAATTAAAATCGGAAGAATTGCAAACACAACTGCTACTGCGCTCAACGTCGCCGGTGTATAATTTGCCGTCTGCGCCATTGTAATCGCCTGCAGCTCACTCCCGCCGTCTACGATGGAACGAATCTTCATCTGCAGCGGAAAGAGATCCATCTTCTGAATGAACATCATCGGATGCTCATACTGGTTCCACATAGTCACACCATAGAACAAACCAACCGTTGCCAATACTGCTTTGGATGCGGGTAATACGATCTGGAATAAGATACGGAATTTCCCACATCCATCGATCATAGCAGCTTCTTCTAGTTCTTTCGGAAACTGCTTGAAAAATGTCCGGACAATAATCAGGTTATATGCCGTAATAATATGTGGGAATATCAAAACCCAATAGCTGTTATATAATCCGTATGAACGGAGTGTCAGGAAGTACGGCACCTTCGGCGCCGCGAATACCATCGTAAACACAACAAACAACATAATATATTTTGAAGCTTTAAACTCTATCTTTGACAGCGGATAGGCCATCAGAACGTTCAGCAGCAACGCAATAATCACACCAAGTATAGTCGATAAAACCGAAATTAAAAATGGTGTCCAGATTCCCCCCTTACCCAGAAGATATTTCCAGGAATCAAGCGTAAATTCTACCGGCAGCAAGTTGATAAGATTCATCTGTGACGCAGTCTTTGAGCTTAGGGAAACCGCAAGTTCCGAAATAAGTGGAATCGTTGTAATAACTGCAAACAAAATCAACACTACCGTGACTACAATTTCGAAAATCCTGTCCTTTGCCGACTCCCGTACATGTGATGTTTTTGTACGAACCTTCATTACCACAGCCCTCCATCCTCTGAAACCTTATTTGCAATTTTGTTAAATGTAACTACCATAATCAATCCGACTACCGACTGGAACAGACCAACGGCCGTTGCAAAACTGTACTGTGCCTGTTGGATTCCCACACGAAATACATATGTATCAAAGATATCTGCAACCGCATATGTCATCGGAGTATACAGATTGTAAACCTGGTCGAATCCAAGTGTCAGGAAACTTCCAATGTTCAAAAGAAACAATGTCAACACTGTCGGAATCAAAAGCGGGAATGTAATATAACGCATCTTCTGAAATCTTGACGCTCCGTCAATTGCTGCCGATTCATACAAGCTCGGGTCTATACTGCTGATCGTGGCCAGATATACAACTGTTCCCCAACCGGATTCCTTCCAGATTGTGGAAAGTACATAAATTGGACGAAACCAGATTTCCTTTTGCATAACCAGAAGTGTATCCATTCCAAAGAACTCTCTTACATTATTGAATAATCCGCCAACACCAAAAATATCAAATACAAGACCGCCTACAACAACCCATGATACAAAATAGGGGATGCATATAATTGTCTGGATTCCCTTCTTAACCTTCGCATTCCGAAGTTCGTTCAGCATCAATGCCAGAATAACCGGAATTGGAAATGTCAAAACTGTTTTCAGCAGTCCCAGCACAATTGTGTTCCGAAGTATCTTATAAAAATCCGGATACATAAACAATTTTTTGAAGTTTTCCAGTCCGCACCATGCGCTCTCCCAGATACCCTTATATGCCGAATAATCTTTAAACGCAATGACACTTCCCATCATCGGAACATACTTAAACATGATTAGATAAATAATTCCCGGAAGCATCATTACGTAATACGGCCAATACTTTTTAAAGTGATTTTTGGGACCGGATGATTTTGCGACAACATTTTTTGTTTTTACTGAAACCATAATACCCTCATACCTTCTTTCTTTTCTTATTTCCATCTTCTTGATGCTTTTATTTTATCATTCAGTTTTTTTCTTTAAATATGGAGATTTTAGGTATTAGCATGGTGTTTTTTAGATTTTATAAAGTTTTACATTTACACAAAATGTAAATGATCGTAAGAGGATTGAAGTACCTTTTTCTTTTGTTCGCCATTTGGCGAACTTTCCTATTATAAAATAAAAAATCGCTATGCCACAGCCTTGGCAGGCTATCGCGCAGCGATTTTGTTCAATTAAAATTTGTAAAAAAAGAGGACAAGGCTTTGTTAATGTGTAACTATTGCGGCACTTTACCGGTGGATATAATGTTTCATAAAATAATCGCTATGTCAATTATCAGTTCTTATTTGCGGTAATTCAGATGTACTAAAACCAGTCAATGTTTTCAGTTGCTTTACTGCTAACTCATGTAAAATTATCAATCGTTCGGACTGGCTTTTTCCCTGCTCAATCAAAATCGCATTATAGCTTTCCATATTTGCTAAAACCAATAGCTGATTTATAGTGGCATCATCTCGAATATTTCCCTTTTTATCAGCATTAGCATCACGCCACTGTCTTGCTGTTTTACCAAATAATGCAACGTTTAGTATGTCCGCTTCACTTGCATAAGTAAAAGAAATCTGAGAGGGCAATAAATCAGGTGGAAGCAGATTTTCCTTAATTGCGTCAGTGTGAATACGGTAATTCAATTTAGAAATCTCCCGATTCAAATTCCAATTAAGGGATAGACGGCTATTCTCATCAGATTTAAGACGCTTATAATCCTTAATAATATACAATTTAAACTCGGCTGAAATCCAAGAAGCAAATTCAAAAGCAATGTCTGAATGTGCAAAAGTGCCACCGGAACGACCAGATTTTGAAATGATACCAATAGCATTTGTCGTTTCAATCCATTTTTGGGGTGAAAGTGTAAATGCGTTTGAACCAGCTTGCCGTTTAAAGGAGTCGAATTCGACCCCTTTAAAATTTTCATTGTGCAAGGATTCCCACAAACCTAAAAATTCAATGGTATCCTTGCTTCGCATCCAATTTTTGATAACATCTTTTGGTTCATTGCTTTTATATCGAGCTATATCGGTAAGAGAAATGAATTCATCTTGAAAATTTTCTGTATAAATAGCAATGTCCATGCCTTTAGCATGAATTGTTTCTTTTATAGGTTTTTTTGCCATGTGTATACCTCCTGAAATTCTGTTTTCAATATGCCTAATAACCGGGACTTGCTTTATTTTTACTGATTTTTTTGATTTTTAACTACCTGACGCTCTAACGCAAAGACCATATCGGGAGTGCGTTCAAAATATTCAATATCCTTTTTCCAACTCATTCCGCATTTACAATGCCCCAATCCGATAAACTGCTGTTTCATGGCTCGTCCATAGTTAATACATTTTCTCTTAGGATTTTTTCTTTTCTCGTTGCTCATGTTAAACACCTGCTTTTTCTCTTTGCAACGGTTATATTTTGCTAAATTATACCACTTAGCACCTCTGTTCTCAACAAATACTTCTTTAATAGGATTTGCAGGATAGCTATGACCGTCTTTAGGATAGCTTCTGCTGCGTAACAGATACTAAAACGCACCCATGAAAAGCGGGGCGCGGACAGTCATTTACTGGCTGTCTGCGCCCCATTTTTTGTTATGTTCGACAAACTGCAATTTAACTACTCTTAATTGGTATCCAAATTTCGATAATCGAATTATCTCTATTCCAATGGAAACGATAATCATATTTTTCAAAGTGTAAGATAATATCTTTTATAGGGATATACGGTGTGCTGGGAATAATCGTTTGATAAATATTTCCGTAAGTTTCATATATTTTACCCATAGCACCAATATGTTCTATAACCAAATATTTATAAGACGGTATTTCCTTATACAGAAAGCCATCTGGAATAATAGTTTTCTTTGGAATAGAACAGAAATAATAGAGTTTTCCGTTTCTTCTTTCCATAAAAGCATATTTTACCCAGTTTCCTGATTGTGAAAGATATGATTTCTTCAAGTTGCCGTTAAATTTCTTCCAAAACTGTGTACTAATCTGAATATTCTTTTTTTGATAATTAGTAAGCTCTACTTCTTGTCCAATAACCGAAAATGCGTTTAACTCACGAATTGTATATTTCATTCCTTTTCCCTATGTACCGTAATAATCGTATAGCTATAAGCATTTACAGTTATAATAAAGCCATCAACATTCGCGTACCAATTCTTCCCGTTTCTTGTAATAACAGCGTTTACAGAATTGATTTTGATTTTACACCAGTCAACCACATCATCTGTATCTAAAGATAAATTTCTTTTAATGCGTTCTACACCTAATCTGGTTGTGTGTAATTTATTCAGATTTTTTAGTAAATCATTATCTGTGTCCATTGTATAATTGTCCTTTTTGTTTGTTAATTTCCAATTTTTCAGATTAAAATCAAAGCTAAGCTACCAACCCCAGACTTTTTCTGTAGTTGAGCGGACTCATTCCGCCAAGTGACAACCCTTCACAAGCAGCGTTATCAGGAGAACAAGCCTTTTTAGACATAGCGCGAATAAAGCCCACATTTTCCATTCGGTCAATCCACCCGGGCCATCTGTAGTGACAGCCTCTGTCAGAATTATGCCGAATTCGGCATAACAGCGATCAGGGCTGTCAGTTTACGAGCCAGCAGTATATTGATTTCGTAAAAGAAAATGGAATCCGACAATGCATGGATGGCAAAAGCCGCTGGGCTAATAACATCATGATTGAACGAATCAACAAGATCAGTTCATTATAAAAATCTTAGATTTTTGTCTTGACAACTGAGCCATTATAGTAAATTCTCACATAATGCAATAATTATTTTGGCAGATTTCAGCTATAAGGTAACTCCTTTGGGAATTGATGCCGGCTTCCTTCTTGAATAGTAAGCTCCGCATGAATGCCACCTGTATTTGTTATCTCATATAAATGCTCCGCCATAGGAAGACAATCTTCGTCACATGATCCGCAGAATATCTTCAGCTGAATATTTTTTCGTTTAACTGCTTTCAGCAGTTCTTCTTCATGTCCTTTCAATACAGGAATCCATGGACTTTGTAGAAACAGTGTGTTACAAAGTGCTTCAGAATACATAATGGTGCGCAAAATCATATCGCACCCTGCGGAAAAACCGCCGCAGACAATCATTTTGTAGCCTTCAGACTGAACTTTTTCCAATGCATGAGCTACCGGTAAATAAGATGACATATCATAATTCCAACGAAACGTCCCATATCCATCCGGTACAGCACTTTGAACAGTTTCAAGCTGCCACCCGGTATTATCATTTAATATCGGTTTCCAATCAGATTTTGCTGTCTGCCCGTTCTGGGTGTTTCCATGAACAGCAATAAAAAGATTGTCTGCTGTCTTCTTTTCCCAGGTAAATACAGCCCTTGCTCCTGACATAGCTTCTGCATGGCGCTTATCAGAAATAGATTTCAGTGAAATAAACTTATCACTGCTTCTCAGCAAGGATAGGTCATCATCATCCAGCACTTCCGGCCGGTACCACCATCCCTTTTCAAGGATTGCTGTTGTAAGCCACTCTAATGCCTTATCAGGCATATTGGCACCACCTGCCAGACACGCAAGAAAATATAGAGTCTGTGGTCCATATACATCATTATTTTCATATTTTTTTAATAGATAGTCATATGCCAAAACATATCCATCATCGGCAATCGATAATGTTTCTTCTAATATATCATTTTCTGTTTCCATGTATGCCGATAACCTCCTGTATTATTCACTCTTTCACATCATTGAGTTTATATATCTACTTTTCAACACATATATACAATAACTTTGATATATATTTTTTCTCTTACAAATC
>ENA-UOOI01002039-UOOI01002039.1-fermentation-metagenome-genome-assembly--contig:-NODE-2039-length-18767-cov-36.007856_pt1 | contig 18767 bp, 20 predicted proteins | sample MGYA00245779_ERZ724027 | MGnify/ENA primary metagenome ERZ724027 (study PRJEB28704, sample SAMN03018318) | fermentation metagenome | biome: anthropogenic terrestrial biome; feature: soil...
GTTCTTCAAAAATGTAAAAATGCTTGAAAATTTAAAGTAAACCAAAACAAAAGTGCAGCGAAAATACAAAATATGACTGTATATATAACAGTTTATAAGTATGCAGACAGCCTTATATCCGGCTGCTGCCATACGCTTTGAGAGATTGTTTCACGTGAAACATTTCCATAAGTGTATGATATTGGCTGTAAGAGCAGCTTGCGACCAAAAATTGTTTGCATACTGACTCAAAAATAGCTGTTGTTTTGGATATTTATGCAACACGACCGCAGGCCGGATAAAAAAGGTGCTGCACAATAAGTAAATCGTTCATTGTGCAACACCCCCTATTTAGGTTTAGCCGCTTTATACTATTTCTTCACATTTTTAGGATTGCTTCTAAAGCATAAATTGATAAACTCTTCATCAGGTATGAACGATATCTCCTGCATTAAAGAATTTTTGCTTAAAATCACAGTATAAATTTTTCTATCGGTATCTTTTGGATATGCCGAAATTTCCTTTCCCCTATGAACATCATTTAAAAAGCTGCTCCCTTTCGGAGCAAGTATCTCTATATCAGCCATATTGAAACTTATTATCCTCTTCCTTTTTTTAGCCTCTATTATTTTATCCATATCGACATCCCCGCTTGTGAATGTGTATTCATATTCCACATAACAAGTTTGCTTTATGAAATAAAGCAGAACTGCCAATAATACAAATATAATTCCTAAAGGCGGGACTATCAAGATTGTAAATGCTGAAAACGCTATCATGACATAAAAAATATATTTGAGCAAATTATAGCTTTTACTTTTATAAGCAGGAGTCAACTGTTCATAATATTTGTCCATCAATCATACCCCCTGATATTCCCAATATACCAATAGTATACCATAAAATCATTGACCATATTTTGCCTGAAAAAATAAATACTTTTTACTGTGCTTCCATATAATTATTTATTAGCCCAATATTTACATTCATCAATTTTTGAATTATAATCTTTGTGAAATAAAAACAGCCCTATTTAGAGTAAATGCTGCAAACTTATATAAAAGTTAACAGTGTTGTTTCAATTAGATAGGCCAAAAAATTTGTTTGGCCATTATTTATAATTTGTCCACTGTTAAATTAAATTTTTCCGTAATCTCAAATGGACGAATTTCATGGATTGTCTATATTAGCTATTTTTAGAGCGGACAATTCATATAATACATGATATTGAAAAAATATAAATTTTTGAAAAATGTATTGACTTTTATTGGTAGTTTTGCTACTATCTTTACATAGGGTATGTCGATATTTGTTGAAAGGGAGGCTTAAAGATGAAATCTACAGGTATTGTAAGAAGAGTTGATGAATTGGGCAGAGTCGTTATTCCTATAGAACTTAGAAGAACGTTGGATATCGCTGAAAAAGATGCTTTAGAAATATACGTAGATGGTGAGCAAATAATACTAAAAAAGTATGAACCTGCTTGCATTTTCTGCGGACAGGCTAAAGATGTTCTTCAATATAAAGGGAAAAATATCTGCCGTAAATGTCTCGAAGAGTTAAAGGGAAAAGAAATATAATTATGAAAAGATGTTGTTACCGTGATGAAATTTATACGATTTTTTCAGCAGTAAATCAATCTTTAGGCAGTGCGGATAAACAACTGTAATACAGCTTCATGTAGACTTACAATTGCAGATATATAGAAAATATAAGTTTGTTTGAGGCAGATCTACTTTAAGGTATAACACAGTGGTTATACCTTTTTTATTATGGAGCAAAGTAAAATATCAAGACAAGCTACCTTGACTTTTTGCCAAAGGCATTTAAATCGATAGCTGTCTTATTTACTGTGTTACTTGTTTAAATTCGTCATTATGCTTATACTTATATTTAAGTTTGCATCTTTATGAATCTTTTTTTGTTATATATTATGTGGGTGATTATTTCGTTACTTAGTATAATTTATATTGGCATTGTATATTATAAACCGATTATAAATTTTAATCTTTTTGGACCAATAGAGGTGTAATTGTGACAGATCTGTTAATAAAACTATTCATAAAGGACAGTAAAAATATATCAAATTTTAAAGTTCGCGAACGCTACGGCAATTTTGCAAGCATTGTCGGCATTATCTCGAATTTATTACTCTTTATCATAAAAATAACCATTGGATTGATTTATAACAGTATTGCCATCACAGCCGACGCCATTAACAACTTATCCGACTCAAGCTCTTCGCTGATAACCATGCTGGGTTTTAAAATCTCGGGCAAGCCGGCAGATGTCAAGCATCCATATGGCCATGCACGTATGGAATATATATCAGGATTGATTGTTTCGTTCATCATACTGATGCTGGGACTGGAACTGATTAAAACTTCTGTAAATAAGATAATAAATCCCCAATCACCCCAATTTAGCATTGTTTCAGTCATAGTGCTTGTGATCGCTATCCTTTTAAAGCTGTGGCAATGCCTGTTTTATAAAAAAGTCGGCAATATAATAAAATCCACAACCATCATCGCATCATCTATGGACAGCAGAAATGATATACTCGCCACATCGGCCGTTCTTTTTGCTTCTATATTCACCCATTTTACCGGATTTAATCTGGACGGCTATATGGGTGTCGTTGTTGCTCTGTTCATTCTGATAACCGGGACAAAGTTGATTATAGATACCATGAGCCCTCTTCTTGGCACAGCACCCAGCCGGGAATTGGTGGACAGCATTTATAAGAAGATTTTAAGCTATGACGGTATCATAGGGATGCATGATCTGGCCATACACAGCTACGGGCCGGGACGGTCCTTCGCATCAGTGCACTGCGAGGTGCCTGCAGAGCAGGATATCATGATAAGCCATGATATTATCGACAATATCGAACGAGATTTTTTAAAAGAGCGCGACATCCACATGGTCATTCATCTTGATCCGGTTGTTACCAACGATGAAAGGACCAACAAATTGAAAGCTGCAGTAGAAAAACTTGTTGCAGAGATTTCACCAAAAATAAGTATGCATGATTTTCGCGTGGTATGGGGCGTGACCCACTCCAACTTGATATTTGACGTAGTTGCTCCATATGATCTTGAATGGAGCGATGATGAATTGATAGATATCATTTCAGAAAAAATACATGATATCAACGATACTTATAATGCGGTAATAACAGTCGATCATGCTTATGTACCTCATAGTGCTCTAGAAGATCCCCAAAAAGGATCCCCCCAAAATACAAAACGAGCGTAAATTTTAAAGGTCCAAAACAAAAAAAGTACTGATGCATGGACCTTTATTAAAGCTTTACCCTGATTTTCAAGCAAAATTGCAGATTTCTAAGTTCTATTTTCATTTCCCTGTTCATCAAGGGAAAGCCTGTATACTTCCCTTTTGGATATCCCTCTGTCTTTGGCAGCTCTTTTCATAGCATCTTTTTTGCTCATGCCTTGATTTACATACATGCTTATATGCTCGCTTATGGAAATGTCGTCCCACCTCTCCCTTTGCTCGGAAATGACTTCTTCCATGGGTTTTCCTTCCAATACGATGACATATTCTCCCCTCGGCTTACAATCATCATACATTGTTGATGCTTCAAAAAGGGTTATTCTATAAATTTGCTCAAATTTCTTTGTAAGCTCCCTGCATATTGCGACCCTTCGGTTCCCAAGCTTCAAGTAGAGTTCTTTTAGAGTACTCTTTATCCTATGGGGAGCTTCATATAATATGGTTGTGCGTGTTTCGTTCTTTAAGCTGTTGATTCTTATTTTTCTTTCACGGTTTTCCCTGGGCAAAAAACCTTCAAATACAAATTTATCTGTAGAAAAGCCTGATACTACAAGAGCAGTTATAGAAGCTGTGGCACCCGGCACAGGTATCACTTCTATGCCTTCATCTATACACGATTTTACTATATCTTCTCCCGGGTCAGATATCCCGGGCATGCCGGCATCCGTGACCAATGCTATATCAAGTCCTTGCTTGAGTTTATCTATAAGCTGCTTTCCTCTTTCAAACCTGTTATGCTCATGATAGCTTATCATAGGTTTCTTAATACCTATATGGTTTAGAAGCTTTAAAGTCTGCCTGGTATCCTCAGCAGCTATCAAATCTGCTTCCTTGAGAACTTTTATAACCCTAAGCGTAATATCTTCAAGGTTTCCTATAGGTGTTCCGCATAAATAAAGCTTACCTGTCACAGTATATCTCTCCCATATATTTCATTTATCTCTTCAGTATAATTGCCGCGTCCATCATAAATATAAAGAGGATCCAAAAATTTCAAAAACGCCCTTCCTCCTTTTAATCCTTCTATAAGCATAAGATTGGGCTTTTTACCCGGATAAGGATGTATGAACCTTATCGCCTTAGGCTCCAATTTATAGCTTCTCATCAAACATACTATATCCACAATCCTTTCAGGCCTATGTACCATAAAAAAATGCCCGTTACTTTTTATAAGGCCGGATGATATGGATATGACATCTTCAAGAGTGCATTTTATCTCATGCCTTGATATAGCCTTTGAACTTTTAGGGTTCAAGATCCCTGAACCCGTATGCTTGTATGGAGGATTTGCGGTCACAATATCAAAGCTTTCCTTTCCAAACATGGAGACCGCACTTTTCATGTCATCATTTATTATAACTACTCTATCCTGTATGCCGTTTAAAATCATGCTACGCTTTGCCATGTCCGCAATATCGTCTTGTATCTCGATCCCTACTATTTCCTTAGCCTCAGTTTTACCGGCAAGAAGTATGGGTATTATGCCGGTACCCGTACCCAAATCGACGACTCTCTGATTTCGTTTTACTTCAGCGAAATTTGCAAGAAGCACAGCATCCACTCCAAAGCAAAAACTAGATGGGTTTTGTATTATCTTAAGACCCTTGCATTGCAGATCATCTATTCTCTCATACGATTTGACTAGCTCCATATGTCCATCTTCTTTTTATATACAGCATGTAAGATAATATGATATAACTTCCAACATCCGTTTAAAGTATGCTAATTATAGCATATCCATATTTGGTTAACAACAAAAAAGGCTTCTTACAATATTATAAAGAAGCCTGTTCAATATATTCACATAAACCGAAAAAACGGTTCCATGCCATATGGAACCGTCCATCAGCACATCACTAAAATTTCATTTTATTCCTCTACAGGTGCACCCACAGGACAAACATTTGCACAATTCCCGCAGCTTATGCAAACATCAGGATCAATAACATATGTTGTATCTCCCTCACTGATTGCATTGACCGGACACTCTGATGCACAGGTCCCGCAGCTCACGCATGCATCCGTTATTTTATATGCCATCATTTTCACCCCCAAAATTTAGGACAGCATGTCCAGAAATATTCTACCACTATTATATTAATATGAAAAGAATATATTTGGTTAAAGAACCTTAAGAATCTTTAAACAGATTTTTTATTTCCTCTTGGGTTACATTTTCGTCCTGTTCAATGACTATATTATCATCGGTAACTTCTCCTTCAGTGCTCCCGGTTACAATATTGACATCCTTTATTGGAAATACCTTGCATTCCGCGTCGTCATCGTTGGTTGCGATTTTTACCTTTACAGACTCTTTAACCACGCTGTTTTCCACGACCTCGCCCCGTCCTTCAGGAGTCTCCACTATGCTTCCGATCCTGGGGAGTTTTTTTCTGATAGCTTCATATGTTTCCTGCTCATACTTTAAGCAGCACATCAGCCTGCCGCATATGCCTGATATCTTTGTGGGATTCAATGAAAGGTTCTGCTCTTTGGCCATTTTTATGGATACCGGCTCAAATTCTCCAAGGAATGATGCGCAGCACATGGGCCGCCCGCATGCGCCAAGCCCTCCTACCATCTTTGCTTCGTCTCTGACACCTATCTGTCTCAATTCAATCCTTGTCTTAAAAATCGATGCTAGATCCTTTACAAGCTCTCTGAAATCCACCCTGCCATCAGCAGTAAAATAAAAAATGACTTTATTGTTATCAAAAGTATATTCCACATCCACAAGCTTCATGGAAAGCCCGTGCTCTTCAATTTTTTTCAAGCATATTTCAAATGCCTTGCCCTCTTTTGACTTGTTCTCTTCGTTTCTGGCCTTATCTTCATCGGTAGCAACCCTCAACACTTTTTTCAGGGGAGCAATTATCTCATCTTCATTCACATCTTTGGGGCCTATGACCACTTCTCCGTATTCAACGCCCCGCGCAGTCTCAACAATCGCATTATCTCCTACTTTAATGGTTATATCATCCGGGTCAAAATAATAAATTTTCCCAGCTTTTTTAAACCTTATACCTATTACAGTAACCACATTATCCCTCCCATATGTTGAGCAACATGCTTTCTATTGCAAGCTGATAATTGACATTCAACCTTATCTTTCGTGCAGTCTCCTTTATGCTCTTGATTATATTATACAAACTGCCGACCGTATATTTTGGGCACTCGTCTTGAATCATGCCAGCCTTGTCAAGATTTATCAAAAGTCTTTTATCCGCGCATTCCTTGAATATCATCATATCCCTGTAAAAAGACATCATGATATCGAGTATCTTATCAATCCCATCTTTATTATTGATAAAGTATTCCACACTGTAGAGTGCATCTATTTTATCACAATACTTTATATTTCTTGAAAGCTCTATTATCTCATTTCTTGCAGCCTTTAAATCATCGCTGTCCATAAAATCCAATGCATTTTTTAGTATCCCGTCAGAAAGCGCAGCCAAATACCTTGCCTGCTCGGCAGATACCCCTGCTTTATCTATCAAATAAGCTTCAATATCCCTTTCAGGGGCCCTTGTAAATTTCATCACCCTGCATCTTGAAATTATGGTGCTCAATATTGAATACATATTATATGTGAGCAATATTATCACCATCTTTTCAGGAGGTTCTTCAAGCACTTTCAAAAGTGCATTTTGAGCTTGTTCCGTCATTTTTTCGGCATCATGTATTATATATACCTTTACGCCGTTTTCATAAGGCTTCTTCTGCATGTCTGCCTGAAGATCCCTTATATCGTCTACGGAAATAGACTGCTTGCTGCCGGAGCGGTTCTTGGCTCTAAAATGGATTATATCGGGATGGTTCCCGCTTTGGGCCCTTATACATGAAGGACACCTTCCACAGGGATCAAGCCCCTTAGCTTTACAGTTCAATGTCATGGCAAGAATCGATGCTGCGATGCTTTTCCCGACACCATCGGGACCGCAGAAAAGATACGCATGGGCTATCCTTTTATTGAGCAATGAGTTTTTGATATCTCTAACAATATTCTTTTGGCCTACTATATCGTCAAGCACCATATTCCCACCTCAAATATAGAATTACTCATACAATTATACCATACATTATACAACTCTAAACAGATGTAAAAAAAATACAGGTGCAACCTGTATCCATCAGAAGTTTTAAGTTGATTTTGGAATAGTGCTCAAATTTTTTCAAACCTATCCACATCGACTACAAATATCGTAGCCCCACCAACTGAAATCTCAACAGGATATGGTACATATACACCGGTTGTTCCTGTAACAGGGGTCGTTGATGTTATTACCTGTTTTCTTGATTCGCAAAGCTTTTTAATTATCTCTATCACTCTGTCGACTTTTTCTTCTTCTACGCCTACCAAAAGAGTCGTATTTCCTGCTCTTAAAAAGCCGCCAGTAGTAGCAAGCTTCGTGACTCTGAAGCTCTCCTTGTTCAATTTGCCGATCAAGTTGGACGCATCATCGTCCTGTACGATAGCTATTACCAGTTTCATATACTCCCCTCCCATATTTTAATTATATACTATTTCGATTGGCCATTCGATCTCTTCAAAAGAAATTCATCGATTATGTTTACAACATCCTTGTGTATTTCCATAACGCTTCTTGAGGCATCTATGATTTTAATCCTGCTGTTTGTACTCGCGATCTGCTTATAACCCTTGTACACTTTTTTATGAAATTCCAGTTTTTCAAGTTCGAGCCTGTCTGCTTTGCCATCTTCGATCTTTCTATTCAAAGCCACTTCAGGATCAATATCGAAAAAAACGGTCAGATCCGGCATTATGCCCTGTATTGCAACGCTGTTTATTTTAGAGACCACATCTATCCCTAACCCTCTTCCGACTCCTTGATAGGCAATGGATGAATCTATATACCTGTCGCATATTATAACCTTTCCCTGCTTTAGGCATGGCCTTATGACTTCCGTGACATGCTGTGCCCTCGATGCCGCGTACAAAAGCGCTTCTGTTACAGGACTCATCTCGACATTCTCATTATCAAGTATTATATTCCTTACCTTCTCGCCTATTCTAGTGCCTCCCGGCTCCCTGCTTTCAACCACTTCAAATCCCTTAGATGCGAAATATTCCTTCATAAGCTTTATTTGAGTGCTCTTTCCTGAACCGTCGCTTCCTTCTATCGATATGAAATAACCCTTTCCCATAGTATCCTCCTTACTTTATAACGGCAATGGTTTCAAGTTTCTTGTCCCGCGGCCCGTTTATTTTTATTCCTGACTCTTTTACCTCCAATACATTATTTATTATATCAGATGTTATTATTTCTCCCGGGAGTATTACAGGTATGCCTGGAGGATAAGGAGCTATTATATCGGCGCTTATCCTTCCTTCGCTGCTTTTAAAGTCCACCATTTCCATGGGTTCATATACCGCTTCTCTCGGGCTCAATGCCTGATAGGGCATCCTCCAGATGATTTGCGGAAGATCCTTTACTTCCCTTTCACTGCTGTATTTTACCGATATATCGTATATTGCATCATACAGCCTCTCATAATCCTCTTTTTTATCGGCTATCGTGCCAATTGCAAGTACGTTATAGAGATCGCTTAATTCCACCTGTATCTTATAGCGCCTGCGAAGTATGTTTTCTATCTTTGTACCGGCTATCCCGAAATCCTTAAAGTTTATCGTAACCTTTGTCGGGTCAAAATCAGCAACACTATGCTGGCCTATGATCTCCCTTCCGAAGCAATATATATATGGTATCTCATTCACTCTGTCCCTAAAATCGTCGACCATATTCAAAAGATTGTCAAGCATTTCTTCCCCATGCTCTTCCATCTGGAATCTTGCCAGATCGAGGCTTGCCATAAGTATATAAGACGGGCTCGTCGTCTGGGTGAGCCTCAGCATGAATTCAATCTTTTCGATATCGACCCTTCCTTTCCTAACATGAAGCATAGAACTTTGAGTAAGAGCCGATAAAGTTTTGTGCGCACTTTGGGCACATATATCGGCTCCGGCATCCATGGCATTTAGGGGCAGCTTCTTGCTAAACGGCAAATGGGCTCCATGAGCTTCATCCACAAGCAGCACCATATTATGCTTATGCACTATCTGTGCAATCGCCTCTATGTCCGAGCAGGTGCCGTAAAATGTAGGATTGGTTACAAGCACAGCCTTTGCATCCGGGTTCTCGACTATTGCCTTCTCTATTTTTTGAGGCGATACCGATACTGCTATGCCCTTTGCAATATCAACTTCAGGTTCATAATATACTGGCCAAAGGCCTCCCAATATCAAAGCTCCCGCCACAGACCTGTGGCTGTTTCTCGGCACGATTATTTTGTCTCCATGATTTGTGACCCCTAGTATCATCGAATAGACACCGCATGTAGTACCATTCACAAGGAAATAAGTATAATCGGATCTAAATGCCCTGGCCGCATATTCCTGAGCTTCCTGTATGATTCCTTCAGGAAGATGGAGGTTGTCCAGCCCCGGGACTTCGGTTTGATCTATAGACAATATATTGTCTTTAAAATCAGGCCTTTCGGTTATATTTGAGAAACCTCTTCCATCTTTATGGCCCGGCATATGAAATGATACATTGTTTTCTCTTACGTAATTTACTAGTCCGTCATATAAAGGTGTTCTGTTTATCAATTGCTATTCCTCCTATGTTTATATTTAATTTTACACCAGATTTGACATAATACATTATCCATAGTTTAAAAAATACTATAATTTTATCAAATCATTTCAACTTGTTTTGAGCATATGTTATAGAATGATCCATATTTTAATATTTCCAAACATGATAAAACAAATTACCAATTTAAATGTTTATGCCAAGTATCAAACTAGTTTGTCTTAATATTTAGCTTTGCTCCACTATAAAATAATCCGGACTATGCCGGATTATTTTATAAACCTTCTGCTTGGCAGCTGTATATGCCCTTTTTTATGAGTTCCTTATACATGTCATACATAGAGTCGCATATATCTGTATTAACCAGAGTTTCCTCGCATTCAGCACATATGAATTTGTCAAGTATCTCTATTCCCTCGTTTTTAAACCTGCCGCATATTATACATCTTTCGGAAACCATTTAATCACCAGCCTTAAGCAAATATTATTATTAAGGATTATTGACTATTTATAATCGGTCTATTCCAAAGCTTTTGTCAATATAAAATAAGCTGATTTCATGGATCGTTTCCGTCATCTACTTTTAATCTCATACTAGCAGCCCATATATTATTTTATTCGATTTTATATACAATTGAGCCTGTTCATAATGCTCAATAGAAAATTTTTCTTGCCCTTGTGCGCTTCAGCAAGGCAAAGATATCCTTTGCTTTATTATCTTGATTTTGTGCCCAAGGATTTAGAATCAAATATTCTTTTATTTTTTATGCTGTTTTAGAGTAAAATATAAATATTAAATACAAGGAGCTGATACAAATGAAACAAAAAATCGTGGGCTTCATTGAGCTGATAAAAGATGAGCTGATCAGCATCAGCAGATATATCTATGAGAATCCCGAAGCTGGGTATAAAGAATACAAAGCCCAGAAGATTTTATGCGATACCCTTGAAAAATATGGATTCAATGTAGAAAAAAACTTTTTGGGATTGAACACCGAGTTTAAGGCTGAATACGGTACCGGCCGGCCGTGCGTCGCATATTTTTGCGAATATGATGCCCTTCCTGAAATAGGACACGGCTGCGGCCACAATATAATAGCGGCAACAGGAATCGCAGCTGCGATAGGCTTAAGCAGGGTAATAGATGAAACAGGAGGAAAAGTAGTGGTTCTCGGTACACCTGGAGAAGAAATCGGAGGTGCCAAGGTAGCAATGGCTGAAAAAGGCGTGTTTGACGAAATCGATGCGGCAATGATGGTGCACCCGTCGGATGAAACAGCAGAGAGCGGTATATCCCTAGCAATGGATGCAATAGAATTCACTTTTAAAGGGAAAGCAGCTCATGCGGCCGCGAATCCCGAATATGGCATAAATGCATTGAATGCGTGCATTGAAACATTCAATTTGATCAATGCCCTAAGGCAGCATGTCACATCGGATGTGCGGATCCACGGCATAATATCCGAAGGCGGAATCGCTGCGAACATAGTCCCTGAAAGAGCAGTTGCAAAATTCTATGTAAGGAGCCTGAAAAGATCTTCATTAAACGAAGTCGTTGAGAAAGTAAAAAATTGTGCCAGGGCCGGCGCCATGGGCACGGGAGCTGGTCTAAAAATAAGGAATTATGAGCTCTCATATGACAATATGGTGACAAACCGCACTCTGTCTAGAATATTCAGCCACAATCTGAAAGAATGCGGCATTATAGATATACACGGCCCTAAAAACAGCATGGGATCACTGGACATGGGAAATGTGAGCCATGTCGTTCCCGCCATACATCCGTATATAAAAATATGCAAAAAAGGCATTGCCAGCCACAGCAAGGAATTCGCCGATGCAACTCAATCAGACCTTGCAAATGAAAACATGATAAAGTCCGCAAAAGCCCTTGCAATTACAGGCTATGATATAATAACCAATAAGAATATGATGGATGAGATAAAAGAAGAGTATAAAAATCAAAGGAGCCTTTTTTAAGGCTCCTGATTCATGATATATTTTAGTTTTCCTACAAGCTGACTGCTGGGCTCAAAATAAAGTTTCATTTTTTTGCCTTTATGGTTTACCACACATGAATAAACATTTTTCTTAGAAGAGAGGCAAAGGAATTTATATGTCCTTTCAATATCCTTTGAACCTTTATCCTCTTTTAAAGGCAAAAATGACTCTATATCAGTTACGTCGATGCTCAATATGACTTTTCTTGTGCTTCCGATGTTCTTTTCAAAAATAAGCTCTTTATCTATAAGCTTATAAGTGTAAAATATCCTGTTAACATACAGCATATTGTAAAGCATCCTTATCATAATAGCAAAAAGCACTGCATCCGTAAGCAATATAAGCTCCAGCCTTATCTCATATTTGATGCTGTAATCAGCGCTGTTTGCCCCGAGATGAGCAACAAGCGTAAACAGCACTATAAAAAGCAGTATCTTTATAATCGAAACTTTTTTGTTTCGTATACTCTCTTTGTATATAATCCCCATGATATCCCCTTCCAGTAAAAAGCACATGGCTGTATTGTATATATCGATACAGCCACTGCACAAAGCTAACATAGAAATTATACACTGTAAAATCGATATATTCTACATTTATAGGCATATTCTATAGGCTGAATTATTGCGCTAATACATGCTGCATCCCTATATCTTCTTATTGCACAGCCTATTGCAACTTTATTTGCTCTATCAAATGCACTGAATTCGATTAAGTCAGTTTATTCAGCTTAAACAATCTGCATATATATATCATGAAAGCTATATTCTATTATAAACAACTATACATGATATAGGACCGTTATACTTATCAGGGAGGTATTTGTATGGTGAAAAAAGCCAATATAAGAAGGGTATTCCCGGGTGCCAACACATACAAGGGTTTTTATTCATTCTATGATTATATATTGCCACAGGATGAGGCCTCCAGAATATTCATACTCAAAGGCGGGCCTGGAACAGGAAAATCCACTTTTATAAAAAGGATCGCAAGTGATATTATCAATTTAGGACTTGATATTGAATGCCATCACTGTTCTTCTGACAATGATTCGCTGGATGGAGTCGTAATACCATCCCTAAAAGTAGCTGTGGTCGACGGCACAGCGCCACATATCGTGGACCCCAAAGCTCCTGGAGCCGTTGATGAGATCGTAAACCTCGGAGAATGTTGGGATGAAACTAAGCTTATGTCGTCCAGAGATGAAATATTAAAATACAACAACCGCATTGCGAAATTATTCAATATTGCCTACAGCCATCTAAAGGAAGCAAAAATAGCATATGATGAATGGGAAAGTTATATGGAAGCAGGCATAGACAAAATCAGGTATAATGAAATATTGGGGGCGATGCTAAAGAGCATCTTTGAGGATGTATCTGCAAACTATGAATCGCCTCCAAAGGTAAGGCATCTATTCGCCTCTGCCATAACCCCGGGAGGAATAAAAAATTATATCGACACATTGATAGATTCGAGAATGAAAAGTTACTCAATCGAGGGGGAACCGGGCACCGGAGTCAAAAAAATGATACAAAGAATAGCACAATCAGCTTATGAGAAGGGCTTATTTACCGAACAGTTCCACTGCCCATTTGATCCTGATTCCGTAGACATGGTAATCATCCCTGAAATAAACATAGCGGTACTCAATATGTCCAAACCATTCCATTATAATGTGTCCAAAATAAACGGATTAAGGTTTGAGGACAGGGTAAATCTGAACATATGCATACAGAAAAAGGAGATTGAAGACTATGAAGTGGAACTTGAAGATGCCAAAAGGCGTTTTTATTATTTAATCGCAAGTGCGATAGAACACTTTTCCCAGGCTAAGTCCATACATGACAAGGTCGAAAATTTTTACAAGCCAGCCATGGATTTTAAGATGATTGAAGAAAAAAGACAAGAGGTGCTTAAAAAGATACTTAAATATAAAATTGAATGAGCTTAAAAAACATGCGGCAGATTGCGCTTTCAAAATCATTATAAATTTCAACAAAAGCAAATACTAAAAACATGATTTATCAACTATCTGAAAGCAGAAATCACAGATTATTGATACTCATCTTAAAACTGAGCTTTTAAACTATCATGATACAAGTATATAATATATTTATTGGTCTATTTAAAATTAGATATAACTGAGGTGACTTTGGATATGGAAAATACGTCAAACGGAGGCAATATACTAAGGGATTGGATATTTCCATTGATTGCAGCCGTGATCATAGCAATACTAGTAAACAGGACACTATTCTTTCTGGTAGAGGTTCCCAGCGGATCCATGTTCCCTGCCATAAAAGAGGGAGACAGGCTTTTGGTGACAAAGATATACAATCCCCAAAAGCTCAATAGAGGCGATATCGTGGTCTTTAAATCAAAAGAGCTTGGTATGACACTTGTCAAAAGGTTGATTGCACTGCCGGGAGATACTGTGGATATTAAAGATGACGGTACCTTGATCATAAATGGTGAAAAAAAGGATGAACCTTATGTAATACAAAAGGGACTTAAATCCGGACATTTTGAAATCCCTAAAAATTGTTACTTCTTCCTTGGAGATAACCGGAGGGATTCAAGCGATGCGCGTTACTGGAGGATGCCGTATATACAGGGAAGCGATATCATAGCAAAAGCGCAGTTCAGAGTATATCCATTTGGCAGAATCGGATTGATAAAATAACGTCCTTCCTTCATCTATCAGCAGCCTTGGTAAAAACCGCCATATGTATGCCTGCTTTTGATATGGTAAAATATACGGGGAGGGAAAATAGATGGACGATCTCGATAGAATGGCAGCAGAAGCTAAAAAATATAACAAACGCAGTTTGGATAAAAAAAAGCATGAACTTCAAAAAAAAGTTGAAGAGTTTGAATTTAAGACTTTGCTTGATGCGGTTGAATTTTTGTTTGAGCTTAGGGCCAAGAGAATAAAAACTCTCAAGGATGAAAAGCTTATAAAAATAATTGAAAATGTTTTGAGGAATGAACCCTTTGAGTATAGAGATGAAGATTACATATTGTCATCATATGCTGATGAACAATTAGACAATTCACCATGTAAAAAATGGTGATAAGACAAACTAGAAATTTAAAATGCCTTTGGCAAAAATATTGAGGCAGTTTGTTTTATTGAACTTTGCTACACAAAAATGGAAAGCAAATATTAAGTTTTTGCTTTCCTCTTTTTTTTATTTATCAGCTTGATCAATATCGTTTTGATAACAACTGTCGCTGGAATGGCAATCAGCATGCCCACTATACCCCAATAGCCTCCGAAAACCAATACCGACACTATAACCCACAGCGGCTCAAGCCCAACCTTAGCTCCAACTATTTTAGGCTGTATTATATTGCCGTCTACCTGCTGGATTATTACGATCGTTATAAGAGTTATCAGCGCTTTGGGTATGCCCTGAAAAAGCGCAAGTATACAAGCGACGATACCTCCTATTAGCGAGCCAAAGTAAGGTATTAGATTAAGAAGTCCTATGGTGACACCCATCAGTAAAAAGTATTTATGTCCGATAATCCTAAGCCCCAATGTCATAAGCACGCATACTATCAAAGCATCGATCAATGCTCCCGATATATAGCTGCTCATCATTACGTTAAACTCCCGCATTTCATTAATAATCGGATCTCTCACACTTTCCTTGCTGTACAGAAGAAAAACTTCCTTTATGAAACCCAATATACGCTCCTTGTATTCCAACAAATAATAAGCAAGTACCATGGCGAGGAATACATTTAAAATGCCCTGTGTCAGGTTTCTTACAAAGCGTATGATATAATCCAACATCGCTGAAGAGATGGTGGTAAATTTAGATATGTAGTTCTGTATCGATGTGCTGCTTTGTATGCTGTTATAATCAACATCCATGCCAGCGGATTTCATCCAATCCATAACCTTTTGGTAGTATGAGCTTATCACGCTCGAGTATCCGGGAAGATCTATATTAGTCAGTTGTATAAGGTTCTTCTGTATTCCTGGAACTACAAAATTTATCACAAGCGATATTATACCTATTATAATAATATAAAAGAGAGCAATGCTTATTTCCCTCTTATATTTTGCTTTTTTAAAAAATTTTTCAAAAAACATGACAGGCCTGTTAAAAAGATAAGCAAGTATCACTCCAATGATCAAAGGTGTCAATATTTTCAGCAATTTTTGTATTGCTCTTATACCATAGCTTATGATAGAATCAAAATTTTTTAATATAAAGTAGCTCGCAAAAACCGCTGACGAAATCACAAATGCATTTATCCATTGGCGGCCAATCTTTTTATTAAAAAATCCGTTCCATTTAGGCTCATTATTCATATTAAGTGCATCTCCTGATATATAGGTCGTCCATAATAAAATTAAAAAAATTAAGAGGAAACGACCATAGAAAACAGTCCAGTCAAGGCAAAGGAAATTTTTAATTTAACAGTGGACGAATTATAAGAATAACTTATTTTAATATATATAACTTTAACATAATAAGCCAAAGCTTTCAATTGAGAAACGCTTCTATTTTTAGAAATGAAAATAATGTTAAATAATGAGGATTTTTTATGAAATATAAACTAAAGGCAGGTAACTTTACCTGCCTTTAGTTTATATTTCAAACTTTATCTTAAATTCTCACCTAACTGGCTCTTTCCTGCCTCAACAAGCCTTTGGGTTATCCTTCCACCAATGCGGCCTGCATCCCTTGATTTAAGATCGGGATTGTAGTCTGCAAGCGCTATCCCAACTTCATTAGCAATTTCCTGCGTGAACTGCCTGCTTACTCCTCTACGATCAGAAGTATTGAAATCCTGCCTGTTTGCAATGTTAGCCGGCATACAATTCCCTCCCATTTTTATTGAGTTTGCAAGGTGACTTTACCCTTGCATTAATTATATTGCCCTCGTTATATTTAAATATAGCTAGTATATATTTGTAAGTTTGTATACTGTTTACATGAAAGATTTATACAGTGCAAAGTTAAAGGGCAGATAAAATACCTGCCCTTTAAATATATATATAATCTTATAAACTACCTCAAGTTCTCACCCATTTGGCTCTTTCCTGCCTCAACAAGCCTCTGGGTTATCCTTCCACCTACACGACCTGCATCCCTTGATCTAAGATCAGGATTGTAATCTGCAAGCTGGACTCCAACTTCTGTAGCAATTTCCTGTGTGAACTTTTTGCTTACTCCCCTACGATCAGAAGTATTATAATCTGGCATGTGTATCACCTCCTTTCGAGAGTATGTAGTATAAGTTGTATAATCAATATATGTTCAAGGAGGTTGCATATTTTGTTATATTTATTATGTCCAATATAGTGCCGCCTATAGCCTGTATATTTTAGAATCATAGGAACATTATAATATTTTATGAACTATGTATACATTTTTGTTTTTATATTCCAAAAAATTAAAAGTCTATAAATTATTATGCTCCCTTTTATAAGGATTCGGGCCTATATATTGGTAATAATAGCAAAGTATCCTGCCGTTATAAAGCTTCCTGTTCTTGTCGGCTTTTTTGCCAAAAAGTTTCTGAAAATCAGGATGAGATGTCAATATAAAATATGACCATGTGTCCATGCTCATAAAAACCTTGCCCATATCTTTGTAAAGCTTTTCAATTTCTCTCAATTCACCTAAACGTTTAGCATATGGAGGATTGCAGATAATACAGCCGTATTCTTTGCCTGACCTAAGTTCTGATACCGGACGCCTTTGAAAAAAAATATTGTTTTCAAGTCCAAAGAGTTTGACATTATGCCTTGCACTTCGAAGCACTTCACCATCTATATCGGATCCGAACACTTTAAAATCAGCATCACAATCAAGCAGATCCATGGCTTCTTCCCTTGCTTGATTCCATACGTTTTCAGGTATCAAGGGCCAATTTTCGGATACGAACTCTCTTTTCATGCCAGGAGCCATGTTAAGCCCTATCATCGCAGCTTCTATAGGTATCGTACCTGAACCGCAAAGAGGGTCTATAAGCTCTCTATCAGGCTTCCATTTGCTTATAAGCACCAGACCTGCAGCCAGAGTTTCTTTTATAGGAGCTTCATTGTTCAGTTTTCTGTATCCTCTTTTGTGAAGGCCGCAACCGCTTGTATCGATCGATATGGTCGCCCTGTCTTTCAGGAACGATACATGTATAGGATACAATGGACCGGTTTCTTTGAACCATTCCGTATTATATCTTTGCTTCATCTTTTCAACAGCTGCTTTTTTAACAATAGCCTGTATATCAGATAAACTAAACAGTTTAGATCTCACCGACTTGGCTTTTGAAACCGGGAAACTGCCGTCTTTGGGAATATAGTCTGCCCATCTAAGGGCCTTTGTGTTTTCAAAAAGCTCTTCAAAGCTTTTTGCATCAAATTCTCCAACTTTAAGAAACACCCTCTCCGCAGTTCTAAGCCATAGATTGCACCTAGCTACTGCAAGCTCATCAGCAGTAAATGTAACCTTCCCATTGTCAACAACCAAGTCGTCATATCCTAGATTTCTAATTTCATTTGCTAAAATCGACTCAAGCCCAAATGCAGATGTTGCTATTATCTCAAGCTTTGACATATACACCTCGCCCACCATTCATAATCTATGTAATTAGATTTTGGTCAATTCAATTTTTTTAAACATTTTTCAAGCCGGTTTCCCGATAATATGGAAACAGCCATGCACAATTCATATGCATAGCTGCTTTTATGGTGAGCCACCGGGGAATCGAACCCCGGACACCATGATTAAAAGTCATGTGCTCTACCAACTGAGCTAGTGGCTCATATCTATAAAGACTGTTGCCTTGACACAACTTTCTTATAATATCACATCTCTTTAATTATGTCAACGTTACGACATAAAAAGG
>ENA-UOOI01002040-UOOI01002040.1-fermentation-metagenome-genome-assembly--contig:-NODE-2040-length-18764-cov-14.837886_pt1 | contig 18764 bp, 17 predicted proteins | sample MGYA00245779_ERZ724027 | MGnify/ENA primary metagenome ERZ724027 (study PRJEB28704, sample SAMN03018318) | fermentation metagenome | biome: anthropogenic terrestrial biome; feature: soil...
TTCTTCCATTTCCGCCCTCCAAAATATACCTTTTAAGTATATTATATCTGCTTTTTTCCCAAAAATCAAGCTGCCGCCTTTTGAAAAAGGCGGCAGCGAAAACTTTGACGCAGGGGAAAAGGGACGGGAAAAGAAAAGAAAACGATAAAAGCAGGCGGAAGATGCCCAAACCCGTCCCGCCAAAGAAAGCCCGGCGCTCACTCCAAACTGAACGGCGGGCCGGAGTGCAGGCTTTGCCTGCCAGGCTTAACCCGCCGAGCGGATCATGCTGCGGCTGCCGAAATAAGTGGCAAGGAAATACGCGCCGTAGACGACGAGGAAGATCGCGGCGGTCGCGAAGATATTCCAGAGCATATCCACACCGTCCGCCGTCACGAGGGCCTGGTTCACCGCCTGGATTCCCACGGCCGAGTGGACGGCGGCGAGGGAGAGCGGCAGCAGGAAATACAGCGCGATCTGGGTGAACAGCGCGTGGTCCACCATCTTCTCCTCCGCGCCGAGCTTGCGCAGAAGGCCGTACCGCTCTACGTTGTCCGCGGCCTCGGAGAGCTGCTGGAGCGCGAGCACCGCCGCCGCCGCGATCAGAAACACCAGGCCGATGTAGAGGGCGAGGTAGGAAGCCATCATCTTGGAGCCGCCGGCCAGCTCGTAGATGTCCTTTTTCGTCGTGAGGTAATGGTAATTGGGGTCCGCGTCGCTCCCCTTGACGGCGGCCAGCGCCTTCCCAAATTCGTCGTTCTCCGCGCCGGGATTGAAATTGAGATTCAGGATGGTCGTGAAAGGCGTTTTTCCGTCCAAAAAGGCGTCCGGAAGGATCAGCGTGCCGCCGTCCGCACCGGTCCCGCTGTCGGCGTAGCTCTCGGCCAGCCGCGTTTTCAGCGGTGTCAGCGCCTTCCCGCCGATCGTGATCTTTTTCCCGGCCCTCAGGGCGTCGTCATACGCCGGGGCGACGGAAGCATAGGTGCAGTTGACCGCATACCGGTCTTCGGCGAGCGCCAGGGGCTTCTCCCCCCGCAGGGTCCGCAGCCGGTTGAAATCGGAGAGGGACATCAGGCTGATCCGCATCCCTTGGGCCTGGGCGGGATCGTACTCCCCGAAAATCTTCGGCCAGTTGTCCCGATTGAAAAAGAGGGCGTAGCTGATCTCTTTTTCCTCATAGAGGCTGACCTGCGCATAGCGGTCGGACCACCGGGAAAGGTCGAACCCGCTCTTTTTGAGGGACGCCAGGATATCCTTGCTCGGGATGGAAACGGTTTTGACGATTTTCCCGCTTTCGTCCGTTTTTTCGCCCGATCCGCCCCAGGAGATCAGCGTCGCGTCGTAGGGGCACGCCGTTTTCAGATCCGCCGAAAGCACGCGGGAGACGGTCACTCCGGTCGAGAGCGTGCCGATGGTGACGAGCAGCATGATGCAGATCACGGAAACGGAAACGAACGTCGTGTTGATCTTGGAGTTGAACTGCCGGAGCACGAACATGTTCAGATTCTTGAAATACAGCTTTTTATCGGCCTGAACCGTCCGCAGCAGGAAACCGGAAAGCGAGAAAAAGAACAGGAGCGTTCCGGCCGAGCCGAGGACCAGCGAGGCGACGAACTGCGGGGTGATGCGGAACATCCCGTTGGTCAGGATCAGGCGGTACGCCTCCGCCAGGCACCCGACGGAAACGAGGAACAAAACGACGGAAATCCACAGCCGGCGGATGCGCAGCTTCTGGTTCCGGCGGCCGGCGCCGAGCAGGTCAATCAGCTTGAGCCGGGAAACGGACACGATGTTGAACGCCATGACCACGACGAAGATCACGCCGAAATAGACCAGCGTTTTCCAAAACGCCGACTGTGAAAACGTGAAGACGAATTTTTCAAGATTGGCCTCGAACATCCTTGCGGTGACGACGGACATCCCCTGGGAAAGGAAAATCCCCGCCGCAAGGCCGGCCGCCAGCGAAACCGCCCCGATCAGGAGCGTCTCCAGGACCAGGATCGCCGAAATCCTGCCCCTCGGCATGCCGAGCGTCATATAGACGCCGAGCTCCTTCTTCCGCCGCCTCATCAGGAAGCCGTTGGCGTAGACGACGAGGAAGCCGAGGATTACCGAAATGAAAACGGACACATAGCCGATCACCCGCGCGAGGCTCCGGAGAATCTCTTTCTGGGACTGGCTGACCTTCAGCATCACGGTCTGCGCGTCGAGCGAGTTGAACATGTAAAACAGGCAGACGCCGAACATCAGCGTGAGAAAATAAACGGCGTAATCCCGCAGGCTTTTCGTCACGTTCCGGAAGGCGAGCTTATAAAACATCGGAATTGTCGCCTCCCATCAGGGTCTGCACCTCGATGATGCGGCTGAAAAAAGCCTTGCGGGAATCGTCCCCGCGGACGAGCTCGTCGAAGAGCTTTCCGTCGCGCAGGAACAGGATGCGCCGGCAGTAACTGGCCGTGAACGCGTCGTGCGTGACCATCAGGATGGTCGCCCGCAGGTCGCCGTTGAGCGTCTCCATGCTTTCGAGCAGCATGCGCGCGGACTTGGAATCCAGCGAGCCGGTCGGCTCGTCGGCCAGCACCAGCGCCGGCTTTGTGACGATGGCCCGCGCGCAGGCCACGCGCTGCTTCTGCCCGCCGGAAATTTCATAGGGGTATTGGGGCAGGATCTCCCCGATGCCGAGCTCGCGCGCGACCTGCCGCACGCGGGCGTCGATCTCCCCCGCGGGCGTTTTGCAGATGGTCAGCGCCAGCGCGATGTTCTCGTAGGCCGTCAGCGTATCCAGCAGGTTAAAATCCTGGAAGATGAACCCCAGCTCCGTCCTGCGGAACCGGGAAAGCTGCTTCGGCTTCAAAAGGGTGATGTCCCTGTTTTCGAGGAAAATATGCCCGGCCGTCGCGGTGTCGATGGTGGAGATGCAGTTCAGCAGCGTGGTCTTTCCGCTGCCGGAAGCCCCCATGATGCCGAGGAACTCCCCCTTCTCCACCGTAAAGCTGAGGTCGTCCACCGCCTTGGTCACATTGCCTCCGCCGCCGTAGTATTTTTCGAGATGCTCGACCTTCAGGATCGGTTCCATCTTTTCGGCGCCTCCTTCCGATGGAACCAGTATAGCAGGGCGCGGGCGGCCCCGCCATCGTTTTTGCTTACGGCTTTCTTACGTTTTTGTAAGGGAAGCGCCCGCCGCGGGATCGTGCAGATCCCCCATGGGGAACACGATGGAGACCGCCGTGCCGGCGCCCTCGACGGAGAGCACCGAAAGGCCGAGGCCGAGCTTGTCGCACAGCTTTTTGCAGAGATACAGCCCCAGACCCGTCGCATGGGCGACCAGGCGGCCGTTTTTGCCGGTGAATCCTTTGTCGAACACGCGGCCGAGGTCCTCGCGCGGGATGCCGATGCCGTTGTCCTCCACCGTGAGGGTCGCGCTGTGGGCGCCCCGCTTGCCGCTCAGGCGCAGCACGGGCCGCCGGCAGCAGTATTTGACCGAGTTCGCCAGGATCTGGCCGAGGATGAAGTCCATCCATTTCGGGTCGGCGACGACGGGGATCTCCGGCACCTCCGCCTCGACCCGGACGCCGCTCTCGATCAGCAGGCCGGCGCTCTTTTTCAGCGCGGACGCAGCCAGCTCCTTCAGGGTGTAGCTCCGGAGGACGTAGTCCTTTTCCGCGCTCCCGCTGCGCGCGTAGAACAGCGCCTGCTCCACATAGTTCTCGATCCGCGAGAAATTCCGCAGCAGGTCGCGCGGGATCAGGCCCGGCCGGTTGTCCATGATCAGGCGGCAGGCGGAGATCGGCGTTTTGATCTCGTGGACCCACGCCTCCACGTACTCCCGGTATTCCCGCATCTCGCGGCGGACGCCGGAAACGCGGTCGCTCATGGATTTGGAGGCTTCCCGCAGCGTCCCGCAGAGGATGCGCTCCTCCTCGCAGGAAGGTTCCGGCAGCATCTCGGCGATCAGGTATTTCTTGTCGAGCCGCTCCAGGCTTTCAAGCAGCGCGCGGTAAAAGGAACGCCTGCGAAAATATTCCGCCGCGAGGGCCGCCGCCTCGCAGAGCAGAAAAAGGGCGGCGACATATCCCGCCGCGTACCCGCCCGCCCCCAGGCCGGTCAGCAGCGCCGCGGAAAAAGCCGCCACCAGCGCCGCCGCGGCGACGGAGGGCCAGCGGTCCTTCAGAAAATCCTTCAGCTTCATATCAGATACCCCCGCCCCCGCTTCGTTTTCAGGTAATCCCGCAGGCCGAGCGATTCCAGCTTGCGGCGCAGCCGGTTCACGTTGACCGTCAGCGTGTTTTCGTCCACGAACTCGTCGGTCTGCCACAGCGCCTCCATCAGCTCCCCGCGCGAAACGACGCGCCCCGGGCTGCTCATCAGCAGATGCAGGATGCGCAGCTCGTTCTTGGTCAGCTCGGCGGCCCTGCCCCGGCAGCGCGCCTCGCCCTTCGCGGGATCCAGCTCCAGCCCGCGGTGCGAGAGCGTCTGCGGGGCGGAGGGGTTCGCGCGCTTGAGGACCGCCGCGATGTGCGCCAGCAGAATCTGAGCGTGGAACGGCTTTGCGACAAAGTCGTCTGCGCCGAAGCTCATGCTCAGCAGCTCGTCCGCCTCGCTGTCGCGGCTCGTGACCACGACGACCGGCACCCGCGACCGGCGGCGCAGCTCCCGGCAGACGGAGTAGCCGTCGCAGCCCGGCAGGCCGAGGTCCAGCAGGACCAGGTCCGGGTTTTCGCGCAGGATCGCGTCGACGAGATGGGCGTAATCCTCCGAGGTTCTGCACTCGTACCCGTACCGCCCGAGGAGCTCCGCCAGCCCGTCCCGGACGCCCGCGTCGTCCTCCGCCAGAAAGATCACCGCCATCGCTCCGCCTTCTTTCCGGAAAACGCATTTTTCACGCTTCGCGGCATTTGCAGCCGGCTGCAAAAATTCGATCCCGCAGCCGCGTATGAAATCGCTTTGAGCGTCAAAATATTTACAAAGAGACCGTTGACATATTGATAATTATATTATATAGTTTTATATATTAGATGTAAACACATTCAGAATTCATCGGTCCTTCAAGGGAGGAAGAAAATGGACGGTTCCGTGTGCGTATTCGGGGATTCCCTGACCAAGGGCGTCGTATTCGACAGCGCCGTGAAAAGATACATCCTGCTGAAGGACAGCTTCATCAATCTGGTGAAGAGCAGCGTCGGCCTGACGGTGCACAACTACTCGAAGTTCGGCTGCACGGTCTCGAAGGGCCTTGAGACGGTGCGCCGCCACTGCGGAGAGTTGGGCGGCTATGATTATACCGCGCTGGAGTTCGGCGGCAACGACTGCGATTTCGACTGGGCTCAGGTCGCCGCCGCGCCGGAAAAGGAGCACCAGCCCCGCACCCCGCTGGGCGTCTTCACGCAGAAATATGCCGAGATGATCGGCGTGGTCCGGAAGAGCGGAAGCCTGCCGGTGATGCTGTCGCTACCGCCGATCGACGCGAAGCGGTATTTCGCCTGGATCTCGCGCGGGCTGAACGCGCAGAACATTCTGCGCTGGCTCGGCGACGAAGAGCGCATCTACCGCTGGCACGAGATGTACAACCTCGCGGTATACCGGCTGTCCAAGGAGCTCAGCGTGCCGCTGATTGACATCAGCAGCGCGTTCCTGCAAAAGGTGAATTACCAGAACCTGATCTGCGAGGACGGCATCCACCCGAACGCGCAGGGACACAGCCTGATCTGCGCCGCGATCGACGACGCCATCCGGCAGTACCGGAAAGAGCCCGCGGCCGACCCCGCCTGACGCGGCGGCGGGAAAAATCAATCGGCGGGCGGCGCAAAGCCGTCCGCTTTCTTATTCGCCGGCAATATCCCGCGCGACCGCCACGCCCGTGACCGAAGCCTGCATCAGGCCGCGGGTGATGCCCGCGCCGTCGCCGATCGCGTACAGGTTGCGGACCTTCGTCTCGAAATTCTTCTTCACGTCGATCTTCGACGAATAGAACTTAACCTCGACGCCGTACAGCAGCGTGTTTTTGGAATAAAGGCCGGGCGCCAGCTTGTCGAAGGCGCGCAGGGCTTCCACGACGCTGGTCAGGTGGCGGTGCGGCAGCACGAAGGAAAGGTCCCCCGGCACGGCGGTCCTCAGGGTCGGGATCGTGGTCGATTTTTGCAGCCTGGTGGAATCGGTGCGGCGGCCCATCAGCAGGTCGCCGAGCCGCTGGACCATGATGCCGCCGCCGGTCAGCATGTTGCCGAGCTGGGCGATATAACGCCCGTACTCGATGGGCTGGTGGAACGGCTCCGTAAAGCGCGTGGAGACCAGCAGCGCGAAGTTGGTGTTCTCCGTCCGGCGCTCCTCGTCGGCGTAGGAATGGCCGTTGACCACGGCGATGCCGCCCCCGCCGGTCTCGTAGTGCTCCTCGCTCACGATGCCGCCGGGGTTCATGCAGAAGGTGCGCACCTTGTTCTCGAACGTATCCGAATAATAGACCAGTTTCGCCTCGTACAGGTTCCGGGTCAGCGGGTCCATCACGGCGTTCGGCACCTCGACGCGGACGCCGATATCCACCTCGTTGTTGGCGACGGAGAGGCCGTTCTCCTTCGCGATGCGGCTGAGCCACGCGGCCCCGCCTCGGCCGGGGGCAAGCACCACGCGGGGCGCCCCCACCTCTTCCTCCCCGCCGCCGGGTTTCGAGAGTGTTACGCCGCACGCGGCGCCGCCTTCCGTGAGGATGTGTTCCGCCGTGGTCTTCTCGCGGAACTCGAAATTCGGGCGGGAGGAAAGGTAGCCGTACATGGCCTTCAGCACCTGGTAGGAATATTCCGTGCCCATATGGCGCACCGGGCAGGGGATCAGCTCGATATTCTCCCGGCGGGCCCGGTAGGCGATCTTCTCCGCGAATTTGTCGTTTTTCCCGTAGACCTTGTCCGGCGCGCCGTAGTGCAGATAAACCCCATCCACATAGCGGATCAGGTCGCGCGCCTTTTTGACCGGCATATAGTCGGTGATGTTGCCGCCGACCTTCTCCGAAAGCGAGAGCTTTCCGTCCGAGAACGCGCCCGCGCCCGCCCATCCGTTCATGATGCTGCAGGTCGCGCAGTGCGCGCAGACGCCCGTCATGCGCGCGGGGCACGCCCGGCGCTCGATGGCGCTGCCGGAATCCACCACGAGGACCTTTTTGTCCGGGGCGAGCTGATCCAGCTCCAGCGCGGTGAAAATCCCCGCCGGCCCCGCTCCGACCACCACGACGTCATACTGTTCCCTATTCATCTTTCCGATCCGCGATCCCCTTTCCGACAAACGGCCGTCCGGTTCTTCGTTCCCGGCTCTTTTCATAAACATCCGCGCGGCGGCCGGCACCCTCACGCTTCCGCGCCGGCCGCGCCCCGTTCCTTTTTCAGGAGCGGGATCACGTCCGTCAGCGACGGGACGCAGGCGTACAGCAGGGGACGCAGCCTGGCGTCCGGCTGTACGAGATCCGGCACCATCACCGTTTTCATGCCGGCCCGGCACGCCGAAAGGCAGCCCTGCGGGGAATCCTCGAGGGCCATGCAGTCCGTCGGCGGCGTGCCGGTCTCGCGCGCGGCGACGAGGTAGATGTCCGGGTCGGGCTTGCTTCTTTTCACCATGTCGCCGCAGATGATCGCCGAAAAATACGGCTCCGCGCCCGTGGCCCTGAAATAGCGCAGGACCCGCGCCCGTTCGGTGGAGGAAGCGGCGGCGACGGTGAAGCCGTTCTCCCTCAGATAGCGGAGCAACGCGAACAGCCCCGGCTTGACGGGCACGCCGTTCGCCGCGACGAACGCGTCGGTCTTTTCCCGCGACCGCGCCATAAACCGCTCGAACGGGAAATCCGCCCCGTAGCGCTCGCGGAACACCCGCCGGATCAGATCGGATTTGGTTCCGATCACCTGCGGCATCAGGGCGGAAACATCCCGGGCGCCGAAGTCCGCGCCGATCTCTTCCCAAATCCTCGCGGTCATGCGCTCGGTGTCGAACATCAGCCCGTCCATATCGAAAACGACCGTTTTTGTCATGATGCAGAACTCCGTCCTTTTTTACAGCGTTTACGGCAACAAACCATTTTATCATACCACATTTTCGGTGAAAAGTTAAGCCCCGCAGCCCCGCGGGAAACAGGGCGGATTTGACGCGCCGCCGTCCGGATGCTATACTTTTACCGCGATCTTTTATACCGGTCTGGAGGGACCTTTGATGACCATGCAGGAAGTGCTGAAGAACGCCAGAAAGAATATGGCCCCCAACTGCCGTGTCTGCCGGGAGTGCGACGGCGTAGCCTGCCGCGGCGAGATTCCCGGCACGGGCGGCAAGGGCACCGGGGCATCGTTCATCCGGAACGTCCGGCGCCTCGCGGAGATCAAGGTCCGGACGGACCTGATCTACGAGGACCGCGGACAGGATCCTTCCGTCGGGCTGTTCGGCCAAAGGTTCGCGGCGCCGGTGTTCGCCGCGCCCATCAGCGGGCTGGGCGTGAACTACAACGGCTTCCTGACCGAGCGCAGCTACGCCGCGGCCCTGGTGCCGGGCTGTGCGGAGGCGGGCTGCGCCGCCTTCACCGGCGACGGCGCGCCGGACAACTACCTGACCGACCCGCTCGCCGCCGTCGAGGCGGCGGGCGGAAGGGCCGTGCCCACCGTCAAACCGTGGGACGCGGAGGTCCTGCGCGGGAAGCTGGACCTCGTCAAGGCGTCCGGAGCCATGGCGGTCGCGATGGACATCGACTCGGCGGGCCTCCCTCTGCTGGCCGCGGCGGGCAAGCCCGTCCGCGCGAAAACCGTCTCCGAGCTCTCCGAAATCGCAGCCTACGCGGGCCGGCCGTTCCTGCTGAAAGGCATCATGACCCCCGCCGGCGCTCTCAAAGCCCTAAAATGCGGCGCCTACGGCATCGTCGTCTCCAACCACGGCGGCCGCGTGATGGACCAGACGCCCGCCACGATCGAAGTGCTGCCGGAAATCCGGAAAGCCGTGGGCCGCAGGATGAAGATCTTCATAGACGGCGGCTTCCGCTCCGGCCTGGACGTGTTCAAGGCCCTCGCGCTCGGCGCGGACGCCGTGCTGATCGGCCGGCCCTACGTGACCGCGGCGTGCGGCGGCGGAAAAGAGGGCGTTGCGCTCTACACAAAAAAAATCATCGCGGAGTTGAAAGACGCGATGAAGATGACGGGGTGCGCGACGCCGGCGGACATCACGCCGGACAAGGTGACGGACCTCGGCGGGGCGGGCCGCGCTCCCTTCGCCTGAGCGGCCTCAGCCCACGGTGACCGAGCCGCGGATCGCCTCGAGCTTTTTGTCGCCGATGCCGGGGACGTTTTTGAGCTCGTCCACCGCCCGGAAAGCGCCGTGCTGCTCGCGGTAGGCGACGATGCGGGCGGCCAGGGCCTCCCCAATGCCGTCCAGCCCGTCGCTGAGCTCGCGCGCCGTGGCGGTGTTGAGGTTGATTTTTCCCTTCGTCTCCCCTTCCGGAGAGCGGGAGGAAAGGACGGGCGCGGCAGGCTTCGACGGCACGGGTGCGGCGGAAGTTTCCGCCCGGGAACCGGCCGGGGCGGGAACGTAAGCCTCGCCGCTTTTTTCCGCGGGCGCGGATTCCGCGGAGGAGGGGTCCGCCACCGCCACCGGCTCTAAGAGGTCCGCCTCCGGCACATAGAACGCGTTGTACCCGATGATCACCGCGCAGAGGACAGCGGCGATCAGGATCAGATACCGGATCTGCCGGGACTGCTCGTCTTCGGCGGGACCGGCCTTTTTTTCGCCCATCGCGCTTTCCTCCGCTAAACCGGCCGCAGCCGTCCGAGAAAATCCGTGAAATAGCGCGGCAGCTCGCTGGTGATCTCGATATAGTGCCCGTCGCGCGGGTGGCGGAAGCCGATCACGCGCGCGTGAAGGCACTGCCCCTTCAGGCCCGGAACGGGCCTGCGGGAACCGTAGACCGTGTCGCCCGCGACCGGATGGCCCAGATACGCCATGTGCACGCGGATCTGGTGCGTGCGGCCGGTCTCGAGCTTGAGCCGGACGTGGGTGTAGCCCTCGTACCGGGCGACCACATGATAATGGGTCACGGCGCTCCGGGAGTGCCGGTCCGTCACGGCCATTTTTTTCCGGTTCGTCGGGTGCCGGCCGATCGGTGCGTCCACCGTGCCGTCGTCGTCCTTCAGGTTCCCGACGACCACCGCCTCGTAGATTCGGGTAAAGCTGTGCGCTTTGATCTGCGCGGCGAGGCTGCGGTGCGCGAAGTCGTTTTTCGCCACGATCAGCAGGCCGCTGGTGTCTTTGTCGATGCGGTGCACGATGCCGGGGCGCAGCACGCCGTTGATGCCCGAAAGGGAGTTGCCGCAGTGTGCCAGCAGCGCGTTGACCAGCGTGCCGTCCGCATGGCCCGCCGCCGGGTGGACGACCATGCCCTTCGGTTTGTTCACCACGAGCAGGTCGCCGTCCTCGTACGGGATTTCGAGGGGGATGGGCTGCGGCAGCACCTGCGCGGGCACGGGCTCCGGGACCCGCACCTCCACCCGGTCGCCGGGGGCGCAGCGGCAGCTTTTCCGCGCCGGGGCGCCCCCGACCGCGACCATACCCCTCTCGATCAGCTTTTCCGCGGCGGAGCGGGAGACCTCCGGCACTTTCAGGGAAATCAGCTTGTCGAGGCGGGCGCCCGCGTCCTCCCCGCCGGCCGTAAAAGTCAAGCGGCGCATTTTATTTCATCCGCAGCACTTTTTCGGCCCCGCGGTCCCGGTCCGCAAAGAAAAAAACATGGATCAGGAAGAAAACGGCGCCGACCGTCACACAGGCGTCCCCGAAATTGAAGATCGCGGGGAAAAAGGAAACGTGGATATAATCCACCACGTAGCCGCGGGCCAGCCGGTCCGCAAGGTTGCCGAGGCCGCCCCCGAGGATCAGGACGGACGCGGCCCACGAAAAGGCGCTCTGGTTCTCGTAGCGGAACATCACGGCGACGATCAGCACGCAGAGAGCCACCGTGACGGTGACGAAGAACCACCGCTGGTTCTGCAGGATGCTGAACGCCGCGCCGCGGTTCTCCACGTATTCCAGGTCGAGGAGGCCGCCGATCAGCGGCTTTTCCCCCACCGGCTTCACGTAGACGACGACCAGCATTTTGAGAAGCTGGTCTGCCGCGGCGAGCAGTACGGACAGCAGCAAGGCGATAATGGCCAACAAAAGCAGCCCCTTTCCCTTTTTCATGGCGGCGGCCGCGCCCTCGGCCGGGCGCGGCGCCGCCTTCTTTTATTTCTTCAGGACCGAGGCGCAGCGCGCGCAGATGTCCGGGTGCTCCGGGTCGCTCCCGACCGAATCGCTGTACGTCCAGCAGCGCGCGCATTTTTCGCCCGACGCATGGGAGACCGTGACCGAAAGGCCGGGCAGTTCCTCCCCCGCGAAGGCGCCCTGCCCGCCCTCGACGACGGCCGCCTGCGAGACGATCAGCGCCGCGGGAAGCTCGGATTCGACCGACCGGACGAACTCATAAAGCTCGCCGGTGCAGTGCAGCTCCACCTTCGCGTCGAGCGAGGCCCCGATGGTCTTTTCTTTCCGGGCGATCTCCAGCGCCTTTTTGACGTCGCCGCGCAGCATCTGGATGCGGTCCCATTTCCGCACGAAGGCCTCGTCCGCCGCCAGACCGGAGGGGACGGGCAGATCGTTGTAGAGGACGCAGTCCGCGTTTTCGGAAGCGAGGTGCGGCATGCTCTTCCAGATCTCGTCGGAGGTGAAGGCGAGGATCGGCGCAAGCAGGCGCGTGATGCCGTCCAGGATCCGAAACATGGCGCTCTGCGCGGCGCGGCGGGTCCCGCTGCCCGCCTTCTCCACATACAGCCGGTCCTTCAGGACGTCCAGGTAGAAATTGGAGAGGTCGACCACGCAGAAATTATGGACGGCGTGGTAGACCAGATGGAACTCGAAATTCTCGTAGTCCCTGCGGGCCTGCTCCGCCAGCTTGTCGAACCGGTGGAGCGCCCAGCGGTCGATCGGCTCGAGGCTGCCGTCACCCACGAGATCGGTCTCCGGATCGAAATCGGACAGGTTGCCGAGCATGAACCGCGCCGTGTTGCGGATCTTGCGGTAGGCGTCGGAAAGCTGTTTTAGGATCTCGTTCGAGATGCGAACGTCCGACTGATAATCGCTGGAGGCGACCCACAGCCGCAGCACGTCCGCCCCGTACCGCTTGATGATCTCCGACGGGGCGATGCCGTTCCCCAGGGATTTCGACATCTTGCGCCCCTCGAGGTCGATGACCATGCCGTGCGTGAGGACCGTTTTATAGGGCGCCAGGCCCTTCCAGGCGACGCTGGTCAGCAGCGAGGACTGAAACCAGCCCCGGTGCTGGTCGTTGCCCTCGAGGTACAGGTCGGCCGGCCAGCGCAGCTCCGGGCGCTGCGCGAGGACCGCGGCGTGGCTGCAGCCGGAATCGAACCAGACGTCCATCACGTCTTTTTCCTTCGTAAAATGCGTCCCGCCGCATTTGGGGCAGGTTGTCCCGGCGGGCAGAATCTCCTCCGCCGGCCTGCGGAACCAGGCGTCGGAGCCCTCTTTCCCGAAAAGCCGCGAAACCGCCCCGAAAGCCTCCTTCGTGATCAGCGGGGCGCCGCAGTCCCTGCAGTAGAAGATCGGGATCGGCACGCCCCACAGGCGCTGGCGCGAGATGCACCAGTCCCTGCGCTCCCGCACCATCGACGTGATGCGGTCGCGGCCCCACGCCGGGATCCAGCGGACCTTACCGATCTCCTCCACTGTTTTGTCCTTGATGGCGTCCACCGAGCAGAACCACTGCTCGGTCGCGCGGAACAGGACGGGGCTCTTGCAGCGCCAGCAGTGCGGATACTGGTGGACGATGCGCTTGACGGCGAGCAGCGCCCCGGATTCCTTGAGCTCCTGAAGGATCGCCTGGTTCGCCTCGCCGGTCGTGAGGCCCGCGAATTTCTCGCCCGCCTCGGCGGTCATGCGGCCGCGGCCGTCCACCGGAACGAGGACGGGAAGGTCGGGATAATGGGCGCGGCAGACCTCGTAGTCCTCGACGCCGTGGCCCGGTGCCGTGTGGACGCAGCCGGTGCCGCTCTCCAGCGTGACGTGGCTGCCCAGGATGACGGGCGAGGTGCGGTCGAGGAACGGGTGCGCGGTCTTGATATGCTCCAGCTCCGCGCCCTTGAAGGTCGCGACCACTTTGAAATCGGTCTTCCCGGCCTCACGCAGAACACCCTCGCACAGCGCGGACGCCATCACGAGCCACTCGCCGCCGCAGCGGACGAGGGAATACTCGAAATCCGGGCCGACGCAGACCGCCACGTTGGCGGGGAGCGTCCAGGTGGTGGTCGTCCAGATCACGAAATAGGTGCGGGAAAGGTCCGCGCCCTTCGCGGAGAACAGGCCGCGGTCGTCGGTCACGCGGAACCGGACGTAGATGGAGTCGCACGGGTCCTCGCCGTACTCGATCTCCGCCTCGGCCAGGGCGGTCTCGTCGTGCGGGCACCAGTACACCGGCCGCAGGCCCTTGTAGATGTAGCCCTTGAGGGCCATCTCGCCGAAAACCTCGATCTGCCTGGCCTCGAACTCCGGGTCCAGGGTGCGGTAGGGATGCTCCCAGTCTCCGATCACGCCGAGCCGCTCGAACTGCTCGGTCATTTCTTTTCCGTGCGAAAGGGCAAAATCGCGGCAGTGCGCGCGGAAATCCACGGGGTCGGCGCTCCTGCGGTCCAGCCCGACGCTTTCGATGGCCTTGCGCTCAATGGGCAGGCCGTGCATGTCCCAGCCGGGCACATAGGGCGCGCGGAATCCCGCCATGTTCTTATAGCGGACGATGATGTCCTTCAGCACCTTGTTGAGAGCGGTCCCCAGATGGATGTTCCCGTTCGCATAGGGCGGGCCGTCGTGCAGCACATAGAGCGGGCGGCCCTCGTTCTTTTTCATGACGTTTTCATAGACCCGGTTCTTCCGCCATTCCTCCAGCATCCCGGGCTCGCGCTTCGGGAGGCCGGCCTGCATGGGAAAACTGGTTTTGGGAAGATTCAGGGTACTTTTATAATCCATCGGTGCTTTCTCTCCTCCAAGATGATGAAATAGGCCGGATGCGCGGGCGTCACTGCGCCGGCTCGTCCTCGAAATTGGAGACGCTCGCCGTGAAGGCGGGGTCTCCCGCGCCGCTCTGCGGGGCGTCGTCGTTTTCCGCCTCCGCGGCGGGCGCGGCCGGGGCCTGGGCCGGCTTCTGCGCGGGAGCGGGCTGCCCCGGCTTATGCTGGGGCAGCGCGTCGATCAGCGTGAGGTGCTCCTTGTAGATGCCGAGGAGCTTCGAGCGGAAGTCCGAAACGGTCTGCTGGAGGCGCTCCAGCTCGCGCCGCTGATCCTCGACCTTCGCGTCCGCCCCCGCCACGATGCGCTCGGCCTTCTGGTTCGCGTCCTTCACGATGATCTCCGCCTTGTGCCGCGCCTCCCGCACCGAGGCGTCGCTCAGCTTCTGGGCGCTGATCAGGGCGTTTTTGATCTCGTCCTCCTGGGCGCGGTACTCCTCGATCTTGCCGGCCAGGACCTTCAGCTTTTCCACGTTTTCCCGGTTTTCGGCCTTGAGTTTTTCGGCCTGCTCCTCCAGGGCGACGTTTTTCTTCAGAAGCTCGTCGTAGGATTCGCGCACGCGGTCGACGAACGCGTCCACGTCGTCCGCCCGGTAACCGGAAAATCCGGATTTCCGGAAGCCGATGTTGATGATATCGTTGAGCGACAGCATAGCATTTCACCTCATCCAATATATTTTCGGCCGGCGAAGCCGAGTTTCCCCTTTTGGGTCACCGGGCCGAGGCGGTCGATCACGAAACGGCCCTCGCCCCGGACCGAAAGCACGTCGCCTTCCTCCACGCCGCCGTCGGGCGCGCCGGCGGGCTCGTGGTTGCGCTCCACCAGGCGCGCGCGGATCATCTTCGCCGCTTTTCCGCGGCTCATCCCCGCGGCGGCCGCCACGGCGCAGTCCAGCCGGGCGGAGGCGATCACCGAAGAAAACGGCGTGAAACGATGGGCCTCCGGGTACGGCTCCTCGGCGCCGAGGGAAAGCCGCACCCCGGCGCCGCCGATCTTGGTGACCTGCGAGCACAGAAAATCCGCGACCTCACGGCGGCAGAACAGCACGCAGCGGCCTTCCCCCGCAAGGATGTCGCCCAGGGCGGCGCGCTCGATCCCGGCGGAAAGCAGCGCGCCCAGAAAATCCCGGTGCCCCAGCCGGTCCTGCGGGCGGTAGGCCGCCGTGACCGCCGCGATGGGGAACGCTTCGCCGGAAGGCTCCTCAAATTTCGGGAACGCGCCGAACATCACGCGCTCCGCGCCCGGGTATCCGCCCCAGAGCATCCAGCCGGAAAAGCCGCTGGCTTTCGCGGCCCGCTGCGCGCGGCGCGCCCCGCCCTCGTCGAGGAATCCGGCGAACCGCGCCCTTCCGCCGGATTCGGCGAGGCGCGCCGCGTCGAGAACGCGCGCCTTTAGCAGCTCGTCCCGGGCCCTGCCCTCCATCAGAAATACACGCCGTTGTTTTCCAGCTCGTCCATCACGTCTTCGCCCGTGAGGTCGACGTTGTAGGGCGTGATGATGAAGGTGCTGGTCGCCACGCGCTTGATCTTCCCGCCGTTGGCGTAGGCGACGCCGCTCAGGAAATCGACGATCCGGCGGGAGATGTCCTTTTCCGTGTTTTCCAGATTCAGGACGACAGTGTGCATCTTCAGCAGCTCGTCTGCGATGGTGCAGGTATCCTCGCCGAACCGCTCCGGCTTGAACAGCACGACCTGAAGCTGCGCCGTCGCGTGGATGTTGACGACCTTGTTGCCGGGGTTCGCCGCCGGCGCGCGGCGGATGGAGTCGCGCGGGGGGACCTCCGCGTTCTTCGCCGGCCTGCGGTCGGACCCGGCCTCCTGCTGCTCGCCGTCCTCCGGGTAATCGTAGTCGTCGTATTCGTCCTCCGGCGGATTCCACATATCCTTGATCTTATCCACAAAACCGGCCATCGTTATTTCCCTCCGTTAGTCCCAGTTTGTCGGTTACGGGTAGATTCGCGGCCCGTAAAGGGCCGTTCCGACGCGGATCTGCGTGGCGCCCGCCCGGATAGCCTCCGTGTAATCGGCGGACATCCCCATGGACAGGCAATCCATAGCTACATTATCTATTTTTTTGTCCTTTATGTCAATAAAATATCGGTTCATCCTTGAAAAATAATTTCGCGTCTCCGCCGCCGGGGCGCCGGCGGGCGGAATGGCCATCAGCCCGCGCACGCGCACGCCCGGCAGGGTCGCGGCGAACCCCAGCAGATCCGGCAGGCCCTCCGGCAGCACGCCGGATTTGTTCGCCTCCCGGCCGATGTTGACCTCCAGCAGGATATCGGTGACGGCGTGCTCCCGCACGCTGAGGCGCGAAATCTCCTTGGCGAGCTTTTCGCTGCCGACCGATTCGATCACCGAAACTTTCCCGATCAGGTATTTCACCTTATTGAGCTGCAGATGGCCGATAAAATGAAGGCTGCACCGCTCCAGGCGGTAGGAATCGTATTTGCCCAGAAGCTCCTGGACCCGGTTCTCGCCGATGCGCGAAACGCCCAGGGCGATGCTGCGGTTGATCACCTCGGCCGGGACGGTCTTGGTCGCGGCCAGCAGGGCGACCTCCTCCGGCCCGCGGCCGGACGCGGCCGCCGCCTCCGCCATACGCTCCCGGATGACCTTCAGGTTTTCCTCCACGTTCCGGAAGCGGCGCGCCAGCTCCTCACTGGACGACTTTTCCATCATACAAATCAGTCCCTTCCACGACAACCTCGTCGTACAGTTTTACGGTGGATTCCGTCAGCAGGTCGTCCTCCGGCGGGCTGGGGTCGCAGACGATGTAGCTCTCCGTGCTGAACTTCGGGAAAATCTGCCGGAACGAAAGCTGGTCGCCGCGCAGGGCATACACGCCGGGCACTTCCTTTTTCACCGTCGTCGTCTTGCCGCTCTCGTCCTTTTTCTTCGCCGTGACCTCCTCGTAATGGACGGCCCTGCGGCTGACGCGCACGCCGGTGTATTCCCGCAGGACGATCTGCGCCGATTCCCGGCGGACGGAGACGAGCGGCGACGCCATGTCCTTGCACCGGAGCACCACGGCCGCCTCGGCGTCCGCGCCGCTCTGGTTGACCGCGGCGACCGACGCCGGCACCGTCGCCCCGGAGACGAACGGGAGCCGCACCGAGACGGAGGCCCCTTCTCCGAGCTGCTTGATCTCCCGCGCCTCCTGCGCCGGGACGACGCAGGCGAAATACCACTCGAAGTCCTCGCAGAGCTTGCCCAGCGCCCCCGCGACGGGCGCCGTGCGGGCAGCCTGCAGGCGGCGCACGTCGCCGCCCGTCAGCGCGGGCACTTTGGAAAGGTCAAAGGCGGATTCCAGCCCGTCGGTCGTCTGCGTGAAATAGCCCGAGACGGGCGACGCGACCGACCCGCGCGGCGTTCCGGCCTGCGAAGCCAGCGTCTGCCGCTGCGCCTGGAGCGCGGCGATCCTCTTGCCGAAATCGGCGGCCTTGCCCGTGACGATCTGCTTTTCGTTCAACTGGTAGAGCAGCTCCTCCCGGCCGGCGGAGATCCCGGAAAACGCGCCGCCGTTCACCAGGCCGAGCAGGTCCGTGATCTGGCGGCAGATGCGCCCGTTGGCCGCGGCCGGGCTGACGGCGAAGGTGCTCCCGGGCGACTGCAGGCTCCGCAGGCGCGCGATCTCCCGGTCGATCTCCTCCAGCTTGCCGCGGGCGGCTGCCTGCTTTTCATCCGCATACACCAGGGCGACCGTCTCGCCCTTTGCGACCTTCTCCCCCTCGGCCACCGCGTAATCCACCACGCCGCCGGCCGGCGACTTCAGGATCGTTTCCTTCCGCAGCGCCAGCACGTCGGCCTGCACCGACTCGGACGCCGTGAAATAATAGGCCTCCTCGGTCCGGATGCGCGAAAAATGCGCCGCATAGATCTGGTAACCGACGTACAGCAGCAGCAGCAGGGCCAGCAGGGTGGAGGCCGCCTTCCGCAGCGCGGGGCTGTTCATCCGTGTCCCCCCTTTTCCTCCACGATCCCGAACGCCCGTCCGCACAGGGCCCCGAAATCCGGGAAATCGTCGACGTACAGCCAGCGGACGTCCTTTTCCCGCCGGAACCAGGTAAGCTGCCGCTTCGCATAGCGCCGGCTCTGCCGTTTGATCTCCCCGGCCGCCTCCGCAAGGGTGCATTCCCTGCGGAAATACGGCGCGAACTCCTTGTAGCCGATGGCCTGCGCGGCGGTCGGCGCGCGCGGAAGCGCCAGCACGCGCCGGGCCTCCTCCTCAAGCCCGGCCGCGAGCATCCCGTCCACGCGGCGGTCGATCGCGGCGTAGAGCGCCGCCCGGTCCCGGTAGGAAAGGCCGATGCGGCACGCGTCGTAGGGCGGCGGCTCCGCTTTGGACCGCGCGATCCGCTCGCTCATCGTCACGCCGGTGGTGCGGTAAATTTCAATCGCGCGGATCAGCCGCCCCACGTTGCGGGGGTCGATGCGGTCGGCGGACCCCGGGTCGAACGAGCGCAGCTCCGCGGCGAGCGATCCGGGGCCCTCCGTTTCCGCCCGGCGGCGCAGCTCCGCGCGCAGGGCCCCGTCCTCCCGTTCCGGCGGAAAGCGCACGTTCGACAGCAACGCGTCCACATAGAGCCCGGTGCCGCCGGCGACGACCGGCAGGCGGCCCCGCGCGCGGATCTCCGCGATGCAGCGGGACGCGAGGCGGACATACTCCGCGACGCTGAACGGCTGCTCGGGGTCGAGGAAGCCCGTCAGGTGGTGGGGCACGCCGCG
>ENA-UOOI01002042-UOOI01002042.1-fermentation-metagenome-genome-assembly--contig:-NODE-2042-length-18709-cov-3.453415_pt1 | contig 18709 bp, 16 predicted proteins | sample MGYA00245779_ERZ724027 | MGnify/ENA primary metagenome ERZ724027 (study PRJEB28704, sample SAMN03018318) | fermentation metagenome | biome: anthropogenic terrestrial biome; feature: soil; material...
CAAGGCGCTGGCGGCATACGGTATTCCGCGTACGGCCTATATAAACGAAACGGAAATGTTTGATCTGGTCCACCAGATGAGAACAAGGGTCATCACCAGCCCGGCTTTCTCGTCGGAACACATTCTGGGCGCCATTTTGTTTGAGCAGACCATGGATCGGACGGTCGAAGGCCTGCATACGGGCGATTACCTCTGGCAGAAAAAAGGCGTCGTCCCGTTTTTAAAAGTTGACAAAGGCCTTGCTCCCCTCGAAGAAGGGGTTCAGCTGATGAAACCGATGCCGGGTCTGAACGAAATGCTGAAACGGGCGTCTGAAAGAAATATATTCGGGACCAAGATGCGTTCCGTCATTCATAAGGCTGACCCGGACGGAATCCGGAAAATCGTCGATCAGCAGTTCCAGTTCGGAATCCAGATTGCAAAAGCCGGGTTCCTTCCCATCCTGGAACCGGAAGTCGATATTTTCAGCCCGGACAAGCAGGAATCGGAAAAAATGCTGAAAGCGGATATTCTGTCCCGTCTGAACAGACTTCCGGAAGACATCCGCGTGATGCTGAAACTTTCCATCCCGACGCTGGACAATTTTTACGAGGACCTGATTGCCCATCCGAAAGTTGTCCGCGTCGTCGCTCTCTCGGGCGGATACAGCCGCCAGGAAGCAGACGAAAAGCTGCGGAGAAATCACGGCTTGATCGCAAGTTTTTCCCGCGCCCTGCTAAACGGCCTCAACGTAAACCAGAGAGCCGAAGAGTTTCAGAAAACGCTTGCAGATTCCATTGAGGAAATCTATCAGGCTTCCGTCACCTAGATAACCATCGTGTTTTCATGAAAACCGGACTCCCCGGATGGGCCCGCCCATGCCGGGACGCCGAAAACGGCCTCCCTTCGCAGAACAAATCTGCGAAGGGAGGCCGTTTAAAATTTTCAGGGGGCGGCGTTTTTGGAAGGCCGGCGCCGGACAAAGCGCTCCCCGATGGACAGCTTGGAGAGCCTTATTACGCGGGATCCATTCTGTCTTTTTCCGCTAGAGATCCGCCGAATCCCCAACCCCAAAATCCGTTGTCCGATACAGGACTTCCAGGGAAGGATCCCTGTCGAGAAATGCGTATTTTTTGCGGAACCACTTTAAAAGATCCGGATCCTGGCGGACGGCAGTAGAATTGTTATTATAAACGTTGACAGTCCCCCGCTTAAAATATTTTTTCAGAAGACGGATATCGCGGTCTATCATTTCTCTGGTCTGGCCCCGGATGCAGACCATGATGCAAGGGGAATCAAAATATTTTGAAACTTCCTGCGGCGTTTTGAAAAAGGCGTGCTTATGAAGAACCCTTTCCCTAAAATCGTTGTCAAATGTCTCGACTCCGATTTTAAAGACAACAGGGATCCCCATGAATTCCCGCATCTCCCCGAGCCTGTGCCGGTAGATCCAGTGGCTTTCCAAGAAGAGGCGTCCGATTCCTTTTTCCCTGACAATCCGCCGGATCTGAAAGAGGGTCTTTTCCGGCAGTTCAAAGCAGCTGCCCGAATTTATGACCTCCAGCGCGCCGGTTTTTCCTGTCACATGGGAAAGGACCTCGGAATTCAGGGCCGTCATTTCCTCTTCCCGGGTCGAATTGTCGGAAATATAATCGCAGAAAGAGCATTTTCCCCAGATGCAGGGAAATCCCTTGAGCAGCACGATTTCCCGCGGGTTCTTCTTTGTAATCAGATTATACCTTACCATCATCCGGCTTATCCTTTCCCAAAAGGCCCTCAATCCGGTTTCCAAAGCGCGAAAGGGCGAACTCCACGAGAAACACGGAGATCAGCCGATCCAGAAAATCCGTGAGGATCTGAACCAAAAAAGTACTGGCCACCATGGGAAGGCCAGCGTGATTGAGGATCTGTACCAGAATCGAAGAACCGGACGAAGTCACCCCGCCAAATACAAATGCCGCGATGCAGGAACTGACGATAGTCCCGGAACCGTCAGAAAGAGGACACCCCATAAAAATCTTTTCTTGCGGAACCAGCCGGACCGGGATAAAATTCCTGCCAGACATCCCGTTACCATGCCCGCGGGGATAAAGTAAAAAGCATAGACGTCGGAGGTGATTCCGCTTATGGTGTTGCTAAGGCACGCGGCGGCCATTCCAAACCAGGGTCCCAGCAGGACGGAGCAGAAAATGGTCCCGACACTGTCCAGATAAATCGGAAGCCTGAGCGCCAGGGCAAGGGCGGCACCTGCAAAATTGACCGCGACGCAGAAAGCGCACAGGGTCATTTTGACGGTGGAAGTCCTGTTCATTCTTTCTCCCCCTTTCCTGTCATAATCTGAGAGAGAACCGATTTTACCTGTCCGGGTTCTTTTTTAAATATCCGGGAAACAAACATCGTCATGAAGGAAAGCGGATCGGTCTCGGTCAAAACATGGCTGTTCGGTTTTTTGTGCCAGAAATTTTTCGAATCCACCACGGACTGACCGATGCAGATCCCTTCCGTCGCAATCGCGGTACAGGCGTCAAACCCTCCACAGATCCGGGGGTCCACGGCATATGCCACCGCCAGGGGATCGTTGAGGACGCACCCTATCAGTTTTTCCTGCCGCCAGTGAAAGTCAAAATAGAAGCGGGTAATTTCCCGGATAAACCGGCCTGTGCGGGGAGAAAGGTCCTGCATGTATTCGACAATGTTCGGCGTCAGCACTATTTTTCTCGTCACGTCGAGGCCGACCATGTCGATCGGTTTTCCCAGATTTTTATAAACTTCCCCCGCAGCGTCCGGATCACACCAGTAGTTATATTCCGCGACCGGGGAACAGTTCCCATCGCTTCGGAAGTTTCCGCCCATGGACACGAGGCGGTCAAGGTTCCTAAACGCATTTCCGTCCTTCCTGAGGGCAAGCGCGAGGTTGGTCAGCGGCCCCAGGGCGATAATCGTGAGATTTTCGTTCTCCCGCAGGGTCCTCAGGATAAAATCGACCGCCCCGTCTTTGGGGGAAACTCCCTTCACCGCGGGAATTCCGCTTTCCCCAAGGCCGTCCTTCCCATGGGTATCCTGGGCGCTTACATAGGGTCGGACAAGCGGCTTTTGAGCTCCCCGGTAAACCGGGATGTCCAGCCTGCCCATGAATTTCAGGACTTTCAGGGCATTTTCCGCCCCCATTTCGGATGGAACGTTTCCGCTTACCGTCGTGACGCCGGCAATTTGAAGCTCCGGTGAAGAGAGCGCCAGCATGAGGGCAAGAGCGTCGTCGATTCCCGGATCGCAGTCCAGAATGACTTTTTTCTTCTCCAAACTATTTTCCCTGCCTTTTCCGAAGTAAGGGGATCCAAAAACCGGTCTGGCCGGGAAATCCAGTGAAGTTTTTAAGGAAAGCAAGGATCTCCCCTAAAATCTGGAGAAAAAAAGACGCCATGTCCCCCCAAGGACATAGCATCAGACCGCCTGCGCATTTATTCCTTAGTTTTTTATACCTGGGAGGTTCCCGAACCAGGCCAGGGAAGGTTCCCCTGACTTTATTTTATCTCCAGTATACCCTCAATAAGTTCTGATTTCAAGCAGGATCTTATCTTGTCCTCCCTTTTTTCCCCGGATCGGAAATAAGAACGCGGGCTCCGGTAATTTTCAGCCGTCATAAAAACACCCCCGCTTTTCCATGCCGCCGGGCAAAAACAAAGAAAAGCAGGGCTTTGTATTCTTCTCTATATAAGGGAGAAGAGGAAATTCTCTCTGCTCTGGGAATGATTTTATTCTTCCGGGTTCTCCCAGTTATGCCATACGTTCTGGACATCGTCATTGTCTTCGAGCGCGTCGAGAAGGTGCTGCATCCGGGCAGCCGCCTTTTCGTCGTTTAAAGTGACATAGGAATTCGGGACCATTTCAATTTCCGCCGTGACAAACTCGTACCCCTGTTTTTCCAAATCAGTCCGCACCGCGCTGAAATCGTCCGGTTCCGTGAAAATCTCGAATACATCATCGTCAGCCTGACAATCCGACGCGCCCGCCTCCAGGCAGTCCTCCATGACTTTGTCTTCCTCGTGGCCTTCCCGCTCAATCACAAGGACTCCCTTTCGCTGGAAAAGAAAAGAAACGCACCCGCTGGTTCCGAGGTTCCCGCCGAATTTGTCAAAATAGTGGCGCAGATCCCCGGCCGTCCGGTTGCGGTTGTCCGTCAGCGTCTCGACAATCACGGCAATCCCGTTCGGCCCATACCCTTCATAGGTAATATTCTCATATCTGGTATCATCGCCGTCGCCGGCAGCCCTCTTGATAATGCGCTCAATGTTATCGTTCGGCACGTTGGCTGCCTTTGCTTTGGCAATGCAGTCTTTAAGGCGTGAGTTCGCGTCCGGATCCGGTCCTCCCCCTTCTTTGACCGCAACGGAAAGCTCACGCCCGATTTTCGTGAATACTTTGGCCCGCGCTCCGTCCGTCTTTTCCTTTTTCCTCTTGATGTTATTCCATTTTGAATGGCCTGACATATGTTGTTGTCCTCCCAAGTTAATCTCTAGATCCCGGCCTAGATTTCCGCAATTGTGATAGCAGTTTGAATTATACCACGGCTTCCGGCCGGAATCAAGTTTTGGGAAGAGTTCCGGCTTGACAGGGGAACGGGTTCATGGGATAATAAAGTAATCTGATGAAGGTGGTATTGTCTAGAATGAGAGTCATTACCGGAACGGCACGGGGCAAGAGATTGATAACGCGCGAAGGCGATGCGGTTCGTCCGACACCGGAGCGGGTCAAGGAAGCGCTTTTTAGCGCTATCCAGTTTGAAATTGAAAGGCGCCGCGTGCTCGACCTTTTTGCCGGTTCCGGACAGCTTGGCATTGAGGCGCTCAGCAGGGGCGCGAAGGACGCCGTGTTTGTCGATATGAGCCGAATGTCCGCTCAGACGGTGCGCGAAAACCTGGAAAAATGCGGATTTCTTGACCGCGCGAAGATTGAGGTTATGGAATACGCTCTGTTCCTGATGAACGAAAAATCGCGGTTTGACCTTGCGTTTCTGGATCCGCCCTACCGGACGGGAATCCTGCAGCGGGCTCTTCCCCTGACCGCGGCCCGCATGAACCCGGGCGGGATTATCGTCTGCGAACATCCTGTCGACGAAGACATGCCCGAGGAAACGGAAGGGTTCCGGCGTTCCTGGTTCCACCATTACGGAAAAGTTGCTTTGACCATGTACCGCCGGAAGGGCGTGACAGAATCATGAGAATAGCAATCTGCCCGGGAAGCTTCGATCCCGTGACGCTGGGCCATATGGACATTATCAGCCGTTCCAGAAAACTGTTTGACCACATCATTGTCGCCGTCCTGGTAAACCCGGCAAAACATACCGCCTTTACCCTGGAAGAGCGCATAAACCTGCTCAAGCGCTGCACAAAAGACATGAAGGACGTCGAAGTGGTGGGATTTGACGGTCTTCTGGCCGATTACGCGAAAATCCGCGGGGCGACCGCCATCGTCAAAGGCCTTCGCGCCATGTCGGATTTCGAATACGAATTTCAGATGTCGCTGGTGAACAAGAAACTGAACCCGGAACTGGAAACGGTCTTCCTTAATACCACGGCGGAATACATGTTCCTCAGCTCGAGCGGTGTCAAACAGGTGGCGAGCTTTGGGGGCGACATTTCCAATTTTGTCCCGGAGTGCATTCTGAGGGATATTGAACGCCGTCTGTGCACAGGAGGCAAACAGAATGAACGTGGATGACCTGATCGATGAACTTTACAACATGGTAGACAAGGCGTGGACACTTCCCCTCAGCCACGGCCGGGTGGTGCTGGACGCTGACCAGGCAAGGGAAATCCTCGATGAAATGAGGGAAACCCTCCCCAAGGAAATCCATCAGGCAAAATCTATCGTCGCGGACCGTTCGCAGATCCTTGCGGACGCAAAGCGCGAAGCGGGAACTGTGGTCCGCGTAGCGCAGGAACGCGCCAAGGCACTGGTAGCAAAGGATGAAATCACCCGTCAGGCCCAGGAAAAGGCGAACAGTCTTCTGAGCGGAACGCAGTCAAAGGCGAGGGAAATGCGCCGCGCGACAAACGAATATGTCGATGATCTGATGAAACGCGCGGACGACAGCATCGCACAGCTCCTTGCGGAAGCGCGCAAAGTAAGGCAGAATATCCGCGCTTCCCAGCGAAACGGTCCGGCCTGAATTTCCTCTCCCGCAGGAATATTAAAAAAATTACGGTCCAGGCAGTCTCTGCTGTCCGGATAGTTTTTTCGGAACGCCTGGACCCTCACCGGCAAACCGCGGAAATCCGCTTTCGGCTGGCCGATCCCAGATAGGCAGCCAGTCGAATCCCGGCACGTCAAAAGTGATAACTGCATCGAATTGGTTGATAAAGTCGATCACGGGCTTCATGGCGGTGCGGATTTTGAAAATATTTGGAACGGCCAGTTCTTCCCATGGGTTTTCCCCGCAAGGATTCGGAGCGCCAGAATATGCGCCGCTTTCCTTGCGGCGTTTCGTTGGCCGTGACGGCCTCAAACGGCGACGCCAGCACTGTGACGGTGAGGGTAACGTCTATCCTTGGATCCTCGAATCCGGATTGACACACCGGACGGTCACGGTCTTAGCTCCGGGCGTCTGCTCCTCCGCGTGGAAAAGGACAGGGGCGTTTTCCACGATTGTCCCTCCTGCCGAGAAAAGGCCGGGATTGTTGACACTATCCTGCCGGTTGCCAGTCGTTGATTTTTACACACACCATCTGTGCTCCCCGCCTTCGGGGCGGCGACGGTGGAGACGCTCAGGATGCTGTTGGTGACTTTCTCGAGGGGAGAAGACGTGGAACGGATCGATAGTCCAGAGGCCGTACTCGGGATAGGTGCCCGGAACGTCCGAAGCCGCGACCATCCGGCTGGGGCGGGCCTTTGTTAAAATCGATCACTGAAACGCTCAACGCCTTATGCGTTCGCCATTTTTCCTATGCCATCCCGCTCGGAAGTATTCCCCCCGAAGTGCACTGGGTATTCTGGCATCCAATGCGATTGCGATGCAAATCACTCTCCGGAAGGGCCTGCCCTTTGAGGTGAAATTGCCGGGTCAGCCGCATGACGGCGGAGCAACTGAACGCAGAATTGAAAAAGGGATATGCGCATAGAGAGATGCAGGATGAACATACGATTCCGGTATCGCAGGCTTTTGCGGACATCCGTAAGGAATCCGGCATAGGAATTATGAAATCCGATTAATTCCGGAGGCCAAGAATGACCTGCACAGCATTTTTAAATCCACCGCGTGTAATTTGCAGTCCATTCAGAATGCGGCAGGTCAGCTTAGCCGTGGCTCAGATTTTTGTAATCTATGCAAAATGACAGGGTGACTTTCTGAAAAGTAGCCGCCCTGTTCTGCGTGCAGACGACTGTGACATTCCTGACACAGAGCCTACGGCATGGGCTACTATCTCCTTTGCCACAGAATAAGGGGACAACCACCGTCCGCCGGGCGAACTCGCCATCTGAGACCATAGAAAGCCACGCAGCTCTTATGATAGACTTTATCGGAATAATATAAACGAAAAGTCTGAAATATCAGGTTATATTATTCCGATACGACGGCAGTTATAAAACCGCGAGGCGGGCGCGGACACCAGGTGCAAAGAGAAAAGAAACAAACACGAGTATGCTCTAAACAGGAACCAGTCAGTGAAGATCAAAGACCGCCTGAGGAAGAATCCTAAAAAGAGGATCAAGGCAATAAGCCGCCTGATTATTCTGCTTTCTGGCTAGCGCTGTGCCCATACGCCCGGGCTGGAATGTTCCGAGGAACCCAAATCCACACAAAGCCAATTACTGCTTCAATCAAAAAATGAACTGTGAACCACCCTCTTTCGATTTTAGCCGTTCATGCCTGTAGGGAGGCCTTAACCTGTTGACATTGGATTAAAATATAGATAGACCTTATTACTGCGGAAAGGGTGATACCATGCAAATTGCACTGACACAAAAACTGTCGAAGGCCATAAAAATAAATCCTCCATCTGCGAGTGAAGATGAAGATCCGCTGTTCTGTTGGACTGCAAACTGGACGAAGGCGTGGGGCAGCGGCAGAACGGAGAACATGCTTGTTCTGATAAACAACGCCACGCGGTTTACCGTCGCCATCTATCAAGTGAAGCGGAAGAACCTCAAAAGCGCGTTAAGAAAAATACAGACAGCCATTTCGGATACTCTGCTTTCCATGAAGCTGAATTCGGAAATTGTTGAGGAGTATATAAGGCGGGCAGGCGATTTGAAATTTGTGCAAAATCACAGCCGAAAAGCTGCTTCGTTGATAACAAAAGCGTGCCGGAAATGTGCGCTTCAAACTGAGTATATGTATAACGGCATCGAAAAAATTTCCGGTGACACCGTGAGCGCTTCCGTAAATTACGAACCTGCTCATTTTTCCGATAAAAGCAGCGAGACGTTTTATCCATATGAAGTATTGTTTAACACACTTTCCAAACTTACCGGAAAACCGATTTACAATTACCAGGCGTTTGAGCTGAAAGTGACACTTGATTTGAAAGTGTATAAAGCTGTCAGAAAAATTATTGTACCCGCCGATTTTAAATTTTCACAGCTGAACCGGGTACTGCAATCCGTATTTAACTGGGAAAATGACCATCTGTATAATTTTACAGTATATGTGAATAACAAGCGCACCCCAGCTGTCAGGCTCGTTCCGACAGAAGAAGACTTGAAATTTGATGATATCGCCGTTCTGATGGAAGGGCATGTTTTATCCGAATTTCTGCCCCAATACAAGAAAATCCGATATACATACGACATGGGCGATAACTGGGAGCATGAGATTCGGCTGGTTCGTGTGATCGACGGATACGACAAGGAGTCGCCCCGTCTACTGAAAGCAGTCGGGCAGACCCCTCCAGAAGACGTAGGCGGTGTCATAGGCTTTTTAGATTTCCGGGAAATCATGCTTGACCCAGAAAATCCGAAATACGCAGAGACGAAGGAATGGGCTGGGGATTGGGCACCCGAACTCAGCGAATGGCAGCGTAAGCCCAAAGTCATACACAATTAGGCAACGGCCGGTATCAATGCTATGCTCTCGTCCTTACCATTACTTTTCGTTTCCGCTCCCCAGGCTCCTGTAAATCCGGCTGAGGTCGCTTTCAATCCTTTCAAGATAATCCCCGCTGTCTTCTCCACTTTCCATCATGTAAATTGTCTCGACTTTCGCGCCAACCTCCGAGGCCAGCGTCTGGAAAACCTGCGGGCTTGCCATTTTTTCCGCGAAAACACACGTTACCTTGTGATCCCTGCAGTACTGGACCAGCTCTGCCAGCTGCTTCGCGCTGGGTTCGCCTTCGGCGTAGACGTCCTCTACACTGTTCTGCTTCAGGCCGAAATCACGGCACAGGTAACCAAACGCCGCATGACCCGTCACAAAGCTCTTCTGAGAAACAGTCCTGAATTTCCCGTCATATTCCGAATACAGGCTTTCGAGCCTGTACACAAAACTATCGCAGTCCTTTTCATAATAATCTCTGCTGCCCGGATCCGCCATGGCAAGGCCGTTCTTGATATTCTCTGCCTCAGTCTCGGCACCTTTGAGGCTCAGCCAGATATGAGGATCATACTGTCCGTGCTCTTTGATTTCCCCGGAATCGGTGTTTTGAATCGGTTCCGCGCCCTTTGACGCTTCCACGGTGACTAGGTTCGGATTGCCGGCAGACGATATCGCCTTGTCCGCCCAGGATTCCATGCCAAAACCGCTGTAAACAAAAACTTTCGCCGTGCTGAGCTCTGCAAGATCCTGCGCTTTCGGCTCAAAATCATGCGGCTCCGCTCCGTCCGGGATTATGGTGGATATTTTCACTCTGTCTCCGCCTACCGCTTTCGTAAACTCCTTCACCGCGTCAAAGGTAACCGAAACCTTCAGCCCGTCCTTCGCGGCACTGCCCGCCTGGGCAGAACTTTCTTTCGAAGAAACAAGCGGAGAACCGGCGGCGGAAGACGCGGTTGCCGCCGCGCACGGAAGAATCGCGGCAAAGCGTTTTAACATCCTGTCAGCCTCCAGATTTTTATTGCAAATGCAAATCATTTGTATTATAATGTACCTGAACCGGTTCCGCCTGTCAAATGTAAAATATTTCCCCGCTGCATTCCGGTATGTTTTTTCTAATCCCGGAAACTGTCTCCTTTGAGGCCCAAGCCGGAGGCAGCGCGCGGGAATCCTGATCGGAAGTTTGAAAATATATTTGCGATTTTCCTTTAAATCCGAGTTTTTCATGCTTCGTTACTTAAGAATAGGCTTCGCTTGAAAGAAGCGCTTCCTTCAGACTCTCGGAGCCTGGAGACCATTCTGACTGATTTGGAACATGCGGGATTTTCTGACATCATTCAGCTGCCAGAAGAAGGAAAAACAGGCAGGCTCTTCATTCTATTTGTTTCCCTGATCCTCAGTTCCTATGTTCTCCATGTCTGGAATAGTACGGAACTCCATGAACATTTTTCTTCTTCGCTTGAGTTTCTTGAGGAAATGCGTTCTAGCCGCTGTATCGAGCATAAGAACAAGGCAAAGGTTATTCCGCCGTTTACCGGTGATCAGGTTAAAATCTGCAAGGTATTTCCTATCGAATTTCCAAAAGGCTGCTCGCCGGATTATGTTTCAAAACAGAAGTCCACTCATAAGCGGCCGCCCGAGAAAAAATAAAATAATTAAGTGCGATGATTGAGTTTATAGTATCAAGCCTTACAAATAAAGCCTTGCAAAACTCAGAATTTGAATTAAAATATACAAATCGGGATTTTTTCGTCCTTTCCCCCGCGTGATTTGGTCAGGCGGGAAATCTGGGCAAGGGGGCTGCTCTTAAAATGCTCATGGTAAAAGCTGAAAACCTGTATTTTTCCTACACGGGGACGGAACCTTTTGTTTTAAAAGGGATTGACCTCAAAATTCATCCGGGGGAATACGTATCCATTGTCGGTGAAAACGGCTGCGGGAAAAGCACTCTGGTAAGGCTGATCCTAAGATTTTTAAAGCCAACTTCCGGCCAGATCCTGAACCACGCAGATAGAATCGGGTATGTGCCCCAGCGGAGTGATTTTTCAAACGCAGGTTTTCCCCTCACGGTCCATGAAATGCTGGATTCCTACCGCAGACTTCTAAAGATCAAGGACAGAAAAGTTCCGGAAATGGTTCTTCTGCGCGTCGGCATGTCCGCGTTTTCCAATTCCCTGATAGGGAACCTGTCCGGCGGTCAGGTCCAGAAAGTTCTGATCGCAAGGGCTTTGATCGGCAGTCCCGATCTTCTCATCCTGGACGAGCCTTCTACCGGAGTGGACATGAAAAGTCAAAAACAAATTTACGGCTTTTTAAAAAGGATCAACCGGCAAAACCGGATTACCATTATTTCCGTAGAACATAATCTGGACGCAGCGGTGGCAAATTCCACCCTGATTTATCATCTGGTAAACGGACGCGGCCATTTGTGTTCTCCCGAACAGTACGCCGACGAATATCTCAGTAAAAACAGGATAAGGTGAAAAAGATGCTGCGTTACGGCTTCATGCAGAACGCGCTGTTCGTTTCTGCCTGCATTTCCATCCTCTGCCCGTGCATCGGGATTTTCCTTGTACTCCGCCGCTATTCCATGATCGGGGATACGCTCTCCCATGCGTCCCTTGCGGGGGTTGCTCTCGGTCTTCTCTTCGATCAGAATCCAATCCTCGGTGCGTTTATTTTCACGTCCGCATGCGGGGCGCTGATAGAGTTTCTGCGGTCCTATTTTAAAAAATATACGGATCTGGTGCTTACCATTGTGCTTGCTCTCAGCGTCGGAACAGCCATCACGATAATAAGCTCGGGAAAGCTCCACGCCAGCGCTGATTCCTTCCTTTTTGGAAGCGTCCTTACCGTCACGCCGTTTGACATGGTAACCGTCGCGGTGCTCAGCGCGGCTTCCGTTCTGGTGCTTGTTTTTTTATATCATCCGATGCTCTATATCGCGTTTGATGAAGAAGCTGCCAGAGTCGCCGGGGTAAAGGTCAGACTGATTAACTACATCTTTTCCATCCTCGTGGCGTCCGCAATCTCCGTTTCCATCCGGATTGTGGGCGTCATGGTTTTGAGCTCGATGATCGCTCTCCCCGTAGCAACAGCACTGCAGCTGCGGAAAGGGTTCCGGCTTACTCTCCTGTTTTCCATCCTGTTCAGCGTCATCGACATCATGACGGGGCTGTTTGCGTCCTACTACCTGAATGTGGCCCCCGGGGGATTCACCGCGCTCGTTTCCGTCGCCGTCCTCCTCCTGGTTCTCCTCATCCGGAAAGTTTTCCAGTCCCTCCGGGATTCCCACGCCCAGGACGGGGCTGCCGAAGCACACTGAAAATCAAGAAAATAACCCACGGCCGGGTTTCCCGTCTTGACAAGGGAAGATGAACGGGTCTGCGTCGGTGGCAGTCACGCGGCGGGAAGGCATGAAACACTTTTTTCCAAGGGCATACTTAACTGGTGATTCAGAAACGGAATCTTCCAGAACGGCGGCGCCTATTCCTCCCGTATCGCTTCTACGATCGCCTGCCATATTTTTTGAAAGACTTTGAGCATCCGCTGAATCGGGCTCATTTTCTGCTTTTCCCTTTCGAGATCTTCCGTACTCGTTGTTTTGTTCTTTTTTGTAATTTCTTCCGTGCGCAGAATAATCTGGACGCTTTCCGGAGAAGGATTTCTGGAAGAAGTAAAAGAAACCGGTTTTGCTTCCGCGTCAGTCTTCAGCAGATTATTTTCCTCCTCATATTTTTTGGTTTCCTTGTCGATGGTATTTTGGATGGTATTGTTGGCTTTCCTGACAACAGACACCTGGGAAATACCGTTTAAGCCCTTTCCAAGCGTGTCAATCATCCCGGCTAGGCTCTTCTGGGCTCCCGTATCAAGATTTCCGCCGCTTTTTTTCATAACGGATTCAAAGGAGCTGAGAAAACTGCTGGAACTCTGAAGCGCTTTTGAAAGCCGCCGAGCCAGTTCTTCGGTATCCCCGAGCGCCGCGGTTGCCTCCGGTCCATACCGGCTGATGGTCCCATTTAAGCCTGCTGCCTGACTGAGAACTGTTTCCCCCTGCCGAAGGAGGCTTTGTGTGGAACTTTCGAGGCTCTCCAGGCGCTTCAGCAGAATATTTGAGGTATGGGCGCCGTCTTCCAGAGCGTCAAAATAGTCATCTCCCAGATTGTTGAGATCTTCCGTAAGATCGGCGATGTCCTCCACCTGATCGACAACTTCTTCCGCCGAATCGAGATAATCTTCAAAGCCGTCGCACGTGTCGTGGAGGGACTTGACCGTATTTTTCGCCGCCTGGATCGCCCTTTCCAGTCCTTCAAAGAGTGAAGCAAAATCACCATGGGAATTCAGCTCTTTTTCAAGATCCTCAAGCCGTAATTCCAGTTCTTCCAGAAGATCTTTCATCTCATGCAGAGCTTTTTCTATCTGGGTCAGTTTTTTTCTGGATTCGCTGATGTCTTCTCTGATATCCGCGGCGCTCTGCTTCACGCTTCGGACATTCTTTTTTATTTCGTCCCGGACCGATTTCCGGCTGTCGGAGAGGTCCTCCATTTCTTTCAGAACATCCCGCATGTCTTCCGTTTCAGTCTGGATTTCTTCTATCGAACGGTCAACCCCGTTCAGGAGTGGTTTTACCGCATTGATGGATTTTGTTAAACCATCGAGATCTTCCCTAAGATCCCCGACAGCCTGCTGCGCGGTTTGCAGATGGGGAATCAGCAGTGCCGTCTGCTGGGCAACTGCAGTATAGTCTGCGAGGGTCAAATCCGCCTTCTGATTCAGGTCTTCCCTTTCGGAACCGATATCGCCGCGCGCCTTTTCCAAAGCGGAAAGGCCGGACTGTGCCTCCCTGAGACCTGAGGACATGGATTCTATGGTGCCAAGAACAGAATCCATGCTGTCATGAATCGCATCGGTGGAATCTTTGAGGACATCCTTGTCTTTTTTTATCTCCTTGATATCGTTCATCTGGCTGAGAGTCCCCGGCACCATCGTAAGGAAAAGTCCGTCAGTCTGAAAATCTTTTGTCCCGATTCGGATGGTAAACTCCTTTTCTTCCCCGGGCAGAGCGGCAAAGAGGATAATCCTGGATTTCCCGACTGTCTGCATCTGCGATCCGGGCGCCTCTACGCTCAGAGTGTCTTCCATATCAAGAAGAGTCCCGGCCTCCAGAAACATGTTGTTTTTAAAATAATCCTCCGCTTTTTTATTTGGCACGGCTTTGAGGGTGATTTCAACCGTTCCGGCGGCGCCCGCCAGATTTTCGGCGGCCGCCGGAACGCCGTTGAGCTGATAGGATACGTCAAAATTCCAGGGCAGGGCGGCGGATTCCGGTTTTATTTCGCAATCGTAAAAAAACGTCCCTGTCTTTTCCGGTAGATTCCATTTCACGCCCTGTCCGGTGATCTCCGGTTCCGTCAAATCCGTCATATTGGTAACCTTTTCATAAGATCCGTAATCAGTGAACGCACTGTTGCCGTTTAAGGACACTTTTTTTACGGCATTTACCTTTTCCGGCTTTCCATAACTGTCCAGGTTAACATATATGGTCTCGTCCGCTGTTTCCGACGGTGCAGAGGCTTTTGCCGGTATTTCCGCAAAAGGAATCAGCGCCACTGCGGCAAGAAAAACCGCTAGAATTTTTTTCCCAGTATTCATAAAAATCCCCTCCGGTATAAAAGGCCGAGTCCGATATCTAGTAAAATAGCACCTGTCCCCGGGTCACCCGGCCCTGAAAAACCTGAAAACGGGCTGACTCGGAGAAATTTTGCTGTCTGCAGATTTCCTGTCAATGCGATGTCTCTTGTTGAAGCTTTTTCCTTTCCAGAATACGCCTGAGACGCTTTTCATGTCTTTTCCTGCCCTGCATCACAGGGCCGTCGAAAATATAGAGGATCGCGGGAAGCAGGAAAACCATCAGGAGAATGCTGAGCAGAGCTCCTCTCCCGACCAGTTCTCCCAAATCACCGATGGCCGCAATGGAAGAGCGGTAATGCAGAATATACCCTGCCCCGGACAGAATCATGGCGGAAGAAAGAATCGACGGGGTACAGGTTGTCACCGTCTGGATATACGCGGCTTTCCGGTCGACTTTTTTACGTAGATTAAGGTAGGTATCCGTAATCAGAATGCCATAGTCATCCGTCGCTCCAAGGATGATATTGCTGACAATGAGATATCCCATAAAAACGATGGATTTTCCGCTGAGGTATGGGAAAGTCATATCGAGGAAAACCGTCATTTCAACCGGAATGACCAGCAGCAGGGGAACAAGGAAAGACCGGAACGTTATCGCGTAAATCACCCCGACGCCCGCAAGGGAAAGCAGATCGACCGTGTTGTAGTCTCCGGTAATCGTTTCCTTGATATCCTGCGTGGACGGCGTTTCTCCAACGACATGGGAATCCTTCGGATAATATTTCCTTACGATGGACTGGATCTGATCGGAGGCTTGAAACGATAGATCGCTCTCTCCTTTGGTGCGGATATAAACCAGCATTCTCGCATACCGGTCCGTATGGAGATCCTCCCGCTGACTTTTCGGGATGATACTTTCCGGTACGCCTTCCGGAAGCGTATTGGCAAGAGAAGTAACACTTTTTATGTAATTGAGCTTTTCCAGTTCGTCGGAAAGCTGCTTTTCTTTTACCATGGATGTATTTGGGTAGAGAATCATTATAAGGTTGCTTCTCCCGAACTGCGTATCAATCGCCTGTTCGTCCTCATACAACTTTGTGCCGGGGCTGGAACCAACTGCCTCCCCGCCGTATACAAAATTGCACATATCCTGCGCGACAAAGGCGGGCACGCTGATGAGAGCGGTAAAAATCAAGACTGCGTAGCGCGCCCGGAAGGAAAATCTGCCAAGTTTTCCGAACTTCGGAAGAAAAGGACGGTGTGCCGTTTTTTCCACCAACTTATAGCTGTGCAGAATTATAGCGGGCATCAGGAACAGAACCGTCGCAAGGCTGATAACAATCCCCTTTGCAAGAACAATTCCAAGGTCATAGCCGATGCTGAATTTCATAAACGTAAGCATAAGAAATCCTGCGACCGTACTAAGCCCGCCGGGGATAATCGATCCCGTGGCTTCATCCAGCGCGTCGCGCATCGCCTGTTTCGGCTCTTCCCCTGCTTCTTTTTTTCGAAGAAACGCATGCAGGAGAAAGATGGAAAAGTCCATGGAACACGCAAGAAGAAGGACCGGCGCGACGCTGGAAGTCAAAAACGAAATTGTCCCCAGAAAGATATTGGTTCCGTTATTGATAACGATAACAATGGCCATGATGAGAAGAAACATCAGAGGTTCAAACCACGACGTGGTCGACAGGCACAAAACCAGTCCTATCAGAATAAAAGCAAGTACCATAATGCCGCTCATCTCACTTGCAAGACTTTCCTCGATAGTCTTGTCCTGGACCGCCGGCCCCACCAGATGAGCTTTTGTCCCCGTTATTTTTTTAATGCTGTCAATCGCCTTTGAGGTCCGGCTGCTTAAATTACTTTCCGTAAACATGATATCCATAACGGCATGGCCGTTTTTGTAGTAATCCTCAAGATCACTGCTTTTAATAAAATCGCCCGCCTGATAGACATCCGTTTTGGAATCCGCCCATATCACGCGGTCAACGCCGTCAACCGCCATGATTCTGTCCTTGATGGACTTCGCCTTGTAAAGCGTCACATCGTCTACCATCAGGCGTGCTGTCCCAGGATATCCAAATTCCCTTGACATCAAATCAATTCCAGTTTCCGACGGGACATTTTCCGGCAGATATTCCTTCAGATCATAATTTGTCTCGACAAACAGGTTGGAGAAAAGACTGAGAGCGATCAGAACTGCAAAAAAAATTTCGATCATTCTGCCGTGATCGACGATAAAATTGATCACCCTCCGTTTGAACGACGGTTTTTCCCCTTGATTCATGATCTAGAAATCCCTTCTTAGCCTGTTTCATAATAATTTTTCGAATTTTTCACTTTTCTAGAAACTTTGTGAAAAAAAGAAATTGATTATTTTATTTATAAATATTATAATAAAAAGTACGATAAACGACAATAGTCAATTTGATATTAATGTGTTTACTAATTGACATCTGTACATATTTATGTCTAAGAGGGGGAAAATACATGGATAGGCCTAAAAAATCAATGGAGCATGATAAAAATTCTGTTGAAAACAGGGAAAGCGATTATAAGACGGACCGACGGGTACGGAAGACAAAAAGACAGCTTCGCTACGGTCTAACGCAGTTGCTCGAAAAAAAGAGCATCAAGGATATTACTGTCAAGGAACTGTCCGACCTTGTGGATATCAATCGCGGGACATTTTATTTGCATTATAAAGATGTATATGATATGGTGGAACATATTGAGAAGGAGATGTTTGATAACTTTCACAGTGTGCTGGATCGGTATCCCGCAGATTCCTTGAGCAATGGGCCCTTGCCAATGATTACGGACATCTTCCGGTTTGTTAAGGAAAACTCCGATATGTGCAGGGCGCTCATCGGAAAGCACGGGGACATGCATTTTATCAGCCGCCTGGAAAAGCTGCTTAAAGAGCGGTGTTTCTGCGAATGGGCCAAGTTGTTCAGCAAGTCTCAGAATTTTGATTACTACTATGCCTTTATTGTAACTGGATGTATCGGCCTTTTGCAAAAATGGCTGGAAATGGGGCTGAAGGAATCACCGGAATACATGGCATCCTTAGCGGAACAGATGATTATGAACGGGGTCAAGGCGATTCAGTAGAAGGGAAAAGGTCAGCGGATGAAACAGAACTGGACTGAGAGAGAGCTTATTCTAAGGCATTTTCTTGTAACTTTCCCGCGCACAAGTTATAATAGAATCGTTTGATAGAATTCTTAGAAGCGGAAGTTCATCCTATTAAGGAGGGGATTCGCATGAAAGTTGTTTTTATTACGCCTGCCGGCGATGTGCGCAGAACAAAGTTTTACAGGATTGGGAACATTATTTATGGCCATCCGAACGCGGTTACGGGGCCTCTGATTCTCGGACATATTCTAAAAAGCGCAGGACATGATGTATCCGTTTATGAAGAACTCTATGCGGACGTAGATTATTCCAAGCTCCTGGATGCCGACGTTTTCTGCATCTACACGATGACATCAAATGCACCGCGGGCTTACGAGCTTGCTGACATGATCCACCAAAAATCAAAGGCGCGCGTCCTGATAGGCGGCATGCATGCGAGCGTCCTTCCCGAGGAAGCGCTGGAGCATGCGGATCAAGTTGTCATAGGCGAAGGTGAAACAGTCATACGGGATGTCGTCGAAGGGCGAAATACGGATAGGATCGTCCACGCTCCTTGTCTTAAAAACCTGGACGACGCTCCCTTTCCAGACTACTCCATTCTCAAGACCCGCTGCGACTGCGCAAACGTCATGTCGACGCGCGGCTGTCCATTCTGCTGCTCCTTCTGCACGACTTCACGGATGTTTAAGCCTTACCGGGAACGAAGCATTGACAGTGTAATGGAAGAACTCCGGTATTATAAACGTCTCGGCTTCCGCTATATGAATTTTGAGGATGACAATTTCACGGCGAACAAAAACCGTGCGAAAGAAATCTGCCGGAGAATGATACGGGAGGGGCTTGTTTTTCGGGAAACTTTCTTTTTCGGGCGGACCGATATGGCGAATGACGACGAACTTCTCGATCTTCTTCAGAAAGCACACCTGACCC
>ENA-UOOI01002043-UOOI01002043.1-fermentation-metagenome-genome-assembly--contig:-NODE-2043-length-18704-cov-4.439916_pt1 | contig 18704 bp, 20 predicted proteins | sample MGYA00245779_ERZ724027 | MGnify/ENA primary metagenome ERZ724027 (study PRJEB28704, sample SAMN03018318) | fermentation metagenome | biome: anthropogenic terrestrial biome; feature: soil; material...
TTTCAGTTTTTTATTTCTCAACCTTTGACATCAATGTGACACACTCAACATGGGCTGTCTGAGCGAACATGTCAAATGGCTGGATGTCCCTAACTTCAAAGCCGTTCTGGCTTAGATACCTCAAATCCCTTGCAAGGGTACCCGGGTCACAGGATACGTAAATGAGTTTTTCGGGTTTCATAGACGCAATCGTAGTTAGCAGTCCCAATTCGCAGCCTTTCCTTGGGGGATCGACGATGATTACATCCGCCTTCATTCCTTGTTTATATAGCTCCGGTATGACAGTTTCGGATTTTCCCGCTATAAACTGCGCATTGCATATGCCGTTTTCCGCAGCATTTTTTTTTGCATCAGCTATAGCCGCCTCAACCACTTCCACTCCATATACCTTTTTAACTTTTTGGGCGACAAATAGGGATATTGCTCCCGTACCGCAGTATGCATCTATAACTGTCTCATTCCCGCTAAGATCAGCATATTCGATTACTTTATTATAGAGCGCCTCTGTCTGATAGGGATTAACCTGGAAAAAAGATAAAGGAGATATTTGGAATTTTAAATTGCCGATATAGTCGACTATTCTGTCGCTTCCGAACAGAGTCTTGTTATCCCTGCCTAGAACGACATTTGTAGCTTCTCTGTTTATATTTTGTATGATGCTCTTAACGGCAGGGATTTTGGTACGCAGTCTTTCAATAAGTTCGTCCTTAAACGGCATTTCGCAGCCGTTAGTAACTATGACGACCATCATTTCTCCGGTTTTAAATGCTTTTCTTACCATGACATGCCTTAAGATTCCGGTTCTATCCCTTTCATCATATACGGATATGCTGTTATGCTGTGCCCAGTCTTTAACCACTTTTATGACCTGATTGCTCATATCATCCTGTATAAGGCATGACGGCGTATCGATGACTTCATGGGATCGTGGGGCAAAAAAACCTATAACAATATTCCCATTTTTCATTCCCACAGGAAACTGGGCTTTATTTCGATATCTATACGGGTTTTTCATTCCGATAGTGTCATGCACCAGCGATGGGTCAAGTCTTCCTATTCTCTCAATGCATTCCTGCACCCTGTGCTTCTTATACCTTAACTGTGCATCATATGCAAGATGTAAAAGCTGGCACCCGCCGCACCTTTTCAATGAGCATAAAGGTTCAATCCTGTCTGCCGATGCTTTAATAACCCTTATAAGCTTACCGAATGCAAAGTTCTTGCTTACTTTGACAATTTTTATTTCCACTCTTTCACCTATTAAGGCCTCGGGTACAAATATTTAAAAATTATTAAACTGTCCAACTCCTTCTCCCTCATAACCTAAGTTGTCGATATCTATTTCATAATCTTTATTTTTTTCAACAGGAATACCGGACATATCAAAACTTCCTCTCACTTGTTTTAGAGTATATATTTTATTATTCTTCAAATAATATACATACACCCTCTGCTTTATGTCTGTATATATAATAATACCACTGCATCGTATATAATAATATAATAAAAAAAAGCACATCGTAAGATGTGCAGATGTAGAATTAAGCCCTCTTATAAGCCTGTCTATAATTATAACCACAATAAATAAAACATATAACTTCTTTAAAAACTTTTAATTAGCGAAGCCTCAACTCTTTTTATTTATTATATAATAAATGCGTTTAAGAGGCAGCACGGATATGATCGCTATGCATATTATCGCATCGATGCCTAAGTATGAACCATTATACCCGATAGAGTATATAAGAGGCGACATTCCTTTTGGTGCATACTGGGCAAAAAACACGACACCTGATATTACATGGCATACAAACCTTAAGAATATCGCAATGATTGTTCCCAGCAACTTTTTATCCTTAAAATAGCCTGCGATTCCTAAAGCCATGAATGGAAGGGGATAGTCAAAAAGCACCTGTACAGGATGGAGTATATATGGCTCGATAATCAGAGTTATGATTCCATATAAAAATCCCGTAAGAAAACCAACCTCAGGGCCATACAAAAATGCCATAAGAAGTATCGGCACCATTGCTCCAAGCGTTACGCTTCCCCCTTGCGGAAATTGATATAACTTTATCAGGCTTAGTATTGTAGATAATGCCAATGCCACTCCTATATATGCAATAGTCTTTGTGTCCAGCTTTACCTTTCTGGTATGCAGGAGAACGAATATCAATATTATTACTCCTATAAGTGCTATCAATGATACAGGATGGCTAAAAATTTCACTGATGTTTTTTATAAATGAAAACCCTTTCAATAATATAACCTCCATTTTTTGTGCTCAAAGTGCTGTCAGGTTTATGAACGATTTTTATAAAAGATTTTTTATAAATTGTATTATAGGTCAGGCTTCTTTAAATAAAAAACTGCAGCCATCGCGGACTGCAGCTTAAATACATCGAAAGCTTTCCTACGCTGGTATTATCCAGATCAGGTTTAAAGGGTTGATGAAAATCATCTCTCAGCCTTTCAGGCACCCCTAGCACATTAATTTTTTCACGTTTATTATATTACATAGATTGATAATTTACAACTAAATTTTAAAAAGGCTGTCTCAAAATAAAGAAACTATACAATAAATACATTGTATACGAAATTTATTTTGAGGCAACCCTTTATGAAGAGGTTTTCTCCTTATATTTCTTTTAAACCAAGGCTTATGCCTAATCCAGAATCCACTTTAACCATCAATTCATCGCTTATGTGCCCTATTTTTTCTTTCAACCGTCTTTTATCTATTGTCCTGACTTGCTCTAACAGTATGACTGAATCCTTGTTTAGTCCGTATTCAGCAGAACTAATTTCAATATGGGTGGGCAGCTTTGCCTTATTAATCTGTGATGTGATCGCCGCTATTATAACCGTCGGGCTATATTTATTGCCTATATCATTTTGGACGATAAGCACCGGCCTTACGCCCCCCTGTTCAGATCCGATGACCGGACTCAAGTCAGCATAGAATATATCTCCTCTTTTTACCGCCATCGTCATCTATAATATCACACTCCGCGAGCCTTGCTTCATATTCACACAGATCACTTAGATCCATGGCAAAGCCAAATTCTGCAATCTCCTGATTGACCTTTGACATTTCAATGTACCCATTCTTCATTGTTTCTCTTATTCTGTATCTTTTCCTCTCCTCAATATATACTATTACAGCATCCTTAATAAATTCACTTATATTTTTATTATCTTTATTCAAAATTTCATCGCATTCTCTTAATATGCTTTCCGGGAGGTTCACTTCAATTTTTTTTGATTCAGCCATACGAGACTACCCCCTAATTTAATATCTTATGTATTCTTTCTTATTATAATGTATGTACACCAATAGTGTCAAATATAGTTTCAAGTTTGCATATAATAACAGTATTTCCAATTTTTCATTTAATATTATTTAGAAGGCTCTAAAGATACATAACTTTTAACTTTTATTGCTTTCCCATCCCTTATGTATACCCGTGGAACCCTCTTGTTAAACATGCAGACAACTTCATAATTGATCGTACCTATTTGCGAGGCAATATCCTCTGCAGATATATTTATATCCCCTTGTTTTCCCATTATGACAGCCTCATCACCTATATTCACATCTCCGGCATCCGTAACGTCTACCATGCACTGATCCATGCATATATTTCCCACTACAGGAGCAAGCTTGCCGTTTACAATGACCTGCGCCTTATTGAAAAGGACCCTGGTATAGCCGTCGGCATACCCTATGGGAATCGTAGCTATTTTACATCTTCTCTGTGCTTTGAATTTCCTACCATAGCTTATGGATGTTCCCGCTTCAACTTCCTTGACATGTACAATATTTGCTTTTACAGACATAACAGGCTTTAATTTTATTCTGCCTTTCATAACTTCATCCGACGGATACATTCCATACTGTATTATCCCGGGCCTTACCGCATCGAGATCAAAATCGGGAAGGTCCATTACGCAGGCGCTATTTCCGGCATGCCTCATGCCATAGTCTACTTTAAGCGATTTTAAAATGTCCAAAAACTTGGTAAATCTTTTGAATTGGGTATATGTATATTCCTTATCCCTTTCGTCCGCCGAAGCAAAATGCGTAAATATCCCTTCTATTTTTAAATTCGGCAGGCTGCTTATCTCTTTTATTATCTTTGCGCTTCTTTCATCAGGCAAAAAACCTATCCTTCCCATACCGGTATCGACAGCAATATGGATTTTTGCTGTCTTTCCTGTATCTCTTGCCGCCTCGGATAACTTCTCCGCCAATTCATATGAAAAACACGTCTGGCTTATGCCATTTTCGACAACCGCATGCGCCAATGAGGAAGGGGTGTAGCCAAGTATCAGTATATTTGAATCAAAACCAGCATTTCTAAGCTCCATCGCCTCATCAAGCATGGCGACTGCAAACCAGTTGATGCCGCACTCCCTGCATATTTTTGCAGTTTCCACAGCCCCATGTCCATATCCGTTTGCCTTTACTACAGATATATACTCCGTATTTTTACCTATCGTCGTTTTGATCTCATCGATATTATATTTTAAATTATCAAGATCAATTTCAACCCAAAGTGGTCTGTAATTCCTGAACATTTTTCTCCTCCTATGTACATCTGCCAAATTAAATATTAAGCTTTTCCAACGCTGTCCCTGCTGAATATATTATCATCTATTTTATCATTATATACAAAATTTTTGTAATAAACCGTAACTGCAATATTGCCTTTGGAATCCAGTATTTCCATTTTTAACGGTATCATATCTTTTCTGCTTATATATAGTATCTGCCATTTCCTGTAGGCATTCCCTCCGGGTACTTTTACCTTTATAGCTATGCAGTCGATATTTGCAAATTTCTTATATTCATAATCAGCCTGTTCGGATGTGAATAAATTTCCTGCAAAATACCCTGGAAACATTCCGCTCTCTTCTGTCTCTTTATATTTTTCGATTACATGCATCTGCTTTATCCAAGGCTCGTAAATCCAGAGGTACTGCCCGTCATAAGCAGTTACCTTGCCCTTCCTCTCTGCAGGACTCAATACTTCTATTCTGTATCTGTCGGGATACTTGAAATATTGCTTCACATTATAATTTTCCGTTGTTCTGTTGCCCTTTACAATTATTTCAGCATTTACAGAATACGTATTCATGTCGGCAATCATCTTATAAACCCTTGAAAGATCATCATCTTTTGATTTCTTGCAAGAGCATAGGAACGACGCAGCAAGCACAACCGATATAAAAATAATAATCAGTTTTTTCAAAAAGAAATTCCCTCCTGCAGGTGTTTTAACTGACTATTAATATATATTCAGTTGTCCCATCCAATATGATTTTTATTTAAATATCTTAGCTTTCGCTCTGCTGAAGAGTACAAATTTTTATCTTAAGTATATTATTACAGTTGCTAAGGTTAATTAGCCTAATCTATGCTTTTACAGTTTATGGATAAAATAGCATCGGGTATACTATCTATAATATCCCTTGCTTTCATTCCATATTCACCCTTGTGCTGCAATGCTATGTCCCCGGCCCTGCCATGAACAAATACCCCGGCCTTGCAGGCTTCATAAGGTTCTATACCCTGGGCAAGCAATGAAGCTATCATTCCTGTGAGTATGTCGCCTGAACCGCCCTTTGCCATCCCAGGATTTCCCGTGGTATTTATAAATACTTCACCATTCGGTGATGCTATAACAGTATTTGCCCCTTTAAGAACGGTTATTGCTCCAAACTCCGATGAAAACTCGCGGGCGCAGCCTATCCTGTCACTCTGTATATCCTTAATGCTACTTTTGAGCAGCCTTGCCATTTCTCCCGGGTGAGGCGTTATTATAATCTGGCTTTTCGATTCTTTTAATATTGACTTATCCAAAGACAGCACATTTAACCCATCGGCATCTATTACTCCCGGTACATCCGCCTCTTCAATGACATTGGATAAAATATCCAAAAGCCTTTCGCTTGCCGTAAGCCCGGGACCTATTGCATAAGATGAGGCATGCTTTAATGAATCCAAAATTTCATCCAGCGCATTGCTGCAAATTATCCCGTCCTCATCTTTTACCCCTTTTACAATGGCTTCCACAGCAAGGGGTGCCACCCTTTGCTGTATGCTTGAAGGAACACATGCTTCGACCAGCCCTGCCCCGCACCTTAGCGCCGATAGTATGCTCATAACCGGAGCACCCATCATATTCTCCGAGCCCCCTATTATAAGGGCTCTTCCATATGTGCCTTTATTCGAATCCCTTTTTCTCGGCAAAAATACATTTGATATGTCCGATTCTGTCAGGATTCCGGTATTTATATTCTGCCTTTCTATTAATTCATGCGGCATTGAGATGTCCTCTATATAAACTCTTCCGGCATGATCGGCACCGGGGAATGTATAAAGCCCGATTTTCGGAAGTGCAAATGTCACGGTCCTATCCGCAAGCACAGCAGCTCCCGATACTTTGCCGGTATCGGCATCCACGCCCGATGGTATATCTATTGAAACAACGAACCTTGCATTCTCATTTATTATATCTATTATATCTTTATACAGGCCCTTAACTTCACCCTTTATACCTGTCCCTAAAAGCCCGTCGACAACAATTCCCGAGCCTTTTATATCTTTTTTTAGCAAATTCAAGCCATCCATGGATCGAACTTCGTATATTTCTATACCCATATTCTTATCGATAATATAATTAGTGAGAGCATCACCCTTTAAGTCTTTACCGGCACCTATCAAATAAATTATCACACTGCGTCCGGAAAGCGCAAGATGCCTTGCCGCTGTGAAGCCATCTCCACCGTTGTTCCCTTTCCCGCATACTATGCATATTTTTTCATTTTTATATTTTTCAACATCGACAATATGATAGCATAATTTTATTGCGGCATTTTCCATAAGCAAAACACCAGGTATGCCATAAATCCTCACAGCATCGCTATCGATTTTTCTCATCTGGGAAGACAGAGCCGCCTTCATGCATTATCATCCCCTTCGGATACAGCATATGCTACTGCATAATCCCTGCTGTGGGAAATAGAAATGTATATATTTTTTACGCCGGCTGAATATGAATATTTTAACGCATTCCCATATAGATTAACGACGGGTTTTCCACTATTCTCCCTCACAATTTCGACATCCTTAAACTTAATGCTGCCGATACCCTTGCCCAATGCCTTGAACACAGCTTCCTTTGCCGCAAATGTTCCGGCTGTGTGGCACGGGTTAAAACCCTTGCTTTTAAAATATTCTATTTCAACCGTGGTAAATATTCTGGTCAAAAATGTCGTGTTTCTCTCAGAAGCATCCTCTATCCTGCCGATTTCAACTATATCAATTCCGGTACCAAGTATTTTCATAAATTCCACCCATAAAAATAATTATTACAATATATATTATAATACTTTAAGTCAATACTTCGTAAAGTGCAAGGGGCAATTCGCAATTTGAGCTTATGTTATTTTGAATACTCATTCGCCAGATTCAAGTTTTGTAAGTTCTAACCTCACAGCCTTAGGACAAATCAACTTTATTTCGGACAAAAAAAATAACCCAGAGTTTGGGTTATATATATTACGACTGTTTCAGTGCGTTTCTCTTCTCCCGATTTTATTTTCTGAACCTTGTTAGTAATGCCTACATAGAGTAAAATTATGAGTACGATTATACTTAGTACAAGAAAGAATTTCTTCATGGAATATGTCACCTCGTAAAATAGTATCTATATTTACAGACGAAATATTCCATGATTTGTTCTATGTATTAAATATAATTTTGCACACTTGCCTGTTCCAAATCAAAGTCGGATACCCACTCATCCACAATGGGACCTGCTATATCTATTAAATGTATCGGAGATACGCATCCATCAAATAATTTTTTGAGCAACTGCACCGCTTTGTATCTATAAGGTGTAATGCATTCTATCCTATTGCTCTCTCTTGCATAAATGCAATCACCATCCAAGTCCTCCCGGATTATCTCTGCCCCAAAGCACTTCACTTTTGTTACCTGATCAGCATTTTTCATTTCCTTTTCATCTTCTAAAAGCATGTACCTAAAATTAGCATACCTATTTTTAGGATAACTATTTAGGAATGTTTTTACAGCAAAAACTTCAGTCTCTTTCAATCCCCATCACCTCTTATAGATTTTTATGATTTGATTTGAAACTTTATAAATAAAATATCATTAATTTACAATGCATATTCTATCACCATTCGCCTATATATTTTGTAATATTGTGATATCATCAGAATAGAAAATAAGTTCAGCATTCGACAATATAATTTATTTTTTTGCAGTTTAACATAATTAACTAAATATATGAATATATATGCATACATATATTCCCATTTATTAGATGAATAATGTCGCAAATTACACATTGTTGTTGAACGATTTTTTATAATTTTAATGATTTTTATAATATTATTATAATAATTACTATAATTATTTCAAGCCCGCATTTTTCCTAGAATATATCCATAATTATTTGAAAAGTATTTAAGTCAACACCCTTTTATGAATATTTTCACAGCTAATTGAAAGAAAGTATCCTAAAAATAATCTCTCTTTATATCCACTAATATAAAAAATATATGATATGTTGCATATTATAAAATGAAAGAGAAGTTTATAAAGGAAGTGATTCTATGGCCGACAGATGCGTACCATACACGCTGCCTTACAAAAATCTATGCAGCGGCCCGTCACAGAACGGAATATCAGTAATGCAGCCGGCTTGTCAGTCGCTGATGGATGGAAGCATTGTAAATAACCCTTGCTTTAATATAATAACCGGTATATCTGTATGGACATACAGTCTGTTCTCTGATTGCTCATCCGGAGGTTATGCAAACCCCGTCGAGAATATATTAATACCTGTATGCCATGATATTTCAAAAGAAAATATAATAGTGGAGGAAAAAATCGAAAATTACGGCAAATTCAATATTATACCATTTATGCTGCTGCCAGATGATATAACTTTTGGTCAAGCGCCTTCAGGTTTTCAATATCTTAAAATAGAAAACAACGGAAGATATGAAAGAGGCGCACATGTAGAATACAGGATAAGCATAGCAGGAGATTATCCGGCATTATCCCAGCCCATTACAGTAAAAGCAGGACATGACATTTTAAAATTTGCATGTCAGAATGGATATAAAGTGCCTGGATGCCCTATTCCCGATAAATTGACGGCAGAGAAAAAATCCAGTTTGATAATAAAAAATAATTCGGCCGTACTTGAATATAACGTTTCCATAAAAAACGAGGGAGGTTCAAATTTAGAGGACATTAAATTTCAGGATATACTCAGCTACGATGGAGCCAATGTTGCTCTTGCCCCCTTATTGCTTCCCGTAGATTTAAAGTTTGAAATCACAACAGTATCTAAAAATACAGTCATGATCTTTGGAAAAATAAACAGCATTATTGCCGGTCAATCAATAAACTTTAAATATGATGTCCCGATAGACTCGTTTATGCAGCCTGGTGCATATATTTTTACAAATATAACCACAGTATCGTGCGGCACTATTTCATCGTCAGATACCTGTACAAATACTGTAAATGTTGTAAGGTTAAAAGGGGAAAGTTCAATTAAGGTTACTGAAAACAATAAAATAATACATCATATAACTGTTGCGAATACCGGTACTTCGCCTGACACTTCCGTAAAGATACTTGATAGAATCTTTATACCCGGGGATGTTCTAATCCAATTTACGGATTTCTGCGGTTGTACTGCTACTTTTGAAAACGGAAACAGGGTTTCACTTAACATGAATGTTACTAATAGCGTAGTTAATATATCGCATGAAGATTTGCCTATACCATCTGGCGGAGGAGTACGACTGCCTATCGAGTTCGTGGTAGTATCAACCTCAGCATTTAAATCCCCTGCTAAAATAACAGGCACTCTTATGCAATTGCTGCCTGCACATGAGAGCCAGATATTTTTGCCCCCTTTAAATATCCCATCATCATCGTCAGTTGAAATAGTCGGGGGTTGCAACCTGCAGTAATAGCCGCATCACGCGGCTATTACTTTGACAGCTAATATAGAACTTCCATAACAATATATTCATATGGATGTATATATATTATAGTATTTTTTCCGTATACATCAAAAATGCATGAAAACATAAATATCCAAAGAATCCACCGAGTACATTCAATATTATATTATCTGTAGCAAACAGGCCTGTCCTTAAAATAAGCGCCATTATCTGAAAGAACAAACTTATACAGAACGAAAGCAGCAATATCCTCCGGCAATCCCTTAACTTTTTAAAAAGAAACGGCAGGATAAAAGTAAGAGGCATAAAAATTAATATTTTCCCACCTATATTGTTCAATACATACCAGTAACCATTCTTCGAACTGTTTGTTACATATTCATAAATTGTCTTTAAGGGAATTATGCTTATGGAATGTTTTGCATACACTTCAAAATTTGTTAAATTAAGGCTCCTCAGAGTCTCAAAAACTTCCGAAACAGTATATCCTCGCATAAGTTGAATATTTATAAGATTATATAAGTACAAGGCAAATACGGCCCACAGCAATATTTTTATCGAGCTTTTTATTTTACTGTTGTTCATATAATAACATCCCTTCTTGTACAGAAACAGTAAATACTTAAGGAAGCTGTCTGTACCTATTATATCAAACATAACCCTTTATATTTATATTTTTTAATAATATTTTGGGAATTTATACAGCATATATTTAATTCTAACAGGTAACCCAAAATATTTCCACATAAAAAAGCAGGGCATAAGCAAAAATATTATGCTACCTGCTTTTTATTGCAATAATGACTTTAATCAAGGATCCATAATTCTATAGGGCAGATACTATCTGACTACATCAACTATTTGTTTTCATTTTTACCGCCATTTTAAGATGTTATAGCTCATTGTGCAGCCTCCCTCATCAGAATACATAACATATAATCCAATGTATTTTATTTTGCAACAATATTATAAATTCTGCCTGGGACGTAAATCTCTTTTATAATTTTCTTCCCGTCTACAAACTTTTTAATATCGTCATCTGCAAAGACTTTTTTCTTTACATCATCGTTGCTGTCGCCAAGCGAAATAACGACTCTACCTTTAAGCTTGCCGTTAATCTGCACGGCTATTTCCACCAAATCCTCTACTGTTTTTGATTCGTCCCATGTAACCCACTTCTGGGAATAAAGCCTGCCTCCGAAATCAAGCTGTTGCCACAATTCTTCGGTTATATGGGGAGCAACCGGGTTCAATAATATCAAAAGAGTCTTCATTTCTCCTCTCGTGACTTTCCCTGCAGCATAAAAATCATTTACAAGCGCCATCATCGCTGCAATAGCCGTATTATACTTCATCTGTTCAAAATCCAAGCTTACTTTCTTAATAGTTCTATTGACCTTTGTTTCAAGCTTTTTTGAATAAGAATCTCCTTCGACCAACATATATTTTAACTTCCATACCCTGTCTAAAAATCTCCGGCATCCTTTTACACCCTGGTTGGACCATGGAACGCTCTGGTCAAATGCACCTATGAACATCTCATAGGTTCTCAGGGTATCCGCACCGAATTCATTTACGATATCATCCGGATTGATCACATTGCCTCTCGACTTTGACATCTTTTCATTGTTCTCGCCAAGTATCATCCCATGAGATGTTCTCTTTATATATGGTTCGGGTGTTGGAACATATCCTATATCATATAGGAATTTATGCCAGAATCTTGAATAGAGAAGGTGAAGAGTCGTATGCTCCATTCCTCCGTTATACCAGTCGACAGGAAGCCAATAGTCCATATTTTCCTTTGATGCAAAAGCCTTATCATTATGCGGGTCGGTATATCTTAAGTAATACCATGACGAGCCTGCCCATTGAGGCATCGTATCCGTCTCTCTTTCAGCATAACCCCCGCATTTAGGGCATTTTGTCTCCACCCAATCTCTGATGGTTGAAAGCGGCGACTCCCCGTTGTCCGTGGGCATATAGTTTTTTACTTCAGGAAGAGTCACGGGGAGTTCTTCCTCCGGCACAGGAACCCATCCGCATTTTTCACAGTGTATCAATGGAATGGGCTCTCCCCAGTACCTCTGGCGTGAAAATACCCAATCTCTCAATTTATAATTTACTTTCCTTTTCCCTATTCCATTTTTTTCAAGGTATGAAATCATCTTTTTCTTTGCATCATTGACCTCAAGGCCATTTAAAAACCCGGAATTAACCAGGACGCCTGATTCTGTGTCCGTATAAGCTGCGTCGCTGATATTTCCGCCTTTTACTACCTCTATGATAGGCAATCCGAATTTTTTCGCAAATTCAAAATCCCTCTCATCATGGGCAGGCACCGCCATGATTGCACCTGTCCCATAGGTCATAAGCACATAATCGGATATCCATATCGGTATCTCCTTTTGAGTAACGGGGTTTATTGCGTTTATACCCATTAACGGAACACCTGTTTTGTCTTTCACAATCTGTGTCCTTTCAAAATCCGACTTTCTGTTTGCATTCTCCCTGTAACTTTGTATATCTTCCCAATTTTTAATCTCTTTTTTATACTTATCGATGATTGGATGTTCAGGGGATAAAACCATATATGTCGCTCCAAACAGCGTATCGGGACGGGTTGTAAATACTGTTAAAGCATCGTCCTTCCCGGCTATTTTGAAATCTACCTCTGCTCCCTCTGATCGTCCTATCCAGTTTCTCTGCTGTGCCTTTACTTTATCGATATAATCGACTTTATCAAGGTCATCTAAAAGTTTCTGCGCGTAATCCGTGATTTTGAGCATCCACTGCTTTTTGACCTTTCTTACTACCTCTCCGCCGCAACGCTCACAGACACCGTTTACAACCTCCTCATTTGCAAGCCCAACCTTACATTGCGTGCACCAGTTTATAGGCATTTCGGCTTTATAGGCAAGACCATGCTCAAAAAGTTTTAAGAATATCCACTGGGTCCATTTATAATATGAAGGATCCGTTGTGTTTATCTCCCTTGACCAATCAAACGAGTATCCTAGTGATTTTAACTGTTTCTTAAATCTTCTCACATTATTTTCAGTTACTATTTTAGGATGTATCTTATTTTTAATGGCATAATTTTCCGTAGGAAGCCCAAACGCATCCCATCCCATCGGAAAAAGTACATTATACCCTTCCATCCTTCTTTTCCTTGCTATGATATCAAGGGCGGTATATGGTCTCGGATGTCCAACATGCAATCCCTTACCTGATGGATACGGGAACTCTACAAGAGCATAATATTTAGGCTTTGATCTGTCATCCTTAGCCTTGAATGCTTCCTCCTTATCCCATATATCCTGCCACTTTTTCTCAATCTTCTTAGGATCATAATCATTTTCGTTCAAGAAAAACTCCTCCTTAAATTAAAAATGCCCTTCATCTCTAAAGAGACGAAAGGCTTTCGCGGTACCACTCTACTTGCAGCATTATAACTGCCACTTTAAATTTGCTAACGGAAATAACTCCGGCTGCGGCTAATAAATTCACCCCAGCACCTCCAAGGCGAGTTCGGACCTTCCACCGCACTGCTTTCCACCAACCAGCAGCTCTCTTTCCGGCATCCGATCTTACTGCTCCTTTTCATTGACCCGATATTCATCTATTAGATACATTCTAACAAATAGAATTACAAAAATCAATTGTATTTGAAGAATATCTTCGATTCGTAATATGAGCTAGCTTATGTTATTTTGAACACTCATTCGTCGCTCAAAATAACATAAGCCTATTTATGCCTGATTTCAGATTACGAATCAAAGGAAGAGTATTATTCCAATTGCTGTATGTACTGTGACCTTATTCATATTTTAATTTCAGTATGGCCTTTAACTTCGACCTGCCTCTCGATCTTCTATCTTCATCTCCCGATATAATATTGGCTGCGGCAACTAAAATCGAAAAAAATCTATATACATTGAAGTATAAATTTCCCTTATGTTTTTTTATGAAAAGAAGGCGGCTGATAATTCTCCTGTTCTCCGAAAGCACGCTTATGGATTTGCTGCTCCCTCCGCCATGATGTATAACCGATGCTTCGGGAAAATAAGCAATCCTGTAGCCGGCATTCTTTATCCTTGCACAATAATCTGCTTCCTCAGCATACATAAAGAACCTTTCATCGAGAAGACCTATTTTATCTATTATTTCTCTTCTGAACATCATAAACGCCCCGCATACATAGTCGACGTCCATCAGGGAATCATAGTCGGCACTAGTGATCAATCCCTCATATTTATACCTTTTATCAGACCTGATAATCTTTGCAGCGCCAATCTTAAATATAATTGACCTTAATATGGAATTAAAATTATAACATGAGTACTGCAGCGTGCCATCGCTGTTTAAAAGCCTGCAGCCAATCAAGCCTATATCTTTATGGGATGATATATATTCAAAACATTTATCCAGGGCATTATCCAGAACTTCCGTGTCACTGTTTAAAAGGAGTATGAATTTACCCTTAGACTCTTTAATTCCTTGATTATTTGCTGCTGCGAAACCTCTGTTCTGCCTGTTTTTTATTAGTCTGACAGAGTTTGCGTAATTATGTTCGCAAAGATCCCGACTTCCATCATTTGAATTATTGTCAATAACAATAATCTCATATTTCATTCTATTTTCTTTCATAATTATCGAATCTATGCATTTTTTTAAGAGGTTTTTAGCATTCCAGTTTACTATTATAATGGAAACATCGATATTTTCCGCCATATATACCACTCTCCAAGCTCAAACTTTTATATCGGCTTTTTATATTCGTCCCAATAATCAGCACTTCATATCTGACTGTAAGCTTTTGTATATATTGAGGAGTTTAATCTCCATATTGTTCCAGTTATAAGATTCAGATACTGCTTTTATTCCATTTTCCCCAAGTTTCTTGCATAACTCCCGGTCATCGAGCAGCTTATCTATAGCATCGGCAATTTCCTGGGGCTTCGTCGGATCAACAATTATTCCGCTGTTATAGCTTTTAACAAATTTCTTGATCGGCGGCAGATCGCTCCCCACTACCGGTATGCCGCAGCTCATATATTCAAACTGTTTGATAGGTATATTTTTAAAGTATTTCGGAAACGGAAGCAGTGTTACAATTCCGATTTTAGAACTTCTTATATAACTTTCCACATCGGTATGCGGCACCTTTCCGATAAATATAATATTTTTTGATAGACATTTTTCTTCTATGTAATCATATACTTTTTTCCTGTCTTCCTTATCGTCAAAAGGCCCTACGAATATCATTTTAATATCCGGCTTTTTCTTTTTTACAATCTCAATTGCCCTAACTGCATTGAATACTCCTCTTTCCATAGTTATTCCACCCTGATAAATCACATCATACTTTTTTTTAAATTTATCTTCCTTCAGTGTCTTGAATTCGGAAAAATTATATATAACATCGACTTTCTTATTTACATGGCAAAATCTTTCCTTAACCGCATCATCAGCCGTAATTATATAATCAAACTTTCTTGCCTTTATTAATTCCGTCTTATCAACAAAAAAAGTCATGAATGGCTTTATCAGTTTCGGTATTTTCTTTGACATTCTCACCATGTCGGGAAAATATTCATGTACATCATAAATTATTTTTGAATCCGGCAAATACTTCTTTATTTTTAATACCTTATAGATGATTTCGAAATCGTGGAAATGATATATGTCCGCCCTATTTTTTATAGCCTCATTTACCACAGTATCCACCAGACGAAATCTTTCATAGAGTGAGTTGGGCTTCTTGACGCCTATTATGTTAATTCCATCTTTAATGTAGCTATCCCTTTCATCCGGCGCTATTATTGTTACATCATCGTATACTTTTTTAAGGGACAATGCTTCTTTATAGAATATCCTGTCGTCCATAGCGCTGTGCCCCGTCGTCAATATGCATATCTTCATATATTCCGCCTTCCTATTATGGACTTTAATTAATGTACTTCAAGCCATCTTAAAAAAATTATACCGCTTTTATCAAAATATGCCGGCTGAATTTTAAGTTAGGTAAAACTCATTTTAGCCGGCAAATATGTATATGCCGGATATCATCCGGCATATAAGTTATTCATGACGATATTTCAATGTCAAACTTATTATTCTGCCTATAATTCTCCTGACATCCCAATATGGAATATTGTATGCCATCATTGTCCTTATCAAGGCAGGATTATTTTTTTCGATCATTCTCAATATCCTGGCAGCATCATCCGTTTTGCCAGGTGCCCCCTGCGGTGAAGCTCCCGGAAATTGCCTGTCTTTATTCTCTTCAGCATTTTCCGCATCAGCCTTCACATTTTGTTCGGCATTTTCCGATACGTCATCATCAGTTCTGTACATGCCGTCATCAGCATACATGCACTCTCCGCACAAGTATGGGCAGTAATATTCAAATGGATACATATATACCTCCAGAAATTTATTAACAGTAATATAATATGCTGCCATAGTAAAAATGCTAATATCGATCAGCCAACATAATATTTTGCTGTTCCGGGTATATACTGGTATATATTAAACGCAAGCCCTTTTATACAAAATCCTTTTTCTTAACACTTCTAGGATTGCTCCTGAAGCACAGCGTGACAAACTCATCATCAGGAATGAAATAAATATCCTTGACCTCTCCGTTTTTGTTTAAAACAATTTCAAATATCCTTTCTTTTGTATTTTTAGGATATGCTATAATCTTCTTTCCCTTTGGCGTGCCATCCAGAAAAGTGCTCCCAACAGGTGCCATCATAATGATTTCATTTATATCAAAATTGATAACCTTTTTTCTCCTTTTGGCTTCTATTATTTTATCGATATCTATTTCGCCGCTTGTAAAAGAATATTCAAATTCTACAAACTCACGGCGTTTCAGAAAATAACAAAGTACCGCCAATCCGCCAAATATTATACCTGCTACCGGAACATTAAATATTGTAACTAAACACAAAAAAGCAAGAAAAATAGAAAGAATGCTGTAAAAACCGTGAAGCCCACTTTTATAGGCAGAAGTTAATTGTTCATGATACCTATCCATCTTTTATCCTCCAATACTTATTAAAAATGCTCTATAATCTTTAAGCTTGAAATTAAAACTGTTTCCCATATAATTATAGTATATCATATATATTTTATCCAGGCTTACACAATTTACCTTTGGATCTTCGATTCGTAATATGAACTTATGTTATTTTGAACACTCATTCGCCAGATTCAAGTTTTGTAAGTTCTAAGGCCTGATTTCAAATTGCGAATTAAAGTACCTTTGGATGCATCACATACCATAAATTCTTATTTTTCAGTCATCTTTTGCTAAACTACAAAAAATATATACAATAATGTAAAATTTCTTCAAAACATATTGACTTTTATTGGCAGTTCTGTTACTATTTTTATGTAGTGATGTCGATATATGCTGAAAAGGAGGAGATAGAATGAAATCAACAGGTATTGTAAGAAGGGTAGACGAGCTTGGAAGAGTCGTTATCCCTATCGAATTAAGGAGAACTCTGGACATTGCTGAAAAGGATGCCTTGGAAATATATGTAGATGGCGAACAGATAATTTTAAAGAAATACGAACCAGCGTGCATATTTTGTGGACAGGCTAGAGATGTTCTTCAATATAAGGGCAAGAATATCTGCAGAAAATGTCTGGAAGATATAAAGACGAAAAAAATTGAAGAGTGATAATCAAAAATGGGTTAATCCATAAATCGGGTTGACCCATTTTTTTAATTGTCACGGCTTGTCAATTGTTGTTTATATATATCGCGTTTTGAAACTCCCCTATCTTTTGCGACTTTTTTCATGGCATCTTTTTTGTTCATACCTTTACTAATATACATATTTATATGATCGTCAACGGATATATTTTCCCATACTTTTTGGTTCTGTTTTTCTATATCCTCGACGCTTTTTCCCTTTATTACTATAACAAACTCCCCCTTTGGCTCCCTGTCGTCATATATTCTTGATGCATCCTTCAAGCCCGTTCTTATTACCTCTTCGAATTTTTTAGTCAATTCACGGCATATTGCAATTTCCCTATCACCCAGGCATTCATAAAGTTCTTTTAATGTTGCATTTATCCTGTGAGGTGCTTCATATACTATAACCGTCCTCGTTTCATTTTTAAGTTCTTCGATTATTTTCCTTCTCTCCTTGCCGCCTTTAGGAAGAAAACCTTCAAATATAAATCTTCTTGTAGGGAATCCTGATATCACAAGAGCGGTTATGGATGCCGTGGGACCAGGTATAACTTCCACCCCTATACCCTCATCGATACAAAGCCTTACAAGGTCCTCTCCCGGATCCGATATTCCCGGCATGCCAGCGTCGGTAACTAATGCAATATTAAGCCCTGCTTTTAAACTTTCAATCAGCTTCGGTCCCCTTTCAATCTTGTTATGTTCATGGTAACTCACCAGTTCCTTCTTTATATCGAAATGATTTAACAGCTTCAGAGTTTGCCTGGTATCTTCTGCAGCTATTAAATCCACTTCACTTAATATACGCTTTGCTCTCTCAGTTATATCTTCCAGATTTCCAATCGGTGTACCGCATAAGAACAATTTTCCTGTCATTATTTATCTCTCCCGTATATGTCGATTATTTCCCGGGTATAATTTTTATTTTTATCACCCCCGGATACGCTCCTAATCTGATGTCGTT
>ENA-UOOI01002044-UOOI01002044.1-fermentation-metagenome-genome-assembly--contig:-NODE-2044-length-18703-cov-32.364972_pt1 | contig 18703 bp, 15 predicted proteins | sample MGYA00245779_ERZ724027 | MGnify/ENA primary metagenome ERZ724027 (study PRJEB28704, sample SAMN03018318) | fermentation metagenome | biome: anthropogenic terrestrial biome; feature: soil...
AAAGGTTGATATATATTTGACATTATGCTTATATTTTTGTATAATAATTCTCAAATTCATGCGTTGAAGGGAATAGTAGGGTTGTTTTATTTTTAAAGAGAGAAGGCGGCTGGTGAAAGCCTTCATATGAGGCAGCCTGAAGCCGTCCTTGAGCAACCGGCGTCGAAATCAGTAGATGTCGGCGGCAGCAGCCGTTATCTGCAAAGAGATGCACTGCATCGCAAAATACATTTGGCGATGCAGTGCAATTAGGGTGGTACCGCGGATTCCTTCCGCCCCTAAAAAGGGGATGGGGAGGATTTTTTAATTTAATTATATTTAATGAATATTTACAAGGAGGAATAATTCATGGAGTATATGGGGCTGAATGAGATAAGACAGAAATTCCTTGATTTTTTCGAATCAAAGGGACATTTGGTGCTTCCGAGCTTTTCACTGGTGCCTAAAAATGATAAGAGCCTTCTTTTGATCAATGCGGGCATGGCGCCTTTGAAACCTTATTTTACCGGGCAGGAGATGCCCCCTAGAAGGAGAGTCACTACCTGTCAGAAATGCATAAGGACAGGGGATATTGAAAATGTCGGAAAGACAGCAAGACATGCAACATTTTTTGAGATGCTCGGCAATTTTTCATTTGGAGATTATTTCAAGGAAGAAGTGATACCCTGGGCCTGGGAGTTTACAACAGAGGTATTAAAGCTTCCCAAAGACAGGCTTTGGGTCACCATATATGAGAATGATGATGAAGCATTCGATATATGGAACAAAAAAGTCAAAGTTCCGTCTAATAGGATTGTGAGGATGGGAAAAGAGGATAATTTCTGGGAGATAGGTCAGGGGCCGTGCGGTCCGTGCTCTGAAATATATTTTGACAGGGGCCCTGACAAAGGCTGCGGCAGGCCGGATTGTAAAATAGGATGCGAATGCGATAGGTTTATGGAGTTTTGGAACCTCGTGTTTACGCAGTTTGACAAAGATGCAAAAGGCAATTACAACAAGCTTTCAAGGCCCAATATAGATACCGGAATGGGACTTGAGAGGATGGCTGTTATAATGCAAGGGGTCGATTCCATATTTGAAGTTGATACCATAAAGAATATACTTGAAAAAGTGTGTGAAGTATCAAATACAGAGTATGGCAAAGATCCTAAAACAGATATGTCGATAAGGCTTATAACGGACCACATAAGAAGCGTAACTTTTATGGTGAGCGACGGTATAATGCCGTCCAATGAAGGGAGAGGATATGTTTTAAGGAGGCTCCTAAGAAGAGCTGCAAGGAATGGAAAGCTTCTCGGCATCAAAGGATCGTTCTTGTATAATCTTTGTGACGTTGTAATTGAAAATTCGATGGGAGCTTATCCTGAACTTGTGGAAAAGAAAGAATATATAAAGAAAGTAATAAAGCTTGAAGAGGAAAGATTCGATGAGACAATAGACCAGGGAATAGGAATATTGGATGATTATATAAAGGAACTTAAAGGCGAGGACAAAAATATGCTTTCCGGAGATAAGGCCTTCAAGCTGTACGACACTTATGGCTTTCCTATAGAACTGACAGTCGAGATGATGGGTGAGCACAATATCGATGTGGACATGGAAGGTTTTGGATGCGAGATGGAGGAGCAAAAGTTAAGAGCCAGGTCGGCCAGGGGCGAGACAAACTATATGGGAAATGATATAGGAGTATATGCCACACTGCCTGCCGAAATAACCACTACCTTTTCAGGATATGAAAGCACTGATGGAAATGGAAAGGTGCTTGTTATAGTAAAGGGAGGGGACATAGTCGAAAGTGCTGAAGCCGGAAGCAGCGTATCGGTAATACTTGACAATACGACATTCTATTCTGAAATGGGTGGCCAGGTTGGAGATACGGGCATCATAGAGTCGAGCAGCTTTAAAATGGAAGTTGACGATTGCAAAAAAACACCTAACGGAAAGGTGATACATATAGGCAAGGTTTTGAAAGGCACGATATCCCAGGGAGATGCCGCACAGACCCATGTCGATTATAAGAGGCGCATTGATATAGCAAGGAACCATACGGCTACACATCTGCTTCATGGGGCTTTAAGAAAGATTCTGGGAACCCATGTTGAGCAGGCCGGCTCTTTTGTTTCTCCTGACAGACTGCGTTTTGACTTTACACATTTTGAAGCTTTGACAGCTGAGGAGTTAAAGAGAGTCGAGAATCTGGTAAATACTAAAATAATGGAATCATTAGAAGTCACAACGATTGAAACTTCTCTTAAAAAAGCCCGCAATATGGGGGCAATGGCACTGTTCGGTGAAAAATACGGTTCAGTGGTAAGAGTGGTAAGCATTGGGGATTTCAGCAAGGAGTTGTGCGGAGGCACCCATGTGAGCAATAGCTCGAGAATTGGAATGTTTAAGCTTGTGTCGGAAAGCGGCGTTGCGGCAGGAATCAGAAGGATAGAAGCTGTAACCGGATACGGTGCATTAAAATATGTTGATGAACTTGAAGCAAGCCTCAAGGAAGCAGCTGAAATTTTAAAGATACCGATCAAGGACATAGTAAAAAAAGTTGATGCGATGAGTGCTGAGGTAAAGGAAAAAGAAAAGGAAATAGAAGCTTTAAAATTAAAATTGGTTTCCAATGTGACTGATGGAATAACAAACTCAGCCAAGGATATAAAAGGTATAAAAGTGGTTACCGCTAAAGTTGATATGGATGTCGACTCAATGCGGGAACTTGGCGACAAACTAAGGGATAAGCTTGGCAAATCTTTAGTAGTATTGGCAAGTTCCAGGGGAGGAAAAGTTGTGTTCATATCCATGGCAAGCAAAGATGCAGTGTCTTCAGGAGTTCATTGCGGCAATCTGATAAGACAAGTAGCAAAGATTGCCAATGGAAGCGGCGGAGGAAAACCCGATATGGCTCAGGCAGGCGGCAAGGAAGTGCAAAAAATCGAAGATGCTTTAGATAGTGCATATGCAATAGTTTCAAATATGATTAAATAAAAGTACAAAGTCCATAATTATAATAAATTAATGAAATATGACAAACTATTGGTTTAAATGCTTCGGAAAAATATTAAAGCAGTTTGTCTTTATATTCCGCTTCATTTCATAATAAGGCAAAATATTAAGAGGAGCGGCAACCTTTAGATATTTTGGGCAATATCTAATCAATGCGATGTGCCGCTCTCTTTTTACCGATTAATTTGTCCTCTAATGCATATTGCAACGGTTTAATATGTATATTAATATAAAGGTATAACTAAGAAGAAGGGTGATATTATGGCTGATAAGTTCAATATGACAATGAAATTTAAAGTTGAGAATGGCAGTCAAAACAAGGCCAGGGACATACTGCTGAAGGTGTATGATGCTCTGAAGGAGAAAGGCTATAATCCTATAAACCAGATGGTAGGATATATCCTTTCAGGAGATCCAACCTACATAACAAGCTATAACAATGCAAGGAATATAATAAGGGGAGTTGAGAGAGACGAACTTCTAGAGGAGCTGCTTAAAAGTTATTTGAAAGACAATTAGGAGGTGCAGGCCGACTTTTGAACAAAATAATGGTTGCACTAGTTTTTTCAGCAATATTGTTTGCATTATTTCCACATCCAGTTAATGCTCAGAAAAAAGTTGTGGTCGTAACAGTAAACACTGCTGATTTGGATGACTTGCTTGAGAATGAAACCTTTGAAAATGTAGCTAAAAACGGTATATTGGGGCTTATGAATACAAAATCTAGTGGAAAAAACAATCAATACAAGCCTTACCTGACATTGGGGAGCGGTGAAAAATCAGAGGTCTATTTTGAATGCATTGAATCTTCTAATTGTGAAGGCGCAAGCAAAATAAAATACGAAAATGTAACTCTTAATAATTGCATCAAAGACAATATAGCCAATATCTATATAAACAGGCTGTTTCAAATCAATTCCGATACCTTATACGGCGCGATACCAGGTAGGCTTGGATCCTTGCTTAAATACAACAATTTAAAAACAGGTTTTATTGGCGGTTTCCGGTATGATAACTCGATTAAATCACCGGCTTTTTTTATTGCCATGGACGAGCATGGGATTGTGGACACCGGTGAGATCGAAAATGTTTTCAAAAACGGTACATTAAATTATGATGAACTGTATCAGGCTTTTTTGCGCTATAGGGATGCTTCTGATTTTTTGGTTGTGGAGTTAGGAGATTTAGAAACCCTCTACAATGAACGAAGGTTATATTCAGAGGAATCGTATGCGATAGCAAAAAAAAATATAATCGACAGCTATGCTGCTGCGATTGGATTTATGATATCAAATATGAATTTTGATGAGAGCATCATGTGTATCATATCTCCATATTGTACAAACGGGATACATAAGGGTAGCGAAATACTCTGTCCTATCATGATATATGACGGTGGAAAAACAAAGGGTGCTGCGATATCAAATACTACGAGACGATGCGGCATAATTTCAGCTTTAGATTTTGCTCCATACATACTTGATTATTTTGATATAGTACATAATGACTTTGTAGGATATACTATAAAAAATGTTGATGTCGGCAACAACTTAGATTATATAAAAAAACTGAATGCTGATGTTGTAAATACATCGCTGGCAAGGCTTCCACTTCTTAAGGGGTTTGCATTTTTTGCGATATCGGTTATAATCTTATATTCAGTCGTATTTTTTAAGATGCTGCATAAATGGTATGGCATGGTTTATTTTTTAATGGAGTTTTGCCTTTTGATACCATTTTCAATGCTTATCGAAGGAAGCATAAGATTCGGACCGATTTTTCTAAAGGGGTTGTTTATAGTTTCGTTGAGCCTTTTATTATCAGTGCTTATAAATAAATTGTTCGCCTCTATGGATGACAGGACTATGTTTATTATGGCATTGTGCGTGATATCTTTGATATGTGATTTGATTTTTGACATGGGACTTCTTAAAGGCAGCGTTTTAAGCTATGACCCTATAATAGGCGCAAGGTTTTATGGGCTTGGAAATGAATATCTCGGCGTTATTGCCGCGTGTTCTCTTTTTCTGGGCAATCATCTCATTTATAAGGGAGTCGATAAAATTGCAGTATACCTGATGTTGTTTTCCATAGCCTGCATTATCGGAATGCCGAGCCTTGGAGCCAACATAGGAGGAATGCTGACATCATCAATAAGCTTCGCATTTTATGTGTTAAGACGTGAAAACGTGGATCTTAAAAAATCAGCAGGTTTTGGGATTTTGATATCACTTGCAATTTTGATCGGCATAGTTTTTTTAAACCTTGCATCCAAGGCTGAATCCCATCTCGGCAATATGTTAAGGCAGATATATGAAAAGGGATTTGACTATGGTTTAAAACTTATAAACCGTAAATTTATGATGGCTGTAAAACTCATAAAGTATACGATATGGACCAGGGTGCTTATTGCGATTATTTTAGTTTTTACTTTAATATCCAATGTTCCTAAGTTTGATAAGAGGATTGAAATATTAAAGTTAAGATATAAAAGTTTATCTCAAGTTGATAATAAAATTGTAGCAAAAAGTTTAAGTCTAAGGCAGGTATGGATATCCATACTTGTCGCAAGTTGCGCTGCCGTATTGTTGAATGATTCAGGAATAATCACGGCCGCTATTATAATGTTGTATGCTCTATTTGGAATTATTTTGCTTGTACGACCGGAAAGGATGAGGTAATATATGGAATACAGGACTCTTGGCAACACAGGTATAAAAGTATCTAGGCTATGTTTTGGTTCATTGACGATCGGTCCGCTTCAGTCCAATCTAAATTTAGAAGATGGGGCTAGGATAATAGCATATGGTATTGAGCATGGAATAAATTTTATTGATGCCGCAGTGCTGTACAAGACTTTCCCATATGTGAGAAGGGCTATTGAAATAACAGGCAGAAATGATATCGTAATATCAACGAGATCTTACGATTATACATATGAAGGAATGAAGAAGACCGTAAATGAGGCTCTATGTGCTTTAGGAGTGGATTACATCGACATATTCGGGCTTCATGAGCAGGAAGATATTTATACATTGAAAGGCCATAGTGATGCGATAAGATATCTTTCAGAAGCTAAAGCAGAGGGAAAAATCAGGGCTGTAAGCATTTCAACCCACAATGTGGCCGCAGTTAAAGCAGCATGCAAAATGCCGGAAATAGATGTTATCCACCCGTTGCTTAACATAAAAGGGATAGGGATAGGCGACGGAAATGTTCAGGATATGCTTTCAGCTATAGAAACGGCTAAAAAATGGGGGAAAGGTATATACAGCATGAAACCGATAGGTGGAGGAAACTTGATTCCTGATATTGAATCATGCTTTAAATTTGTGCTTGACAATCCTAACATAGATTCAATAGCTGTAGGCATGCAATCCAAGTATGAAGTTATGGCAAATGTAGCATTATTTGAAGGAAAAAGTGTGCCTTCAGATGTAAAGGAAAAATTGAGGACTACGAAAAGAAGGCTTCTTATTGATTATTGGTGTGAAGGCTGTGGCAGATGCGTTAAAAGATGCAGTGTTGGTGCTTTAAAATTGGTCAATGGAAAATCAGTCGTTGATCAAAGTAAATGCAGGCTATGCGGATATTGTTCAACCGTTTGTCCCCAGTTTTGCATAAAAGTAATTTAGAGGTTAGAGGACACTCTTCCGCTTGCAAGTAATAAAACTGTTATATGTTGGTGATGTTTTTTATTTGAGAGAAGAGTTTTCCCAACTAAGAGAAAAATATTTTGATTAAAAACTTTAAAGATGGTGATCATATGAGATTGATGGGCCTTGATGTGGGAGATAGAAGAATAGGTGTTGCTGTAAGCGATCCATTAGGTTTGTTTGCCCAGGGGATTTCAACCATAGTGAGACAAGATGGAACAAACAAAGATATTGAAGAAATAAAAAAAATAATAAATCAATACCAGGTGGAGAAAATAGTGATAGGATTGCCCAAAAATATGAACAACACGATAGGACCGATGGGTGAAAAAGTGATGCAATATGCTAAGACAGTTGAAAAGAAAACAGGCAAACCTGTGGTTTTATTCGATGAAAGGCTTACGACCGCAGCTGCAGAAAGGATGCTCATACAAGCTGATGTTTCGAGAAAGAAACGGAAAGGGGTAATCGATAAGATAGCTGCAGTATATATATTGCAGTCATATATGGAAAATCAGAAAAATTCTGTTTGACACAAAGATGGGTATAATATAGAATAGCATTATATAAATGAAATGAGGTGTATTAAATGGAAGAAGGCGACCTTGAAAACATTATCACTCTCCTCGATGACGATGGAAACGAGATAGAATGTGAAGTAATAGATATGTTTGAATTCGAGGAAAAAGAGTATGCGGTGTTGCTCCCAACTGATGAAGAAGACCCCTATATACTTAGAATCGATAAGGACGAGGATGGCAATGAATTATTTGCTATGATAGAAGACGACAATGAATTTGACAAGGTATCAGAAGCATATGATGAGCTTTTAGATCAGGACGAAAACTAGGTATACCATCTTTGGTATACCTTATTTATTATACAGCAGGACAAGGTTGACAAATCATAAAGGCTGATATAAACTTTAACTGATAAAAAGTTTTAATTGCTAAGAAGGTGTTTATTTTGGCTTTGCCCCGAAAGCTCGATGTTGCACAGTTTAAAAAGCAGCTCAAGGATAAAGGCTTCAAATTAACTCCTCAAAGAAGAGCTGTGCTGGACATAATAATTGAGAATGAAGGAAAACATTTAAGCACTGAAGAAATATATGAGCTGGTTAAAAAGGAATGTCCTGAAATTGGGCTTGCAACCGTATACAGGACCCTTCAGCTATTAGAAAATATAGGCTTTATTTTCAAAATGAATCTTGATGACGGAAAGAATAGGTATGAAATATCTCATGCTGAAGAAGACCATCATCATCATCATCTGATATGTTTAAAATGCGGATGCCTGACTGAAGTTCAGGGTGACCTTCTTGATGCCCTTGAGAAAAAGGTAGAGGAAAAATATGATTTTGAAGTTACGAATCATATACTGAAATTCTTTGGATATTGCAGCAAGTGCAGGAAAAGGTGATATCGTTATATTTGTATGGCTTGCAGCCATAATATAAAGATAAAAGCAAGCTCGTGATCTTAATCGGATTCGCCAAGTTATTAATGGTGAAATTTCCATTTAAAACTTGGCGAATCGTGGATTATAGTGGATAAAATATTATTATAACACATGGTTTCATTTTGATTATATATATAATAAAATGATATATTTTCAAATTGATTTTATGCCATTTGTATGGATGCCAATATGGATGGTATTTAAATATATATGACCGGAAAGTGAAGGAGGGATATTTTTTTTGGCAAAGAAAGAAAAACTAAAGATTATACCGCTTGGGGGATTAGGTGAGATAGGAAAGAACATGACCGTTGTGGAATACAAGAACGATTTGATAGTGATAGACTGCGGACTTATGTTTCCAGAGGAAGAAATGCTCGGTATCGATATTGTAATACCTGATATAACTTATCTCATCAAGAACAAGGATAAAATTCGTGCTATAGTGTTGACACACGGCCATGAGGATCATATAGGAGCGCTTCCATATGTTCTCAAACAGATAAACGTTCCTGTATATGGAACAAAGTTGACCTTGGGGCTTGTGGAAAATAAACTTAAAGAGCATGGAATATTAAAGGATGCGGATTTAAGGTGTGTGAAATACGGCGATGTAGTGAAGCTTGGGAATATAGAGGTTGAATTTATAAGAACGAGCCACAGCATCGCGGATAGTGCAGCGCTTGCAATAAAGACGCCGATCGGCACTATAGTACACACCGGCGATTTTAAGATCGATTATACCCCCATAGATGGAGATGTAATAGATTTGGCCAGGTTTGCGGAGCTTGGCAAAGCAGGGGTACTTCTTCTGATGGCAGACAGTACGAATATTGAAAGGCCCGGATATACCATGTCCGAAAGGACGGTAGGGGAGACTTTTCAAAATATATTCAAACAGGCCAAAGGAAGGATAATAGTTGCAACGTTTGCTTCAAATATACACAGGGTTCAGCAGATAATCAATGCCGCAGTCAGCTATAACCGAAAGGTAGCTGTATCGGGTAGAAGCATGGTGAATGTCGTTGATGTAGCCACTAACCTTGGATATTTGAACATTCCTGATGGAACTCTTATCGATATAGGAGATATCAATCACTACCCCGAGAATAAAATAGTGATAATCACCACTGGAAGCCAGGGTGAGCCTATGTCTGCGTTGGTGAGAATGTCAACGTCGGAACATAAGCAGGTGGATATAATTCCTGGAGATATGGTGATAATATCTGCAAACCCGATACCTGGGAATGAAAAATTGGTATACAGAGTCATAAATCAACTCTTTAAAAGGGGTGCAGATGTTATATACAAAGATTTGGCAGATGTACATGTATCCGGTCATGCATGTCAGGAGGAGTTAAAACTCATTCATACTCTAGTAAAGCCTAAATATTTCATACCAGTTCATGGAGAGTATAGGCATCTTAAGCAGCATGCTCTGCTGGCTCAAAAATTAGGTATGAAGGAAGAAAACATATTCCTGCTGGATAATGGTTCGGTCTTGGAAATAGATCGCAAAACCGCAAGAGTTGCCGGCAGCGTGACAGCCGGTCAAGTGCTCGTTGACGGCCTTGGCGTTGGTGATGTCGGCAATATCGTGCTCCGCGATAGGAAACACCTATCCCAGGACGGCATATTAACGGTTGTTGTAACACTATCTAAGGAGACTGGTGGCGTAATAGCCGGACCTGATATAATATCCAGAGGGTTTGTTTATGTAAGGGAATCGGAAGATCTTATGGATAAAGCTAAAGAGATCGTAAAAGATACGCTTTCAAAATGTGAGGAAAAGCAGATAACCGATTGGGCAACGATAAAGAGCAATATAAAAGAATCGCTTAGAGGTTTCCTTTATGAGAAAACAAAGCGAAAGCCTATGATACTTCCTATAATAATGGAAATATAGCAAGATCGGGCACTGCAATGTAGGAACTATTTCAGCTGCGCTGCAGTGTCCAATAATATTATTGCAAGCAACACTGAATTTGAGATTTTATCAGAAGCATTAACATAGGGGTGGTAGCTTATGGAAAAGAACAAAATATCATATATAACCAGGGCAGGTATTATTGCAGCCATATATGTAGTATTGACATTGATAATGGGAAATCTTGCTTTTGGACCAATACAAGTGAGAATTTCAGAAGCTTTGACAATGCTGCCTTTAATCGATAGTGCTGCGATTCCCGGCGTATTCATAGGATGCTTCTTAGCAAATATATTTGGAGGCTATGGACTTGTTGATATAGTTTTTGGCAGTTTGGTAACGCTGGTTGCGGCTTACCTTACTTCGAAAATGCCAAATAGAATTCTTGCGGTAATACCTCCGGTACTTCTTAATGCGCTGATTGTGCCGATATGGGTGCATGCGATGTCAAATGCACCATATGGCATGACTGCATTGACTATAGGCCTTGGAGAATTTTTCTCTGTGGCCGGACTTGGAACTTTGCTTCTTATAGCAATTGATAGAATAAAAGGCCGAAATAACTTTTAATAATAATGATAATTATTGACAGGTGTCATAACATTTATTAGAATAAGAATGCTGATTTGTGCCATGGATACTTTAGTATCCTTATTTTTTGTTAACTAGAAGGAGATGTATGTAATATATGTATGTCAGAAAAGACATTAGAAATATAGCAATAATCGCTCACGTAGACCATGGCAAGACTACACTTGTAGATGGAATGTTGAAGCAGAGCGGTATTTTTAGGGATAATGAAAATGTTCAAGAGAGGGTAATGGATTCAAATGAACTTGAGAGAGAAAGAGGTATTACCATACTGTCTAAAAACACTGCCGTAAATTATAAAGGCATTAAAATAAATATTGTAGATACCCCTGGCCACGCTGACTTTGGAGGCGAAGTGGAAAGGGTATTGGAGATGGTTGATAGTGTGCTCTTGGTAGTTGATGCGTTTGAAGGCCCAATGCCTCAGACCAAGTTTGTGCTTAAAAAGGCACTTGAACTGAATTTAGATCCTATAGTTGTGATAAACAAGATTGACAGGCCTGACCAGAGAGCACATGAGGTTTTGAATGAAGTATTTGATCTATTCATAGAACTTGGGGCAAACGATAAACAGCTTGATTTTCCAACGGTATATGCTTCCGCAAGAGATGGTATAGCTAAATATAACCTTGAAGATGATTCCAAGGATTTAAAGCCTTTGTTTGATACGATTGTTTCCAAAGTTCAACCTCCTGAGGGTGATATTGACGGACCTTTCCAGATGCTTGTAACAACGATAGATTCAAACGAATATGTCGGCAGGATCGCTGTCGGCAAAATAGCAAGGGGCAGGGTTTCGCAGGGAATGCAGGTTGCATTGGTGTCAAGGAAGAAAGAGGTTAAGGATGTCAAGATAAGCAATTTGTATGTATTTTCAGGTTTGAAAAAAATAGAAGTCAAAGAAGCATCACTTGGCGATATCGTGGCTGTATCCGGTATAGACGATATAAACATCGGAGATACCCTGACAGATGTAAACGATCCTGAAGCTATTCCTTTCGTAAGCATCGACGAGCCTACTATTTCAATGAATTTTATTGTAAATGACAGTCCGTTTGCAGGAATGGAAGGCCAGTATGTAACTTCGAGGCATTTGAGGGATAGGTTGTATAAAGAGCTTGAAACCAATGTAAGCCTTAGGGTAGAAGACACTGACACGATGGATGCGTTCAAGGTATCGGGAAGAGGCGAGCTTCACCTTTCCATATTGATAGAGACAATGAGACGTGAAGGATACGAATTTCAGGTATCTAAACCTTCCGTAATATATAAATATAAGAACGGTGTAAAATATGAGCCTATGGAGTATCTTACAATAGATGTTCCTGAAGAATTCATGGGAGTCGTTATAGAAAAGCTTGGGCCAAGGAAAGCTGAAATGACCAATATGCATCAGGCTATAAATGGCTACGTGAGGCTGGAATTCAAGATACCTGCAAGGGGGCTGATAGGCTTTAGAAGTGATTTTATGACTGAAACCAAAGGAAATGGAATAATGAACCATGTATTTGCAGGTTATGAGGAATACAAGGGTGACATACCCGAAAGGACCAGGGGATCACTAGTTGCATTTGAAACAGGCGAAAGCGTAACTTACGGTCTGTTTAATTCCCAGAGCAGAGGAACACTATTTATAGGGCCAGGGGTCCAAGTATATGAAGGCATGATTGTAGGAGAAAATTCAAGACCAGAGGATATGGACATAAATGTATGCAAGAAAAAACATGTTTCAAATATGAGGGCAGCCGGGTCGGACGAAACATTGAGGCTTACCCCTCCGACGATATTGAGTCTGGAGCAGGCGCTTGAATTCATATCTTCAGATGAACTTGTAGAAGTCACCCCAAAGAGTATCAGGATGAGGAAGAGGATATTGAATGGAGAACTAAGGGCAAAGGATCTGGCAAGAAGGAAGGCAAACGACTAAAATAAAGCGGTATTTTTATCAAAAGGAGGCAGCATTATGTCCGGAGGTAAAAATATAAAGCATAGAATAAGGGATAAATTTTTAGTCTTGATAATTTTAACAATAATTGTATCTGCAGGAATTTGGTTTGGGTGCGGCTATTATAATGAAACCATATATAAACCGGTCTCGCCCTCAGGCGAAGATAAGACAGTGGATGTGGAAATCAATCGCTCAAATGTGCATGATATACATGAAATATTGTATAATAAAGGTTTGATAAAGGACAAAAACACATTCAGGTTGTATTTAAAGTTAAGCGGGTCTTCAAACAAGTTGAAGGCCGGTAAATATGAGTTCAGTTCCGACATGAATGTTCCAGAAATAATAAACATTATGGTAAATGGCAAGACTAAAAAAGACACAATAAGGGTAACGATACCGGAAGGCTTTACCACTGCGGATATAGCGGCATTGCTTGAAAGCAAGGGCCTTTTTAGCAAAGAAGATTTTCTTAAGGCTGCAGAGAGCAGCAATTTGGATTATGATTTTTTAAAATCCCTTCCTGAAAGATCGGGAAAGCTTGAAGGTTATCTGTTCCCCGATACTTATGAATTTGCAAAAAACACCACGCCTGAACAGGTAATTGACAGGCTGGTTGGAAGGTTTGATTCCATATTCGATGAGAACATGAGAAATAAAGCTAAAGATATGAAGATGAGCATTGACCAGATTGTAACGATCGCTTCCATGGTTGAGAAAGAAGCAAAGGTAGAATCTGAAAGGCCTATAATTTCGGCAGTGATATATAATCGATTGAATGCAGGAATGAAGCTGCAGATCGATGCAACGGTGCAATATGCGCTCGGCCAATGGAATGATAAAGTATATACTAAAGATACCTTGGTGGATTCCCCATATAACACTTATGTAGTATCCGGACTTCCAATAGGTCCGATATCAAATCCTGGCAAGGCATCGCTCATGGCTGCATTGAATCCTGAAAAAGTTGATTACCTGTATTATGTTGCCAAAAAGGATGGAAGCGGAAGCCATGCTTTTACCGTAACTTATCAGGATTTCCTGAATGAAAAGCATAAAAATCAGTAGATTTATAAAAATATTAAAAATCAGTTTGTATTGGTATTTTGCTTTGCTTCATAATAAAAGAGGATTGATATCCTCTTTTTAAATATGTATTTTAAACAGGTATGATGAATCAATGAAACAAATTATATAAATGTGTTTCAACTTATTGGAGGTAAAATTGAGCAATATAGTATACGATTATATTGAAGATTACCTAAGAAGCATTATTCCCAAAAGTGAAGGGCTGATGGAGGATATGGAGGCATTTGCCAGAGAAAACAATGTGCCTATAGTACAGCCTGAAGTAGCCAAATTTCTTTCATTCATAATAAAATCAAATAATGCCAAAAATATTTTGGAGATAGGAACCGCCATAGGCTATTCGGCAATTCTAATGCACAATGCTGCGGGTTCCTGCCGTATACTAACAATAGAGAGGAATCCCGATATGTATGAAAAGGCTGAGGAGAATATAAAAATGGCCAAAATGGATTCTGACATAAAGATTTTAAAAGGTGAAGCCGATGAAATATTAGAAAAGTTGGATGAAAGCTTTGATTTGATTTTCCTGGATGCTGCCAAAGGGCAGTACCTGCAGTTCTTTCCCGAGTGTGACAGGCTGCTTAAAAAAGGGGGAATAATCTTTGCGGATAATGTGCTCTTTCGCGGCATGGTAACAAACAGGAAACTTTTAATAAGGCGGAAAATAACGATTGTAAAGAGGCTGAAAAAATACATAGATTTCATGATGAAAAATAAAAATTACGAAACATCAATACTGCCTCTTGGAGACGGCGTATCTGTAAGCGTAAAGATAGGGGGATAACATTTATGATAAAACCTGAACTCTTGGCTCCTGCCGGGAATATGGAAAAACTGAAAGTAGCATTTGATTATGGAGCCGATGCCGTGTATTTCGGAGGATCATCCTATGGCCTTAGGGCTTTTGCAGGCAATTTTTCAAATGATGAAATAAAGCAAGCTTTAGAATATACACACAGTATGTCCAAAAAAGCATATATAACCGTAAATATATTTCCTCATAATGCTGATTTTAAAGGCCTTGAGGATTATTTGAAATTTTTGGATTCATGCAATGTCGACGGTATACTAGTATCTGATCCCGGAGTATTTCAAACTGTGCGGGAAACCGTGCCAAATATGAAAATACATTTAAGCACCCAGGCAAACAATGTGAACTACAAGTCTGCAAATTTCTGGCATAATCTTGGCGTGAGCAGGATTGTGCTTGCAAGGGAGCTGAACTTAAAAGAGATAAAAGAGATAAGGGACAATACGCCTAGGTCATTAGAGCTTGAAGCGTTCGTGCATGGTGCAATGTGCATTTCGTACTCCGGGCGTTGCCTTTTAAGCAGTTATATGACGGGAAGAGATTCAAACAGGGGAGAATGTGCTCATCCATGCAGGTACAAGTATTATCTGATGGAAGAAAAGCGTCCCGGACAATATATGCCAGTGTTTGAGGATGAAAGAGGAACATACATAATGAATTCAAAAGACCTTTGCATGATAAATCATATACCTGATTTGGTTCATGCCGGTATAACCAGTTTTAAAATAGAAGGCAGGATGAAAAGTTCATTTTATGTTGCAACCGTTGTCAAAGCATACAGACAGGCTATAGATAAATATATGGACGCCCCGCAAGATTATAAATTTGACAATGCATGGCTTGAAGATATTATGAAGTCCAGTCATAGAGCGCTCTCAACAGGTTTCTATTATGATGATCCGGGACAGATATATGAAAACAGTACATATATAAGAAACTATGATATAGTAGGGATTGTTTTGGAGTATGATAAGGATAAAAAATTGGCCAAGATAGAGCAGAGAAACAGGGTATTTAAGGGAGATACAGTGGAAGTATTCAGTCCGCATGATGACACATTCAGTCTGAAGCTTGACTTTATGGCTGATGAAAACGGCGATGAAATAAAAGTTGCGCCACATCCCCAGATGAAATATTATATAAAATGTGAAAGGGAATTGAAACCTTTAGACATGGTTATTAAAAAGATCATAAATGAAGATTAGCCGAAACATTCTTTTGCCTGCACAGTTTGTACTGCAAAAAGAGTGTCCCGCAACTTTAAAGGAGGAATACTATGAAAAGGCCATTGCTTATTGGGATAAGTGGAGGGACCGGCTCTGGTAAAAGCACTGTAGTCCATGAAATATTGAATTCACTTCCTGAAAAAAGCATAACGATACTGGAACAGGATGCCTATTACAAGGAGCAAAGTGAACTGTCGCTTGAGGAAAGATTAAAAATAAATTATGATCATCCGGATGCATTTGATACCCCTCTTTTAGTAAAGCATTTGAAGATGCTAGTAAATGGACAAGCAATTGATAAACCCGTATATGATTTTTCAGTATATAACCGAAGCAAAGCTACGGTAAGGGTGGAACCAAGGGATATAATAATACTTGAAGGCATATTGATACTCCAGGAACCAGACATACGAAGCTTGCTTGATATAAAGATATATGTTGACACAGACCCCGACGTCAGGATAATAAGAAGAATTACAAGGGATATAAAAGAAAGGGGCCGTACATATGAATCCGTGGTAAATCAATATCTAAATGTTGTAAGACCCATGCACCTGCAATTTGTAGAGCCTTCCAAACGCTATGCCGATATAATAATACCTGAGGGAGGTTACAACAAGGTAGCAATCGATATAATAGTTGCAAAAATAAATTCTATCATCCAAAAAAATAAATGATACAGGTATAAAGCCTTTCAATACATGACAATAATTATATTATTAATTGATATTGGAAGGTATTTTTATGCTCGACGATTTGAAAGTAAGAAAAAGGATAATCTTTTTATTCCTAACATTTATATTTCTTTTGTTAGTGCTTGAAGTGAGATTGTATGCCATAATGGTGATTAAAAGCGATTTTGCAAAAGAAGCAATGGATGAGCAGACTTATAGATCAATCGTATATTATGATGGTTTTGAACTCAAGGGCGATATATACGATGCAAATATGAGAAAACTCACCAATAATGGTATTGAATATAAGGCTATTATACTTCCATCAGCGGTTATAAAACATATTACAAGTAATAATTCGACATTCGAAAATCTCCTAAGGCTTATATGCGATTATGATAAGCTTGATTATTATGATATGTTGACGAAAATCAGCAAAGAAGCTGCTGGGTATGACCAGGCCGTGGTTGTCGGCATAAACGACAGAATAAAAGATGAAATCGAAAGCTCCAACATCACGGGAATATATGTGAAAAGCGGAATCAAAAAATTCGCAGACGATATTGGAGCATCGATACTTTCAAATTTTTTAAGCAATAGAATGAATGGAGAATATATAAAATATGATGACAGCATAGATATGAAGATATTTAATTCTTTGGCAAGGCATGTAAAAAAAATATACAAGGTTCCCTTGGACGGAAGGGGAATGCTTATGCCGGGGATGGAACCGATCGATGAAACAGTGGAGGAGAGTGTAGGCGGCCCTGTCGGAAATGTCATGCTCACGTTAGATTACAATATACAAAAAGCTGCGGAAGATGCGCTGCACGAAAAATCCGATAAAAACTGTGCTGCAACCGTAATGGATATAAGAAACGGAGAAGTACTGGCAATGGCCACAAAGGATGAGAATGGATGGGAGAGGAATATGGTTACATATGTTAATGACAATTCCGCTTATAACCCGGGTTCACTGTTTAAAATAATCGTGCTTGCGGCTGCACTTGAAAAAAATAAGGTAGGATTGGAAACCAGCTTTTTTTGCAGCGGAGTTGATAGTGAAACCGGCATACACTGTTTCAACACTTCGGGACACGGCATGATAGGGCTTGAGGACGCGTTTGCAAATTCATGCAATGTGTATTTTATAAATCTGGCAAGAAAAGTCGGTCCTAAAGCCATAATGGATATGGCTCAAAAGTTCGGTTTCGGCAAAAAAGCATTGAATTTCTCAAAGGAATCAGCAGGCATGGTTTATAGAAAAAGTGAAGACATAGAATATGATATTGGAAACATTGCCATAGGCCAAAAGGATATAATGGTAACACCCTTGCAAGTATGCAGCATGATATCCAGCATAGCAAATAATGGAATGAGGAATAAACCATATATTTTAAAGCGCATATTTGGTGATGACGGAACCGTATATGAAAAACATGCTGATGAGAGTAAAAGTATAATATCGCCTGAAACTTCTGAAATAATCCAAAAGCTGATGACTGAAGTTGTAAAGAGGGGAACCGGTCAAAAAGCATCTCTATACTGCGGCTCGGCAGGCAAAACAGGAACGACTCAAAGAGGAATCGAATATGCTGATGGAAACTATGAACATGAGGACAGCTGGTTTGCAGGATATCTTCCGCTAAACCATCCCAAGTATGCTATATCGGTTTATGTAGAGGATGCAGAATCTAAAAGTTCAACAGCCCAGGAAATATTTAAATCGATCGGAGAGAAAATGCTTTTATTTGATAACTTATCTGAAACTCCAAATGCAAATTATAATTGAGGATTAATTAATATCATGATAGTGCATTGGGTACATGCACATTCCCCAGAGTTGAATCATATAATTTAGAATAACTAGCTTTGGGGGTGAATCAGGTTGCTTATTGAATTTTTTGCCTCTATTTTTATGCTGTTTGAACATGCTGCAATGCTTGTCTCATACGTGTCCAATAACAATTCATTTCCAAAACCTTTATCAGAAGATGAAGAAAAAATTTATATAAGCAAGTTTAAAGATGGCGATGAAGAGGCAAGAAATGTACTGGTAGAGCGGAATCTAAGACTGGTCGCCCATATAGTTAAAAAATACAATTACACCGGAAGGGAAGTAGATGATTTAATTTCGGTGGGTACCATAGGACTTATAAAAGCAATAACAACATTTGACAATGACAAGGGAACGAGGCTTGCAACCTATGCTGCAAGGTGCATCGAGAATGAAATACTCATGGTGATACGTTCAAACAAAAAAAGCAAATCTGAAGTATTCCTTCAAGATCCAATAGGCGTTGACAAAGAGGGTAACGAA
>ENA-UOOI01002047-UOOI01002047.1-fermentation-metagenome-genome-assembly--contig:-NODE-2047-length-18683-cov-3.696478_pt1 | contig 18683 bp, 11 predicted proteins | sample MGYA00245779_ERZ724027 | MGnify/ENA primary metagenome ERZ724027 (study PRJEB28704, sample SAMN03018318) | fermentation metagenome | biome: anthropogenic terrestrial biome; feature: soil; material...
GACATACACCGTTGCTTCCACATATAATATATTCTCCTACTTTAAACATTTTATTCACTCCTATCACAAACTCAGTCATAAGGTTCCAATTACCAGCCGCTATCGCCTGACCCCTTGAATATGCGCAAAAGCTGACCATATCAAAGGCCAGCCCTCATGCATCAGTTTCTTATATCTTGTAATCCATCAAATGATGAAAACATCAAAAGGTATTTTCACCCGCCTTTCGTCTCTTATATCTATTGTAACACAAATTCAACAAAATTTCAAAGATTTTGGAAAATTATTTTTTACCGGTTATAAAAGATTTCGCTTAGCTGCGATTCTGACGGCGTCCATACTATTATTGACACCCAGTTTGTTATATATATTATTGATTACGCCTTTCACTGTGTTCGCGGACAGCCCAAGAGCATCTGCCATCTCATCACGTGTAAGACCCTGACAAAGAGACAAGAGAACATCCGTCTCCCTCTGGCTCAAAGCCGGAAGATGACCATGCAGATTCTGACTTGCTGAAAAGTCTGCGGAAAGGCTGGAAACCCTTTTGGCATATGTGGTCGATTTTGTCTGAATATTTTTCAGCCATTCTGCGGGAATATCGGTATAGGGAGACACATGGCTGATCAAAGTCCTAATATACTTTCCATTCTCCACAAAAGGCATGATAATTTCGTTTGGTCTTGCGAGTACGTATGCCTCCTGCAGCATCTGCGCAGACTCCTCATACTCTTTGATCTGACTTAACGCGATAGCTCTTAATACCTTCATCTCAATTCGTCCAAACAGATAATTCTCAAAGGCAAACCCCTCTGATTGTCCGCCCAAAAGAGATAAAAGCTCATAGATTTTATTCTCATGGAGCAGACATCTGGCACGTACCAGTTTATCAGCAGCAAAAGTTATAGGTGTCAATACCTCACTGCTTTGCTCTTCGTCTTTGATCCAGTCTGAAACAAGGCCGGTATATCCCAGTTGTGTATAAAACCATCCTGACGTAATATCGCAGATCGCATAATCCTGTTTCGTATTCGAAGCCTGTGCCAGCTGCCGCTGTTGTTTCAGCGAATGCACAGCATCTGTATACTTTCCGGAAGATACACTGATCCTTGTAAGCAAGAACAAGGCATTGATCTCTATGCAGGTATTCGTGGCGTCATGTGCCTCGCGCATCGCCTGCCGGACACATCTTTCAGCTTCTTTCATGTCCTTTCGAAAATAAGAAAACTCTGCCTTTGCCAGTGAAACATATCCCTCAAAGGTCCCCGGCAGGAACCTGGCCGTAATCGGAGCAATCTGAGAGACTGCAGCGATGTACCGATCAATTTGCCCTTTTTGATGACTGCTGACGCTGCACACATAACTGGCAACGGATACATAGGGTCTGTGGATGAGTTTACTTTTGCCCGGTATATATTCAGATACCTTTTTAAAAGCATCTACAAAATCATAGGTGCTCGTCTGATTGGAACTGATCAGTCTTTCAAATGCAATATGCAGATAGATCTCTCCTAAGGCCGTCGTTCTCTCCTTTGTCCGTGGAAGTGTTTCCAGTTCCTGCTGCAGTTCTAAAAGGTCCTTGTGTACTCCCTCCATTCGGAAATTATTCATGCGAAATTTAATATGTAGAAAACGAAGAATCGGGTATTTCGCCAAGAGTTTTTTGGGCATACGTTCAATGATACCAAGCAGATAGTCAATCGTCTGTGCAGGATACGCCTTGTTGAATGTCAAAAGAATTCCGACCATTTTGTCATAGCGTCCGATCTTTTCATAGTAGGTGATAGCATCAATGCGATACCCTTTCTCTTCATACCACTTGGCAGCGTGAAACAAGATGCGATCTTTGTCGGCTTTCGAAAGGGAACTTTGCTGATTTTTCAGAAAATCAAGAAAAATAGGATGAATGCGGAGTGCATTTGTAAACTTATCCAGAGTAACAAGGGAACCGATATTCAGCGCCTGATCCACAAGCTTTGGATGTTCTCCCGCCAAAACGCGGGCAAGTTCTATGGGTGTACTTTCCAATAAGGAAAGACGGATCATCAGACTTTTAAGTTCATCCGAAAGAGCCTGAAACACCTCACTCTCAAGCAGCCCAAAAATATCAAGTTTTACGGCAGCATACGGATTTTCCTGATAAAGTCTGTTTTTTTCCAGCGAAAGACAAACCAGCTGCGTGGCAAAGATCCACCCCCCAGTATACTGATAAAGTTCGGATTTGGCCTGATCAAGCAGCAGAATCCCCTGTTTTTCAAAATAATCGGAAGTCTCCTCCAAAGTCATCCGAAAAGATTCATCATCGATGCGATACAACAAATTTTTTGAAAGCAGTGACATTGTATGAAAAGCAGGTTCTTTTCGGGAAATCACAATAATACAAAGCATCGGGATCTGCGCGAGAATTAATTTTTCAAAAAAATTGATGGCAGTCTGGTTGGTTATGTTGTGAAAATCGTCCAGCACAAGATAGTATCTGTTCTTTTCGTCTAACTCTTTACTCAGTATTCTGACAAAGTGATCAAACGCATAGTCTGAATCCGGAATCTCCATATCCTCACTGATTCCCACACCCTGAAATCGAAGCGTATTACATAAGTGCTCCCATATCCTGGTGTCCAGGTTATCCAACTGTGTCAGGGACACCCAGAACGTGTACGGTGCCTGATCCGATAAAAAAGCCGACACCGCAGTCGTTTTGCCAAACCCCGGACCGGCAACAATCGACACAGCATACTTCTGTGAAGCCTCAGTCAAAATCGATTGCAAATGAGGACGCTGTAAAATCTCGGTTTCATGGTGCAAAGAAAGCTGCAAATCCTCATCGTTCTTAAGTAGCATAAACATAACCTCCCTGATTTCAGGTTCTTCCTTTCCTTTTATTTATATGATAAAGCATTACAGTCGCATTGTCCACAAGTTATGCGGAAAAAAAGAATCCCTTCGGGTGTATTTTGCGATTTTTTTACATGAGATAATTCAAATGAAGATACAGACATGTTAACACGCAATAATTAGATATGAGGTGAGGATTATGAAAAAATTCAGATTGAAACAATTGCTTGCTATACTTCTCGTGGTGGCCATGGTTTCGGTAAATGAACTTACCTTCGCAGCCACTGCCTCTGCCCTTCCGGCAGAGCAGTCACAAGCCACGCAGGAGGAATCTGCCGACAGCGAACAGGCGCCGGCAAAAAACTCGAAAACTGAAAACTCAGAAGAAGATCCGCCGCCAAACAAGGAAAACCCGGATACTTCGAAAGAAAAGCCAGATGTTTCAAAAGAAAAGCCAGATACTTCAAAGGAGAATCCAGACACTCCAAAAGAAGATGCATCGGCGTCCAAAGAGGACTCTTCTGCAAAAAAAGACACACCTTCCGAAAAGAAAGAGAATTCGGAAGGAAAAAAAGAAGATTCCTCAGCGATCACTCAGAATCAGGAAGTTAAAAACAGCGAAGAGGATCTTCTCAGAGATGAGGGGGATACAGGTGAGCCTTCCGTCACTTATACAGGTACCTATACAATTACCATCAACTACATATATAGGGACAACAAGAAAATGGCCGCACGGCCCTACATAGAATCTGTCCCCGCAGGGGAGGCACTAAGCAAGTCGGTCAAAAGTCCAGACGTCATGGGCTACCAGCCGCTTATTGCAGATCAGGAGATCAACACCGCAGCAATGGATCAGGATATGACATACGATGTATATTATGTTCCAAAAACAAACACTCCCTACACAATAAACCATTACCAGGAAAACATTGACCGAGATGGTTACACCCTGACAGGGGTTGGACATCTCTCCGGCACGACGAATGCGACAGTCACTGCATCCCCCCAGCCTTACACTGGCTTTACGCCGCCCGACGTCATGCCTTCCGCCACCATCCATCCCGATGGATCGACGACACTTGATGTATATTACACCCGCAATCAGTACACGATGTATTTTGAAACGGGTGAAGGCGGCAGTTATATTGAGCCCGTCACCGCTGCCTTTGATCAGCCGCTTGTGCCGCCGTCTGACCCTATACGCCCAGGATATAAATTTGCCGGATGGGGTTCTCATGGTTTTCCTTCCAGAATGCCAATCGGCGACATTATGATGACGGCAGAATGGGAAGTAGAGGGGATGGTTTCCTATACACTTGTATACTGGTTGGAGAGCATCGAAGGAAACGGAACGTACGACTATGTCGGGGCCGTTCAAGAACAGGCTCCTGCTGACAGCAGCCCTGAGATTTTGCAAAATGCACCTTCCAGCATCGGCTTTCCCATCGACCGGGAACATATCGAATTCAACGAGACCAAAACTGCTGCGGAAAAGCCGGATAAAGTAAACGGCACCGGAAGTACCATCGTCAATGTGTACTATGATCGAAAAGCCTATTCGATATCCTTTGGCTTCGACGATACAAGATATACGCTCAAAAAGGGTGACACCGTATACGAGACAAGTCCCTATGTGCTTACCGCGAAATTTGGTGCAAACATCGCTGATCAGTGGCCGGTTGATCCTCCAAAGCTGCGCCCCGGCAAGAGTGGCGAAGGTGCGTTTACCGGATGGGCGGAGAAGAATAAGTTATCCTTCTCCTCACTGCAGCATTATCTGGATCAAAATCTTGTAAACAATCAAAACTTAGAGGCCAAATGGAGTTATCAAACCAAAAACGTAAACGTCACCTATCTCTTCGAGGATCTGACAGGCCAAGGTGAAACACCGAATTATGAGCAGCTGATTAACTTAGATAGGATGACCATACAGTGGAATGCAAAATCCTTTATCGGCTTTACACCGATCAATAATAGCGTTTATATTACCGATAATAATAGCGCTGTATTCCACTACAAACGAAACATCTATCAGATCACCTTTTACAGCAGCGGCACCATAGACAAGAATATATCGGGCATTAAATATGAGACGCCGATTTCAGATCTGGAGTACACTCCCCCCACACCAGCGGCACTCCCCGGTTATACTTTTGGCGGCTGGTACACATCCCCGCAGACCTTCGACGGGTCCGAGTACGATTTCAGTGGAAAAACAATGCCGGCAAAAAACCTGATTTTACATGCAAAATGGGTAAAACCGACCTATACGGTGACCTTCCACCCAAATAACGGATCCGCTGACTTTACACAGCGCGTGCTTCTCCAGAAGAATGCATCCGAACCCGAACATCCCACCCGCCCCGGTTATCGGTTCGAAGGCTGGTACAAAACCGGTTCTTCCTTCCGTTACGTCTTCCCCCCCGTAACCGGAGATACTACACTGAACGCCCGCTGGATTCCCATCGAAAATGTCGGTTATGATGTAATCTATAAGATCGGCACGCCTGAAAACAGTATGGAACACAGCCGTGCTTCTTACACCGGAAAAACCGTGGGCACCAAGGTAACCGCCTCCGCAATTGCCATTCCCGGTCTGCTGCCGGATGCCGCAAACAAGACGCTTACGCTTACGGCAGGCGAAAACCTGATCATCTTCTACTATGCACCTTTTAGCAATATGACCTACACGGTAAAATATCTGGAGAACGGTACAAAAGCTCAGCTGCTTCCGGATAAACAGGTGACTACGATGGCCTCGGAAATCACAGAAAACTACGTCCATATAGCCGGCTACTATCCGGACCGATATCAGCAGATATTACAGCTCTCGCCGAATCAAAAAGAGAATGTGCTGATATTTACCTACACAAAGAATTCAGACGCCTCCTATAAGGTGGAACACTATCTGGAGCAGACAGACGGCACCTATCATCACACATCTTCCCATACAGACATCTTGACAGCACCTGTCGGAAGTGTCCAAAGTGCCGAACCCAAAACTTTCGAGAACTACCACTACAACGCCAAGATCAGTCATCACCGGGATGTCGTGCTGCCGAATAATGAAACCATACTCCGGCTTTACTACTCGCTCACCCGCTATACAGTAAAGTATATAGCAGATCAGCATGGATCTCTGCAGGGAGAAGACACTTTCCACGACATCCGGCATGGCGCACCTTATAAGACAGGCGCACCCACACCTGTTCCGAAACCCGCAGCGGGATATCGCTTTACCGGATGGGAGCCCTCACTGCCTGCTCCCACTACCCCTGTCACTGCCAATGCCGTCTATACGGCAAAGTTCGCCCTGGATCCCACACAGTGGTCAACCGTCTCCTATCATCCAAATGGGGGAACGGGAACGATGGAGGACAATACAGTATTGACCGGCTCCGGCTATAAGATACGCCCGAATTCCTATACCCGGGCAAATCACCAGTTTGTCGGATGGAACACTTCACCGGATGCAGACGGCACCGGTTATGCCGAAGATGATCGAATCACGGTAACCGGCGATATCACTCTCTACGCCGAGTGGGTACCGGATACCCAGTACGCAGTCACCTATATCGCCAATGGCGGAACGGGTCATATGTCGGATCCTCATGGCTTCTATTATAGAGATGATCCGGTACATGTGCTTCCTAACAGCTACACAAGAGCGGGCTATCGTTTCACAAAATGGGCCACGCATGCAGACGGCAGCGGCAATAGTTACAACCCCGCGGATACCTTCCGCATCAGGGAAAACACAGCACTGTATGCACAGTGGGAGAAAGATCCCGCCCAGTGGGTAACCATTCGTTTTGACAAGAATCACCCACAGGCCGCCGGTTTTATGGAATCCAGCGAAGTTCTGGCAGAAGAGCCCTTTGCCATCCCGGCAAATCGTTTCGAACTGGATCATCACGATTTTCGCGGATGGAGCAGCCAAAGAGACGGCAGGGGAAAATCTTTTGATGAGGAAGATGAATTTACACCGATAGATAAATTCCCCTCACAGAGAACAATCACCCTCTATGCAAAGTGGAAAGAGCACAAAACCTACACCGTGACCTATCACTCCAATAACCCGTCGGATCAGACGGTAAAAGATAACGCTTCCTACTATGAGGGCAGCAAGGTCGTCCTGCGCCCCTCCAATACCTTTGACTATCCGCACCACACCTTCATGTACTGGACACGATCCTTGTTTGGCGATGACGCCTATATGGCAGGAGAAAGCTTTACCATAGATCGAAATATGGACTTCTACGCACATTGGGAAAAAGATCCGGAATTCCACGTTGAATACAAAGATACGTATTCCCAAAAAAGCTGGAACGATCCAAAGACCTACCGCATCAACCCGACGGGTTCCGATCCGGTAACGGTTAAAAACAGTATGTTTCAGCGCGACGGATACGATTTCGCCGGATGGGACGTCGAGTTCAAGAATGCGCCTGGCGTGCGCCATGCCTCCCAGCCGGGCAATGTCTTAAAGGATGTCACTTCGGATACAACGCTTTACGCACAGTGGAACCCGCATATCTACCAGATCACATATGATCTGCAGGGCGGGCAGGTACACGGCACGAATCCATCCGAATATGATATTGAAACACCTACCTTCTCACTGATCAACCCAGAGAGGCCGGGATACACCTTCCTCGGCTGGTCGGGAACGGATATTGATAACACAAAGCCCTCCGATTCCGTCACTATCCAAAAAGGCAGTACCGGAGACCGACAGTACCAGGCGCACTGGGAAGAGCTGCCGACCGATCCGCCCACTGAGTCAGAGGAAGATCCTAAGCCAAAGCCGCCCGCTAAATCGCTTCCGAAGGCACCTGCAAATCCCAAAGACAAGACACCACCCGCACCCGCGACACCGGCCGGACCGGTACGCAAGACACAGGCGAAACCCACACGAAAGTCCACTCCCGGCACGCCGGCCAAAAAGGAGATTCCAAAGACAGGCGACAACACCCCAATCACTTTCTGGATTGCACTTGCAGTCACATCCAGTGTGCTGATTCTTGGTTTAAGCCTTAGACGCAAAAAAGGATCACCCGATACGATTCCATCAAAAGAAAGCGAGGATCCGCATGAATAGAGAAACAACAAGAATGAAACTGCAGGAGGCACTCATCACGGGGAATCAGGCTCTTCAAACCCTCTATGCAGCCAGGAAGAACATCAGTGAGATCTGCGGCAGACAATCTTTTTATAAATCCGGAGGGGGATTATTCAAAACTCTGGTAAACCACTCCAGGATACACCAAACGATTCACTTAATAGAAGATGCAAAAAAGGATCTTTACATCTTTCAGATGAATCTAAAAGAGGCAAAACAAGATCTGGAATTACGGGTCGAGACTGACTGCTTTCTTTCCTTCACCAACTTCTTCTTTGACGGTGATGTGGCAGACTATCTGGTACCACGCGAGATATTGAATACACTTGATCAGATAGATGATGCTATCTGGCATGTGGAACAGATACTCGACCATACGAAGCACAAGATGAACAGCCAGAAAACATTCGCCTGAGAAACCATACGAGAAAGAAGCATCCACCCTGAAATCACGAAATAGATTTCAGGGTGGATGCTTGTCTTTTTAAACTCAAAACTAGTACGAAAATCAAAAACAATAAGCAGGATGACATTCCCTTTCCAGTTCCTGTGTTCGGATCAGCCAGCGGATCTGGAACTTGTCTTCCAATATCCCGTAATACATGCCCTCGTCTGGCTGTTCGCAGGCAACCTCAACCTCTCCATCCTGACTCAATAAATCAGAGATCCTTTTTACCCTGCTGTAATCTTTATATGCTACACTTAAAGAGGTACTGTTCCCCCGAATAAATCCGAATGCATCTGGAATATCATAGAATTCAACTGATGTCCCCGCAATATTCAAAGAAGTCCGCATCACACGGGATTTCATCGAATCCGGTATCTGCATTTTGGAAGGAATCAGATGCTCCCCTTCCTCATAAGTCAGAAAATAAGGGATCGGCTGTTCGAACACTTGTGCATAAAAGGTTACCGCTTCCCGACAGTTTCCGTCGAAATTAACTGATATGTTTAATGACATGATATTCATCCGAAAGATGCCGCTTATTGGCACGTCTCTCTTTCTCCTTCCTCCTGATTACAAATTTTCAGATACTTTTTTTTCATGACAGACGAATCCGGGTCTATAATATCCTGAATCGTGACAGATGAAAAACAGTTTTCGAAGTAGTCCTGAAAGAAATCATACATCTTGTGAACCGGACAATAGTCTACCGCGTTACGGCTGCAATACTGATCTTCCTCCAGACAACGGTTCATCTTAATACTGTCTTCTGTCACGTCCATGATATCCAAAAGCGATATGTTTTGGGGATTACAGATCAGATAATAGCCTCCATTTGGCCCATACGTCGATGATACCCATCCCTTTTGTCTCAGAACTTTCACAATCACCGTCAGATAGGTCTCTGCGATTCCGAGATTCGTACACATCTCTTTTCTCGAAACACAGGATTTATTCTCTGCGAGGTAAAGCAAAACTCGTATCGCGTAATCTGTTTGTGTTTTTAACTGCATCTTTTCTCTTCCCTTCATTCTCTTATATCGTTTCTAATGGTATACTCCTACCATTACAATGAAGAAAAATACATTCGTACTCTCCCAGAACCGTCATGTATAATTCTTTCCCTATTCTTTGGGATTATAACAGATTATCAAGAGTTACAGGTCCCTGATGTAATGAAAAGCATGAATTTCGGAATGAATGTTCTTCTGGATTCAGTTTTTTTCTTTTCTATGTCTTTGTTGTCTCAGACAGAGCGCACAGATGAATGCCACGAAAGCAGCCGCCCCCATCGCAATCAACAGGAGGGCAGCCTTCGTATCATCACCGGTTTTTGGAGTCTTGATCCCCTTGCCGGCGTTTCCTTTCTCTTTTCCTCCATTGCCCTTGCCGGCAGAAGAAGCCTTGTTATGAAACAGCATCTTCTGTGTTTTGAAACCGTTCGATTTTCGTATCACGGTATTCGCATGCATTTCGTCATCAATATAGATGGTGATTCGATACATTTCCATGTCATACACATAACTCTTTTCTTTTTGGTCTGTCACCTGGACAAGCTCATACGAATATGTTCCAGGCTGTGTAAATTCGAGCGGACCTATCGTCTCACTGTCCGTACCCTTCATGGAAAAGGTATATGTATCGCCAAAGCTGCCGGCCGGCAGTACCGCATCCGGTGTCGCTGCTGTGATTCGGTAAGTAAAAGTGCCGGAAGCAGATGTACCGTCCTCTGTGGTTATATTCTGTGAAACATTCAGTGTGACCGAAACGTTTGAGGGCGCTGCGGAGACGGTCTGTGAAAAGAACGCCGTAACCGGCAGCAAAAAAGCACAGAAGCGCAGCACCCATTTCCTGATTTTTTTTGTCATGAATTTCATCCTTATTCACTCCTTACCACTGTCTGTGCTATCCTCTTTGTCGGCAAGACGGCTGTGTTTTCGATATCTGCGAAGAACAGCCGATACTAGAAGAATCAAAATCGCGATAACCAATACCCAGGCCCATACAGGGATCTGCGACAGAATTCTCTTCCAGCGGGGAACCGTTTCCTGTGTGTCAGTACTGTCCGTCTCGTCAGTCCGAAAGATATCATCGTACACCGTATCGGTAATCTTACCGACAAGAATATCGCGGCCGTTGGTGCTTTCCATCGAGCAAGTACTGAGCAGCACGATATGGTCGTCAATCGTCACGGTGGCATCCCGGGTGAAAGCCGCCTGACTCAGCAAATTGTCCAGATACTGCTGCTGTGCCTCCTGCCCTTTCATGGCCGCTGTAAAGACCGACTTATCATAGGCATCTACGTGTAAAAAAGCAAAGAAAACAATTCCATGATCTTTGCCGTCATAATAAAGGCTGCCGTACTCTCTGGCATCAAAATATTGTTTGTCTGCAAAAAGCCCGAGTTCCCCAAACATCGCCTGTTTCTCCATGTGATGTCCATAGAGAATCGAATTGAAATCGGAAAAATCTCTTTGATTGTCAGAATCAAGAAAGATACTGCCCGAGAGCGAATACTCTCCTTGTGCGTTGGTATTGACATATTTCATATTATCCAGCCCCTGCGTGATCGGATAGTCTATGTGAGTGCCATACACGCTCAGCCAGCCAAACACCTCAGGGTTGATCGCCTGAAGCTCAGCGAAGGATTTCGTATCCTCTCCCTCGACGGGCTTATATCTCTCGTAACGCGCAGCGTCCGCCGCGCCGTAGAGCTGTTTGGAATCCCACAGGGCATAACCGCTAAAAGCCACGAGCAGCAAGAGAAAAAGTAAGACGGAAAAATTTACAGCAGCGTTTGCCACACGAATTGCTTTTCTTCCTATTTTTTCCGGGGTCATGCCCATAGGATCTCCTTTCTCATGTTGTCGTATTATCATTGCCTGAGAAATTAATTCTCAGCGGAATTCTTTTTGCGGAACCGAATCACAACGTATCCTCCCAGTGCCACAGCCGCCAGAACAATCATCATGAGAAACGGCATATCGTTCGCCTGAATACCGGTCGGCGTGATGGCAGTGGTCTCATCATACGTATTGGTAAATGCCGCTGAGTTCGTGGCTGTACCGAGGGTCCGTATTTGCGTGTTAGCTGCAGTTGCTAATGTTCCGGACACAGAGCCAGAAACACCATTTGTAAGCAGTTCAATATTGGCCACATAGTGAGCAACTCCATCCTCTTCTGCTACATATTTTGAACCGACACCCATACCGGTAAATGCTACAGACTGGTTGTGTTTTAGTCTGATCTTCATAGGGTTAGTATCGTTCGGATCCACTCGGATGTATTCACCATTGGTATCCGCAGGTGTCGAATAATTCTCCGGGTTGTTGTTCGGATCCCATGGGATCACGGTTTTTGTACCGTTGGAATCCTCTTCAATCAAGTATGCATTATATCTCGTTGATGATGTTTCTGTACCTGCAGCCGTTGGTGTAATGGTGAAGGGGAAGTACTGTCCTTTGTCTCCATGTGCGGTGTCCGCCACCTTTTTGCTGACCGTCAAAGATGCATTCAACAACGGATCTGTGCCGCCTGCCATCTGGGAAAAGATGTTGGTGAACTTAAATTGGTTTGTGCCAAGACCCGGTGTAACAACGATCTTTCCCTCTGTTCCAGTGGTTCCCGGTGTCCGCACACCGATGCTCTCGATTACGAATCCGGTGTAGGTATCGTTGTTCTTCACATATGCCGTTACTTCATATTCTGTTTCGTCATCAGTCATAGTCTCTCCGGCTGCAGCATTCGTATAACCGGAAGGTCTTACTTCTTTTACCGTATAGGTGTAAGCACCTGGAGCCGGCCATGTAACGTTGTCAAAGATCTTATTTGTGGATTCTTTTCTGTAAACATCCAGATTTTCAGTAGATGCTGAATTATACTTATCTGTGCTGTTAACGGTGATGGAAGTATTCGTAACCGTAGGCATCGGACTCGTATCGTTTACAACCGTCGGTGCGGCAGCTTGCCCATTGAAATCTTTTGCTGTAAATTGAAATTGAAAGGTGAACCCGGTGCTGGGGATGGACAGTGTATTGTCCATCTGCACTTCTTTTAAGATTTTGACATTATCGCCATCCGTCGCCGGCGGTGTGGGGGGTCCCGCAAATGCGGTAACCGCAGTTCCCAGACTCAGTACTGCTGCCATGGTAAGCGAAAGTAATGCTTTGAACGTATTTTTTTTCTTCATAATGATCGCTCCTTATATGTTTTATTTTTGTTGTTTTCTATATGAGCATGGTGAGAAGTTTCATCTTGCAAACCTCATTCCATGTTATATGTTTCGTCTCCGGAAGATGGAAATCACCTTCCCCCGGGTTTCTTTTGCCTCGACCGGACCATATACCCGGCTGTCTGTGGCATTCTCCCTGGCATCGCCCAAGACAAACACCTGCCCTTCTTTCAGGGTCAGGGGAAAGTCCACGTCAGTCTCGTACCGATGTGTCGGCTCATGAATGGAGGCTTCCTGCTGCCGCGCACCATTGATATAAAGACCATCCTCCCTGATGTCCACGGTATCGCCTGCTGTGCCGACCACACGCCGCACCTCGGGGCTGCCCTGATAGTCCAACATGAGCGTATCGCCAAAGACGTAATGTTTATCCAGCCGATAGTAGATGACCAGATCACCGTCTTTAACGGCCGGATCCATGGCCGGATCCCGATTCCTGTGCAGACCGTATACAAACGTAAAGAGTAGGACAACTGCCAGTATTACGACTGCGATTTTCGCCAGAAGCAGGAGAAATTCGCGGAGCAGAGAAGGCTGCTGTACGGTCATTTCTTTTTTACCTGTATTACTGTCATTCATATCTTCTTGTTCCTCCTGCGGTTTCTTAGATAGCCACCCCCTGCCATACACAGGGCGGCTCCTGCAAGAATGAAGATGGATCGTGTCGTATCTCCATCCGAGATCCCTGTGGCCGTAACACTGCCATGTGTGTTCGTAAAATCAACACGGCGGTTTGTGTCTGTCATCGTAAGCCAGCCGCTATCCGTGCCATCTTCGGTGTTTCCACCGTCTATCTTATAAGTCGTAGAATAACCGGTATTCGTAATATTCTCTTCCGCGACACGTACTTTGCTGTTTTCCAGTATGCCGTCTATCATGATCGTCTGCCCGTGGCGAAGCTTCAAGGTAGCCTGCCCCGCTTCATCCAGCGTCATTGTTTGGCTTTGCGGAGGCACTGCGCCAGATCCTGTGATGACTCCGCCCGTATACGAGAAACTTCCCGAAAGCGGTGCGCCGCTTTCATCTTGCAGCGTGACCTTGAAATCAAAAAGCTTGTTTCGGTCACCGTATTCGCCCTCCACTGTCTTTGATATGGTGACCTTCGTCACCGCCAGATCACGCCACTTGGCATACAGATTTTTCGTGCCGCTAAAGGTAATCTGTGCTCCGGGCATATAAGAGTTTCCAGTTCCATCCGGATATTCGGTCCATCGCTCGAACACCTTTCCCGGCAAAGCGCTAAAGCTGGCTTCGTCATCCCCTGTGCCAATCGCTGCCGCATTTACCACTGCCGTACCACTTGAGATATCGGTCATCTGGAAATGCTTTTGTGTACCGACACCGCCGTTGTTCGCATGATAGATTACAGCGTAGTTCGGATTATGATAGTTGATGTTGTCATTGTCTAACAGCAATCCGTCGAATGGATTGCTGAGGCGTTCCGTAAACTCCTGATAATTTCCGGGAGGAGCCTGCGAGCCAAATCTTGCCGTATTGTTCTCGACTTTGGCAGAATCCGTAATCGTAATGTTTTTATAATAGGAAGCTGCCGGTGTAATCGGGTTGGTGTAACGATAGTTCATCGTATAGATGCCGCCCCCGTCGGAAGTCGCCGTATTCTGAGATATGACGCCGCCGCTCATCGAAAGTGTACCTGCATAATTTCCCTGTACCTGAACGAACACACCTGCACCGTTCTTCGCCTGATTCTTGTATATGCTGCCGCCGCTCATCGAAAATGTGCTCCTCGCATCCACATAGACGCCGCCCCCATTGTTTCCGGAAGCTACGGCATTCTCAAAAATTTCACCGTCCTTCATGACAAAAGATGCACGATCCCAGACACAGACGCCGCCCCCAAAATTATCCACTGTATTTTTGGATATCACACCGCCTTCCATCCGAAAGGACGCCGTTCCACCCACGATGACGCCGCCGGCTCCAAAAGGTGCCTTGTTCTCGGAGATGGTTCCGCCGTTCAATACAAAAGTGCCACTTTCCTTCACATTGACACCGCCGCCGCTGTACATATTCGTCTTGTTGTTCGATATACTGCCGCCGTTCATGGTAAAGCTTCCATTCTCACGCACGGAAACGCCGCCGCCATCCCCTTTCGCAGCTACATTCTCGACGATATCTCCGCCGTTCATGGTGAAACTTCCAAAACCATTCACATTGACACCGCCGCCGTATGTTGAATTGATACACTTTGTGATCTTTGCACCGTCTTCCATCACCAAGGTTCCGCCTGCAGCCTGCACGCCTCCATTGGAACGATCTACTCCGATATCCGTAAGTCCCTTGCCCGAAAGGACAATATTTTTCAGACGCAGAGTCCCCAAAACCTGGAAGTGTATATAGCCGGTATCCTGTGTATTAATCCCCTGCCTATCCTGTGTGATCGTGCGGCGTGTATCGTCGGATGTGAGTGTAATCTCTTTGTCAGACGGAATGGTGACTGTACTTCCCATCATGGGATCATCCGCCGTCGCCTTGATCGTACAGGGTTCCGTCGTCAGGCAGGCCGTCACCGCACTCGACAACTGATCGTAAGAACCAATGATTTCCCCGCTGCCGTCTTTCGACACCACATACCGGTTTACCCCCCACTGGGCATAGAGTGTCAGGTTATCCAAAAAGCGCACGCGCTGTCCGGCCGTATAGGTGACACCGTCGCTGTCAGGACTTGTATTCCATCCGAGGAACTTCTCCTGGCCCGGCTCGACTGCACCGGCCGCATCAAAGCCCGCCTGCTGCTGGGTAAATAAGTAGTTATAGCCTGAACTGCCAATCGGTACTCCCGTCGCCTGATAGGTATCCGGCGTCCCGGTGTTGTTATTCACCTTATAGATCACCGTGTAATACGGGTTCCTGTAATTGATGTTGTCGTTGTCAAGCAGCAATCCGTCAAAGACATTCGCCGCACGTCTTGTAAATTCCAGATAGTTAGAAGGCGGAAGAAATCTCCCTCCATTTGCCGTGTTCTCACGCACCGCTGCACTGCCGGCAATCTGGATATTCGCATAGCTGTTCGATGCAGCCGGGTTTGCGTAGCTGGAAGCTGCACTGTAGATCCCGCCTCCGTCCGTCACGGCTGTATTCCCGGTTATTGCACCGCCACTCATGGTAAAAACTGCATTTACACCTGTGAAAACCCCTCCGCCAACATTTGCCCGATTACCGGAGATTGTGCCGTCTGTCATGTTGAGCGAAGCATTCACAAGCTGATAGATGCCGCCCCCATTGGATGCAGATTGATTCGCCGAGATGACACCGCCATTCATAGTCATAGACGCGTTCATCATCAGATAGACGCCGCCTCCATTCACCGTCGTTTCGTTACCGGAGATTTCACCGCCGTTTAGAATAAAGGTTCCTCCTCCGCTCACAAGGATAGCGCCTCCATTCGCCTGTGTAGTATAGCATCTGGTGAGTTTCGCACCGTCCTCCATCACAAGTTTTCCGCCGCTGTTCACCTGTACGCCGCCGTTGATTCGGTCCCCGTTAGCTCTTTCTTCGCGTCCGGACAAGACGATATTCCTCAGCGTCAGAGAACCACTCACCAAAAAGTGCCGGCCATATTCGGAACCAACCGTCTGTGTGAGGGTTCGTGTTGTGCCATCCGACGTCAGCGTGATCTCTTTTCCGGCCGGTATGCTGATCGCAGAACCCAGCGCACTGTCATCCATCGAGGTCACAATGGTATATGGGCCATCTGTTTGGCAAGCTGCCACGGCATCCTTCAGTTCTGTGTACATTCCCACCAGTTGATTTCCTGTATCCCGATAGACTTTATATGAGCCCGCTCGTATCACGATATCCTGTAACACCCGGATCCCTGCATTCAGATCCGAAACCTGTGTATGCGTATCCAGGGCAACCGGTTCGGAAAAAACCGTCGCGTGATCCTCGCTGAACTTTGCAAATCGATTGTCCGCCGTCATCCCTGCCAGCGGCAGGAGGTATTCGACATCGTCTTTTATGCGGGAAGATATGCCCACCACATACGTGCCGGGGTCTATACCCTCGAATATGTACTTTCCCTCACCATCTGTCTTTACCGTTTTAAAAGGAGAATGCTTGTCGTCTGCCCGATAGAGAGAGACCTCATAATCGGCAAGTGCCTGTTCCTTTTCCTGACGGATGCCGTCACCGGATAAGATCTGATTCCCCTTATCCTCCCAGGTATCCAGCCAGAGCAAACCGCTGATCCTGTTATTGTTGTCTGTTTTTACCGGCTGATCCTTTTTTTGATCCTCTTTCTTGTCTGATTCAGATTCTGTGACCGTCTTTTCGGGCTCTTTTTCTGATTCACCCGATTCTGACTGCTTTGCATCCTCCGGCGAAACAGTTACATCCACGCCTTGTTCCTCTTCTGCGTATACCGAGGATGTATAGAAAGAATTCGAAAGAACAGACGTCACCAGTACAACGATCAGTAAAGTCATACCCAGGAATCTATTCTGAAATCCATGGATCCGAACAAACGGATTCTTATGTAATTTTTTCAGCCCCGGCTGCCCAGAGTGCTTTCTATTCAACCGATCACCTCCGATTCGGCAGTTACCGCAAATTTGAGCAATCTGCTGCCAAAGTTTTTCTATCTAAACCCCTGACAGCGATTGGTGTTAATCGTTTTTTATCTGTTATTTTTTAATTTAACTATTTTAGTATATTTTAAATGAAAAAGAGTCAAAAAAACTCCTCCATGTAACGAAACAGACTTTTCATGTATCGAAATTGAAAAATTGCATCAAAATATGGGTCAAATATGAAACAAGCGTCCTTTTTGACCCTATGGATGCCCATAATTCTGGCATTCATTATACCTGAAAAAAGATCCGAAGTTTGATCTTGGGTGTGAAAAGCTGTCCGCGAGGGAGGAAGAGCCAGAGATGGTGACAAATATGCCCCTGTACCTTGCAGCGAAGACGAGAAATCTGCTCTGATACACAGATTGTTACGCAGCCCTAATCGGGCTGCTTTCTCCTGTTTGTTCGAATCCAAAGGTCCTGCTTTTTCATGCTCGCATGAAAGGCAGGACCTTTGGATTGTAGTATCAAACTATTTCTTTTATATTTCCCTCGATATCACGTGGAGTTCTTCCCTCTGCTTCCTCTTTATCAGAAAAGCTGCAAAACAAAGAGCCGTAAAAGCGGAACCTGTCATCGTCATAATCCATGATGCAAGATTCGTATCATCCCCGGTCTTTGCCGTGCCTGTTCCGGAAGTTCCTGTCTTTTTTACTGGGGGATCCACCTTAACAGACGGATCACTGGGGCGAAGCGAAAATCGGTTTTGAAAATGAATCTGTGACGTTTTTTTTCCGCTGGATTTGCGAACCACAATGTTCGTATGCAGACCGGCGTCGACATAGACGGTAACACGATACACTTGCTCATCATAGACGCAGCCTTCCTGCCTTTGGTCTGTCATCTGGGCAATTTCATAGGAATAGGTGCCGGCCTGTGAAAACTCGATGGGGCCTGCAAAAACCGTATCATTTCCACGGATGGAAAATCTATAGACACCCTCTGTACTGCCTGCCGGCATCGGCGCACCCGGCGTTATTGCGTTCATCCGGTACGTAAACGTGTCGGATACGGGCACGCCCTCTTCCACCGTAAACTCCTGTGCAGCCTCCAAAGTGACCTCTCCTGCCACAGGCGCTGCAGAGGCAGGCAGTGCCGAAAAGGCCGCGACAGGCAAAACCAAAAGGCAGAACAGCAGCGCCTGTTTTCCTATGTTTTTTATCATAACTTTCATAACTTCTCTCTCCTTACTGATCCTTCGGATGCGTGTCCTGCCTTACACTGCGGTGAAATACCGGTTCAATCAGTTTTTTGCGGAAGTCTTTTTCCGGAAACGAATCACTGTATATCCTCCCAGTGCAGCAACAGCCAGTACAATCATCGAGAGGAATGGCATATCGTTCGACTGGATCCCGGTTGGGGTGACAGCGGTATCCTCATCATACATATTGGTAAATGCCGCCGAGTTCGTATCAGCGCCAAGGGCTTGTGTCCCTGTATCATTTGCAGTGTTTACTG
>ENA-UOOI01002049-UOOI01002049.1-fermentation-metagenome-genome-assembly--contig:-NODE-2049-length-18680-cov-3.221154_pt1 | contig 18680 bp, 19 predicted proteins | sample MGYA00245779_ERZ724027 | MGnify/ENA primary metagenome ERZ724027 (study PRJEB28704, sample SAMN03018318) | fermentation metagenome | biome: anthropogenic terrestrial biome; feature: soil; material...
TTCCGCAGCCGGCCCCATGTAAAGGTAGTGCAGGTCGTCGTAAAACTCCGCCGGCAGTTTTAGCCCTGCGGTGCTTTTATAGCTTAAAGGCCGTATCATTGCCGAGAGCTTGACGCCGTTTACTGTAACGCTTTCTCCGTACCTGCCGAAAAAAAGTTCCACGGCCGAGCGCCTTGTCACGCGTCTATCACCCCAAACACGAAACCGTCGTCTTTTAAGTAAGCCGCCGAAGCCGCGGCGGTTTCCTTAAATAATTCCCTTGCCGCCGGCAGGTTGTCGGCGCTTTCGCTCACCTTTATATCGCCCGCCGAAAAAGAGCCTTTGCAGCAGCCTGCGTCGATAAGCGCTTTTTTGTAAAACGCCAGCGCCGCTACGCACCGGCACAGCGCGCTTTCGCCTTCCCCGCCGCAGTTTTCTCGTTTGCGCGCGGATATCTCCGCTGACGCGGCAGCACAAAGCGGGCTGTACTTTTCCGCCTCATCCTCCGTTATACCGCAGTAAAGAGCGAAAAGTGAAAGCACACTGTCCGCGTTAGTTTCAGCCAAGCTACCACTCCTTTTTACGTTTGTCCAGCATCAATATGTAAGTACTTTGACAGCGCCGTCGAAGATTTTCGCAAAGCCCGATATAACGCTTATGGAGGCGCGTTCAAGCTGCCTGTCTATGAGCTTGTCATAGTCTGTAAGCACGCCTCCCGCCTGCACCATCTCAAGGGCGCAGGTACTGTCGAGGCCGATTATTTTACCGGCGTCCATTTCAGGCACGTGCAGAAGGCTTGCGCCCAGCGGGCTTAAGAGCTTTCCTGTACCCTGGAAGTTAAGCCCCGCCGTGGCGTCCTTAAATTCCGCTATGCCGAGTATGTCTTTCATCGCGGTTGTTGAAGCAAGCATTGTGTCCAGCCTGTAAGGCGGGAACGCGCCCCACAGGTTTATCATGTCGGCGTAAACCGGTGTTTTGCCCGCGGCCTTTACATTTTCTGCCGGTGAAGCGCCGTCGTCGCCGTTTAAAAGGACGCCCACCGCGTCTGAAAGCTGCGCGCGCGATATATACGCGCCAATCTGCTTTAAAGTAACCGTAAAGAGGTCGAGCCTTTGGAAACGTATCGCCTCGTAGCTTGCCACAAGCATGCGCCCGCGTTTATACAGCTTTACAAGGTGGTCTTTCGTTTTTACTTCCGTCTGTGGTATCTGCGCGCCCTCTGCCACAGGCTTGAGGGTTTTGTCATCGTTCCCCGGCACCGACGTTATGGTGCGGTAGTCCATTGAGTCTATGTTCGTTGTCGCCGCGACTATTTTGGGCAAAAGGTTTTCACCCTCCATGCCCTGCCGCACGGCGCGTGAAACGTACTCCGGGAAAAGCGCCGACGAGCCTGTGCTCTGGAAGAATTTCTCTATCCTGTCAGACGAAGGGCCGCCTACTTTTATACCGAACCTTTTAAGCTGCCTGCCGTAAGCGTCAAGACCCTGCAGCGGCGTACCGGAGTAATTTTCAGAGGGGTCGAGACTTTCAAGTACCTGCGTGAAAGTTTTGCCCGGCACGCAGTACATGCCTTTTTCAAGTTTTACCGATTCATAATAAGCCATATTTTTCTCCTTACCGTCAAAGAATTACGCCGCATTCGTGCGAAGCGGCATCAACGTCCGTAACAAGCAGGCTCCTGCCTCCCGTTGTAACGGTTTTAACTCCGCCGGCCCCGTCGGCGGCAAGCGCGGCATAGCCAACGGCGGGAGCCGTCCCGCCGGAGTACGGCACTTTAACGTAGCCCGCGAGCTGCACTGCGCAGTAACCTCCGCGTGCGTTAAGCGCGGTTCCGCAGAAAGCGTCGCCGTCCGAGCAGGCGCCCACCGTACCGTTTGCCGTGATTTTTACCGGCGCGCCGGGCGTGACTTTGCTTCCGGTTTTAAAAGTCGCCGCCTTTGTCCCGTAGCCGTTAAGTGATATATCCATTTTTATCCTCCTTAATAAAATCAGATTTTAAACTGTGCATTTTCATCGTCGCCGCTGCCGCGCGCCGCCGGCATTAACTGCGGCGTCACAGGCAGTTCTTTTCCCGCCTGCCTTTTAAAGGCATCTGTAAAACATTCCATATCTTTTATGCCAATGCCGGAAGCCGCCCTTTTCACTGTTTCCTCCGGTATAAGCGGATGCGCCATCACGGCGTACCTTACGAAGTCCTTTTCCGTCATTTCACGGTAAGCGCGTCCGGCAGCGGCATCCTTTTCAAGGGCGGCGGCTTTTGCGAGCAGCTCCCCGCACTGTTCTTTGGTAAGCGTGACGCCGCTTTCAGCTTTTTCAAGCTTCTTTAAAATATCTTCCGTATCCTTTACCCCTTTTCCGTCGTAAGTCTTTATTACCCCCGCTTCCCTCTGTGCCGGCACGGCCACAAACGACCATTCGTAAGCGTCCGTCGGCTCGTCGAGAACGGCACAGCAGACAACGCCGCCGTAAGTTTTTCCGCGCTCGTGTTCACAGCGGGAGTTTTTAAGGTCTGCCCCGCATACGCTACACGTAACTTTTGAAACAGCGCAGCCGACGCTCACTTCTTTTTTAATCCCGCTGTCAAGCTCGGTAATGAAGTCCGAGTTACCGTCCGTTTTAGGCATGTAAGCCATGCCTAAAAGGCGTGTGTAAGTCTCGCCGCACGACGTTCGCCTGCTTCCGTCTTTTTCAACTCGGCATGAGTATATACGGGCCGTCTGGTTCTGCGCTTTTACATCATGGTTCAGGACGCCTGTTTTGCCTACGAAAAGCTGTGAAAGCTTTTCAATGGCGCTTAAAGAAAACCTCTCGCCGTCCCGGTCCGCTTCATTGTCGCACAGTACTACGGGAAATGTGTAAAGCTCGCCGGCTTTAAATTCCCGCCGAGTGTAGGTATTTATCACGGCAAGGTCGTTTTTGTCCGGTATTTTTCCTCCCTTGCATACATACCCGCCTTTTTTAGAGTCCACCTGATTTACGCCCCCTTATTTATAAGCCGTTAATAAAGTCCTGTAAACGCAGAATACTTTACTTCCCGATGTCGTTTAAGATCTTGTCGGCCCTCGCGTTCTGGTACCGTGCCGTCGAGAGTTCCGTAGCATCCTGTAAGGTTATGTCGTCCCAGTCTATGGTAAAGTCCGCGTTCCTGCCGGCAAGTCGCATCCACATTGAGCATATTTTTGTTATCACCGGGTTTAAAAGCCTGCGGTACGCTTCAAGCTCGCTTGTGAGTATATCCGCCTGCTGGCTCGACATACGTTCCGTAGACGACCACGAAAGGCCGAGCAGAAACGGCGGTATGCCGAGCTTTGCGACTATCTGCTCGAGCATCTGCCTTACGGGAACTTCACTGTCGAGTATCTGACTGTCGGCGCCTATCGCCTTAATGCTCACATCGCCTACCGAGATAAAGTCGCTGACGGAGTCCTTTTGCATTGCGCGGCTCCATTCCGACGCTATCTGTCCGGCGCGTTCCTTTGCGTAGGCCATGCCTTCGCCGTCGCCTGGCGGCTTGTATGTAACCGCGAAGCGCACGTTGCCGAGGCGTTCCCAGTTAACGCCTATAGTGTTGAAAATCTGAAGCAGTATATTGCTTACGAACGGCAGCCCGTGCAGTATTGACACTCCGGCGGCGCTCCCCGGCGGCGGGTTTAAAGCCGAGCATAACACAAGCTGCGGATACCTTACGGGCACGCTTTTTCCGCTTTCACGCCGCAGCACCTGTATCTCAAGAGGCGAAGCGGCTTTCAGCTCAACGTCGTCGAGCGAAGCGTTGTAAAGCGCCGCTATCTGCCCGTTATGCACCACCATTTCACCGACTGCGTTGCCGTAGGTGAGCAGCTGTGAAAGGTACCCGTCCATAAAGCTCTCGACCCCAAGCTGTGTGGAGTTGACGCGCACGTTTTTAAGGAAGCTGTTTATCTCCCTCTCCGTGTTTTTATCCGACGCCTTTATTTCAAATTCCCCAATAAGCCGCAGTATCTTGCATATACCCGCGTCTATGAGCGGCACAGCCTCCCGCAGGGCGTCGTAAAGCCGCCGCTGGCCTGACGCGAGCGGCACATAGCTGCCGATCTCCGTAAACGGCATGGCGTGCGGTGAGGTCTGCACGGACTTTGCGGCCAAAGTTTCTTTTTTCTTTTTAAATATTTAAAATGCCTCCTCTTTCAGCGCTGCGCGGCAATGGCGAAAAAGCCCGTCTCAGGCTTAAGCGCCGTTGTTGCAAAGTAACGTATGTCGTCCATTGCGTGGTCGTTTTCTTTTACCGGCACATCCGCTTTGCCGTTTTCCGCCCAGCGGTAAAGGCCGAACTCACGCACGGCGTCCTTGCAGCAGCGGCATATCTTCACCTCTCCGCTTTTAAGCGCCGCACCCGTGCGGCGTATGCCGTCCACAACAGAATTGTCAGCTTTAAAAACGCGGTACCTGCCGTGCCGCCGTATTGTTTCCATAAAGCTTGCCGCCGACGGGTCAACCGTGACAAAGTCCGCCGTGCGCCCTGAGCAGAGTTTTTCAAGCGCTGAGTAGTGCTCCTCGTCGGTCCTTTGAAAGCCTTTGCGCCGTGAATCGAAGTAGTACTCGTCTATGCGGTACCATACGCCGCCGTTTTTGCCCCATAAGCCCATAGAGCATGGATTAACCGTGCCGTAGTCGCATGAAACCGCAAAGCGTGAAAAGCCTCCGCGCGGTACCTCGCAGAACATTTTATCTGTCATAAAAGGGTATATCAGCCCTTCGTCCGACACCCATCTGCCGAGTATGAACCTCTCGTAAAAGGCGCCTGTGTAAAGCGACTTGTAGCGCTCTATGATCTTACGGCTCAGCGACGGGTTGTCCTCCATTGTAAAGTGCAGGTACAGAGCGTTCCTGCTTTCGGCTTTCTGTATCCACTCGCGGTAAAACCAGTGGCCGGGGTTTTCAGGGTTGCAGTTAAACCAGAACTTCGAGCCGTCAACGCTGCACCGCGCAAGCGCCTGCTCTACAAAAGAGCGCGGCATAAGCGCCGCTTCGTCGAAAAAAACGCCCGACAGGGTCATGCCCTGTATAAGCGCGGCCGAGCCTTCGTCTTTTCCGCCGAAAAGGAAAAAGCGGTTGTGCCTGCCAAGGTAAGAAATATCAATAAGGTTTTCACCGGCTTTATAACCGCATGAAAAGCCGGACTCGCAAAGTGCCGGTATGAGCGCCGTTATTATATTCCTTTTAAGTGAGCGTATCGTTCTGCCGCATATGGCAAAAGACGCGCCCTCAAACCTGTAAAACGCCCACATCACAAACGAAATGCCCATGCACAGCGTTTTTCCGCTCCTGACAGCGCCGTCGCAAATTACAGCGTCGCAGTCCCTGTACGGGCTTTCCTCACACCACCATGAAAGCGCCATGAGCTGCTTTTCAGAAAAAGGTTCAAGCTCCATGTTTACCGTCCCCGCCGAAAGAATCCGCGCATTTTTCCAAAGCGCGGTAAAGCGGCGAGCCGCTTTCACCCCTTTCTTCAAGCTCGCGCAGGCACTTCATGGCTTCCATACGGTCGTAGAACTTTATTTCCACCGCGCCGCCTTTCTGCCTCTTTATCTCAGCTATGCTGTAAAGGTCCATTTCCCTTAACGACGCTATGTCGGCCTCGTCGGTAAAAAGCAGGCTCACGGCGTCGTTTACCTTGCCGTAGGCGATTTTTTCAAGGCCGCCTTTTACGCTTCTGCATTGGCTTTTTTTACGTGCGCTTTCTTTTTGCAACTTAAAACCTCCTTTCAGCCTACCCGCTTACAAAACAAAAAATTGCCCTTTAGCGGGCAATTTTTAAAAATAAATATTTTTCTTGGCAGCTGTAATCATTAATAATACTATATACGCAATGCATAATACAGTACCTTTAAAAAGGCCGGGGGTAAGTTTTTGGTTAAATGGATATTATATCAAGCGGCGAACCTATATACAGCCATATAACCGGCCAAATAAAAAACAAAATAATAACCGGAGACCTTAAGGCCGGTGAAGCGCTTCTGCCCGTTGCTGCTATAGCATTTACGGTGATATCGTGTTTCATTTCATGTAAAATTATTTACAATAAGGAAATATGAGCAGTTCTATAATAAAATTTATGGCAGGCATTAAACCTGACGGTTCCATTCCTGCCATTGTTATATAATTATGGAATTTAAATTCCGAACATTTTTTTGCAGATGTTTTTTCCTGTTTCGGTTTTAAAGATTTTGTCATAAGCTGACATGGCCGCGCCTTTCACCGCTCCGTCTTCATAAAGGTTAACGAGAAAATCGGCCTCCACTAAGATCTGGTAGTCCATGCCGTCTATACCGTAATAAGTGTGGTGATGCCCTACAAGGAAGCATACCCGTTCAACCGTGTTTTCCCTAAACCCGTTTGAGCGCAGCATGCTGCGCGCGGGGGCGGGGCCTTCCTTTTCCTGCAGCTTGCCCGAAGACGAGCCGTACTTTTCTTCGGCTGGCTTTATGCCTATGTCGTGGACTACGGCCGCTGCTTCCAGCGTAAGCAGTGCTTCGCCGTCAAGCTTTTCAGTTTCGCCTATAAGCTTTGCGAAAGCGTGGACTTTTAAAAAATGCTGTATCCTTCTCGCATCGCCCGAGTAATAGTTTATCATGTCAAGTATAAGCGCATTTATCTTTTCCATGAGTATCACTCCAAAAGTCATTTAAGGATATAATTCAGCAGGCCGGTTTCTTTTCCGTTTTTAATGTAAACGCGCGGCACACGCTTTGAAACTCCGCATATTATCTCGTAATTTATAGTACCGGTGCAGGCGGCAATGCCGTCGGCAGATATGCTTTCGCCGCCGTCGAAGCCAAACGCCGTAACAGTATCCCCCGTTTTAACGTCCGGTATGCCGGTAACGTCGAGCATGAGCTGGTCCATGCAGACGCGCCCTATTATTTTCGCCCGTCTGCCCTTTACAAGCATGTATGCCTTTTCATAAAGCCTGCGCGGGTACCCGTCGGCGTAGCCAAGCGGAACCGTCGCCACTTTAGTCGGCTTTTTGCTTATGAACCTGCTGCCGTAGCTTACCGCCGTGCCGGCGGGTATGGTCTTTACAAGTGAAACGGCGCTTTTAAGCTCCATGGCAGGGGTGAGCTTTACCCTGCGCGCAACTTCCGCGGACGGCTGCAGGCCGTAAAGTATCACGCCGGGGCGCACCATGTCAAGCTGCATTTCCGGATAATCAAATATAGCGGCGGAGTTCGCGCAGTGCCTTATTTTAAATCTGACGCCGCGCGACGCGAGCTTAGATATCGCATCGGTAAAGTTGGCAAACTGCTTTTCCGTAAAGGCACGGCCGTTCTCACCTTCGTCGGCGACGGCAAAGTGCGTGAAGATGCCCTCGGCGTTTATCCCAGGCAGGCCGCATATTTCTTCTATATCGTCTATGGCGCCGGCATCCCTTACGGCATCCTGGTAAAAGAATCCGACGCGGCTCATGCCCGTGTCAAGTTTCATATGCACGTTTACGCTGACACCGGCCCTCACGGCCTCCTCTGAAAGCCTGTGGCCGTACTCAGCCCCTATGACTGCCTGCGTAACGTTATGCCTGCAAAGCTCCGCCGCCATGCACGGCGGCGTATAGCCTAAAATGAGTATGGGCAGCCTTATGCCGGCGTCCCTCAGCTGCACCGCCTCGTCGAGGTTTGACACCGCAAACCAGTCCGCCCCAAGCGACACGTACTCCTCCGCGAGCCTTACGGCACCGTGGCCGTAAGCGTCGGCCTTGACTATGCAGCACAAAAGCGTTTCCGGTTTAAGGCATGACTTTATTCCCCTGAAATTTTCATCTATGGCATCGAGGTTTATCTGCGCCCACGTTCGCTTCAACATTTTATCCATGTTTTTATCTCCAGCTCTTTAAAAAGATAACTTTTCTTTCATACGCCTACGCTTTTCACAGCGAATGGAAAATATATTATAGCTCTACATGCCTGTCTATTATTTCTTTTTGGTAATCGAATGTTTCTTTTACTATTATACCGTTTAGGACGAGCAGGCTTATAAGGTTCGGTATGGCCATAAGCCCATTTGCTATATCCGAAAAGTCCCATACAACCTGCAGTTTGACCGTTGCGCCAATAAACACTATCATGGAAAAGATTACACGGTAAATATAGCAGAAAAGCGGTTTGTGCAGCAGATACTCTATCGCCTTCTCGCCGTGGTACTCCCAGCCGAGTATAGTTGAAAAAGCAAAAAGCGCTATGCTTATAGTCACGAAATACGCGCCCGCCTTGCCGAAGACAGTCGAAAACGCTGCTATAGTAAGCGGTGCCCCGGTTAAAAGCTCACCCTTTGGGTTAATGGTTCCAAGCATACCGGAAGAAGCGATTACAAAGCCCGTAATTGAGCATACGACTATAGTGTCAAAAAAAGTGCCTGTCATATTTATGTAAGCCTGCTGCACCGGGTGCTTCGTTTTTGCCGCCGCGGCCGTTATGGCCGCCGAACCCAAGCCTGCTTCATTTGAAAAAATGCCGCGTGAAGCCCCGTAGCGCATAGAGTCCATCATGCTTGCAATTATAGTTCCGCCTGCGCCGCCTGCCACAGCTTTAACGGAAAAAGCCATGGTAAATATCTGTGAGAGGCCAGAAGGAAGGTTCTTTGCGTTGCACACTACGCAGACAACGCCGCCGGCAGTATAGATTACAGCCATAAAAGGCACCAAGAACGTTGAAACCTTAGATATAGACTGTATGCCACCTATAAGTATGATGAACGTTAAAATGACCATGATTATGCCGCTTACCCCAACAGGTACATTGAAAGTACTGTGCATAGAGTCTGAAATCGAATTTGCCTGCGCAACGTTACCGACGCCGAACGACGCAAGTATGGTAAAGATTGCAAAGAGGAAAGCAAGGACAGTTCCCGCATATTTGTTTTTAAAAGCTTTTTTCATTACAAACATGGGGCCGCCGCTTATCTCGCCTTTTACGTTCGTTTCTCGGTATTTTATAGAAAGCATGCACTCGCTGTACTTAGTTGCAAGCCCAAACAGCGCGCATACCCACATCCAGACAAGCGCCCCGGGGCCGCCTGCGACCATTGCGGTTGCCACGCCGACTATATTCCCCGTGCCTATTGTAGCGGAAAGTGCTGTCATAAGTGCTGAAAACGGTGAAATATCACCTGAAATATCACTGCTGCTTTTAAAAGATTTCTTATTAAACACCAGTTTTAAAGCGTAGCCGAGGTTGCGCAGCGGCAGGAACTTAAGCCTTGCCATAAGGAATATTCCTGTTCCTATGAGCAGCAGCAGGAGCGGGATACCCCAAAGTGCGGTGTCTGCGGCTGAGATTATTTGTGCAAATTTTTCCATAACATCAAATCCCTTTTTTACCACCTTGATTTTACATTCTATACAGTAATAGTAAAGCAAAATCCGTAGATATATTATCTTATAGTTTAAAACATTTTTTATAATTAGGCAAGCGTAAAATAAATCCATACACAAAGGAAGGCGCCGCCCAATTTTCAGGGCTGCGCCTCTTAGTAAGCGGCAATAAGGTTCAATCTTTAAAAACCGCGCCGCGCGAGCCTGACGTCACAAGCTCAGCGTAACGTTTGAGGTAGCCTTTAAGCTCCTTATGCGGCGCTTTCCACCCGGCCCTGCGTTTGGCGAGTTCGCCGTCGCCGACAAGAAGTTCAAGCTTTCTTTCCGGTATGTCGATGTCTATCATATCGCCGTCGCGTATAAGCGCAATAATACCGCCCGCGGCAGCTTCCGGTGAAACGTGGCCTATGGCCGCGCCGCGCGTTGCGCCTGAAAAACGCCCGTCTGTTATGAGTGCGACACTCGAGCCCATGCCCATGCCGGTAAGTGAGGCAGTCGGTGTGAGCATTTCCCTCATGCCGGGGCCGCCTTTAGGTCCTTCGTAGCGTATGACGACTACGTCGCCCTCTTTTATCTTGTGGCTTTGTATAGCCGCTGTAGCGTCTTCTTCGCTGTCAAAGCAGCGCGCCGGGCCTTTGTGCCTCATCATTTCCGGAGCTACCGCGCCCTGCTTTACTACGGAGCCTTCCGGAGCTACGTTGCCCTTGAGTACGGCTATGCCTCCGTCTTTGCTGAACGGGTTTTCAACTTTGCGTATGATATCGCCGTCCGCGTCAGGGGCGTTTTCAAGGCGCTCGCGCACTGTGCCCCGCACCGTCGGTATATCGAGGTTTATAAGGCCTTTGCGCGAAAGTTCCTTCATAACGGCGGGTATGCCGCCTACTTTGTCAAGGTCTGTTAAAAACACCTTGCTTGCCGGGCTTAATTTGCATATCTGCGGCGTTTCGCGGCTTATCCTGTCTATAAGGTTTATGTCGAGCGGCACGCCTATTTCATGCGCTATGGCCGTAAGGTGCAGCACTGTGTTTGTAGAGCAGCCGAGCGCCATTTCGCTTCTAAGAGCGTTTTCAAACGCCTTTGGCGTAAGTATATCGCTCGGTTTTATATCTTTGCTGTAAAGCTCCATTACCTGCTCGCCAGCTTCCTTTGCAAGGCGTATCCTGCCGGCAAAGACGGCCGGTATGCTGCCGTTGCCGGGCAGCGCAAGGCCGATGGCCTCAGTAAGGCAGTTCATGGAGTTTGCCGTGTACATGCCCGAGCAGCTGCCGCAGCCGGGGCATGCGGACTTTTCAATGGCGTTGAGTTCGTTTTCGTCTATTTTGCCGGCGGCGTAGCTTCCTACGGCCTCGAACATTTCCGAAAGGCCCATGCGCACGCCCTTGTACTCGCCCGGCAGCATAGGCCCGCCGCTTACAAAAACGGACGGCAGGTTCATGCGGCACGCCGCCATGAGCATGCCAGGGACTATCTTGTCGCAGTTAGGGATAAAGACGGCCGCGTCAAGCGGGTGCGCCGTAAGCATGACTTCTATAGAGTCCGCTATCAGTTCGCGCGAGCAAAGTGAGTACTTCATGCCCTTGTGGTTCATCGCGAGGCCGTCGCAGACGCCTATGGTCTGGAACTCAAAAGGAACGCCGCCCGCGCTTCTAATGCCGTCTTTAACGGCATCCGCAATGCCCTGCAGATGCTTATGCCCCGGTATGTAGTCGCTTGCGGAGCATACCACAGCCACAAACGGGCGTTTCATTTCGTTTTCGGTAAGGCCGAGAGCCCTCAAAAGCGAACGCTGGGGCGCACGGTTTGCGCCTTTTTTCATTAAGTCGCTTCTCATTTCGTTTCCTCCTTAATTTTACAGTTACCCCTTAGCCAAGTTAAAAAAGATGCTTTTCAAACATCCCGTTTAATAACATTATATTACACCAAGTCAAGCTTCAGGCGGTTCCTCGCGCGGCTTCATAGTCGGGAAAAGGAGCACGTCGCGTATGGAAGCGCTGTCGGTCAAAAGCATAACGAGCCTGTCTATGCCCATGCCCATGCCGCCGGTCGGCGGCATACCGTACTCAAGCGCGTTAAGGAAGTCCTCGTCTATCATGTTGGCTTCCTCGTCGCCGTTGGCGCGCAGCTCCATCTGATGCATGAAGCGCCCGCGCTGGTCTATGGGGTCGTTAAGTTCGGAGTATGCGTTTGCAAGCTCGCAGCGCGCAATGTAAAGCTCAAAGCGCTCCACAAGCTCCGGCATATCTTTTTTACGTTTTGTAAGCGGCGATACCTCCACAGGGTAGTCGTAGATGAAAACAGGCTGCAAAAGCTTTCCCTCGACTTTTTGGTCGAAAGCCTCAGCCATTATTTCGCCCCAGCCGTCGCTTTCTTTAACTTCAAGGCCGAGCTTCTTCGCGGCTTCGCGCGCTTTTTCAGCGTCGCCTTTAAACGAGAGGAAGTCAACGCCGGTATATTTTAAAACGGCGTCGTTCATCGTCATGCGCTCAAACGGGAGCGAAAGGTCTATCTCCTCGCCCTGGTACGTGACTTTATCTGTGCCGCAGGCTTTCATGGCGCAGCTATGGACCATATTTTCCGTTCGCTCCATCATGCCGCGGTAGTCCGTGTACGCCTCGTACATTTCTATTGTAGTAAATTCCGGGTTGTGCTTTACGTCCATGCCCTCATTGCGGAAGATGCGGCCTATCTCATACACTTTTTCCATGCCGCCGACCATGAGCCGCTTAAGGTGCAGCTCCGTAGCTATGCGCATATACATATCTATGTCAAGCGTGTTATGGTGCGTTATAAACGGCCGCGCCGCCGCGCCGCCCGGTATTGTATTTAAAACAGGCGTTTCTACTTCTATATAGCCAACGCTGTCAAGCATGTCCCTTATAGTCTTGATTACCGCGCTGCGTTTTATGAACGTTTCCTTTACCTCAGGGTTCATTATAAGGTCAACGTACCTTTGGCGGTAGCGCAGGTCGGTGTCCTTAAGCCCGTGGAACTTTTCCGGCAGCGGGCGCAGTGACTTTGACAAAAGCTTTATGCCTTTTGCGTGTATGGAGATTTCCCCGCGCTTTGTTTTAAAGACGTAGCCCTTTACCCCTATGATGTCGCCTACGTCCCAAAAGTTTTTAAAGTCCCTGTAGCTGTCTTCGCCCACCTGGTCTATTTTAACATAAACCTGCACCTTGCCGCTGCGGTCGTGCAGGTCTAAAAAGCTCGCCTTGCCCATTATCCTGCGGCTCATTATGCGTCCGGCAACGCAGACGTCTTTGTTTTCCAGTTCATCAAAGCGGCCGTGTATCTCGCCTGCAGTAGTGTCCCTAACGTATGTGGTTACGCCGAACGGGTCCCTGCCGCCGTCCTGAAGTTCTTTAAGCTTGCCGCGCCTTATCTGCAGCAGCTCGTTCATGTCGGGTTCTGTAGCGGCGTTTTCTCCGGCGCCTTTGTATTTATTGCCCATGCTTTACTCTCCCATATTTTAACGTTGTAGATAAACGGCGGCGGGGCGGACGCTGCCGGCAGTGCCCGCCATGTTACGGCAGGCGGATATGCCGCCGCAAAAGCCCGTCCCGTCCGATTATATTTAATATTTATAAGCCTAAAAGCCTATATTATTTAGATATTACAAGTATTTCGTAGGTAACAAGCCCCGCCGGCACTTCGACTTCCACTTTATCACCGGTTTTATGGTCGAGCAGCGCTTTTCCCACCGCTGATTCGTCCGAAATGCAGCCGTTAAGCGGGTCGGCCTCATTTGAGCCTACTATTTTATAGTTTACTACTCTCGTTTTTCCCTTCGTGTCCGTTACCTGAAGCTCTACTTTGGAGCCAAGGTGGATGTTTTCGTTACTCAGCTCGCTTTCGTCTATTACTTTGACGTTTTTGAGCATGACTTCTATGTCAGCGATGCGTGCTTCAAGGATAGCCTGCTCGTTTTTGGCTTCGTCGTACTCGCTGTTTTCAGAAAGGTCGCCGAAAGAAAGGGCCACCTTAAGCTTTTCGGCTATTTCTTTTCTTTTTACAGTCCTTAATTCCTCAAGCTCGCTTTTAAGCTTGTCAAGGCCTTCCTGTGTCATTACGATTTGTTTGGTCATACTGCAATACCACCTTTTTGTTCCGCTCCTGAGGTATTTTATCCCGCGGCGCGGTAAACGATAAAACTATTATAGATAAGATATCATGTTATGTCAATAAAATACTATAAAGAATTATAGTACGCCTGCCGGCCCTTGCGGCCGAGCTGCCCGCGTTTCCAGTCAGAATTTATTTGCCGTATCAGCTATATAGTGCAGCTCTTCTTCCGTAAGCTCCGGAAAAACAGGCAGGGCGACTGTCTGTGAGCAGGCTTTTTCGGCAATGGGCATATCTCCTTTTTTGTATCCGAGGCCCACGAAAGCCTTCTGCAGGTGCATCGGCACAGGATAATACGCGGCCGTGCCTACGCCTTTCTGCGAAAGGTAAGCTATGAAGTCCTCTTTCCTTTCGGTACGTATGACGTACTGGTGCCAGCAAGGCGTTACGTCCCCCGAAAGGACAGGCAGCCTGAACTTGTTCCTGTCAAGGCGGCTGTTAAAGAAAGCCGCGTTCGCAGCCCTTTTGGCGTTGAACCCGTCAAGGTACTTAAGCTTTATCCTCAGGATAACGGCCTGCAGCGCGTCAAGGCGCGAGTTGTACGCTATGAAATAGTTATAGTACTTATAAGGGTTGTACAGCGCGCCGGAGTCGACCTCTTTTATCGAGTCGTCCTTTTTGCCGCCCATGAGCGCGTAAGCTTCCGCCCCATTTTTACCGCCGGCATGCGCGCGCATAGCGCGGCATATGACGGCGAAGTCGTCGTTGTCGGTCGTTATGAGGCCGCCGTCGCCGAAGCACGAAAGGTTTTTAGTCGGGAAAAACGAAAAGCAGCCCATGTCAGACAGCGCGCCGGACTTCCTGCCCTTGTACCCGGAGCCCATCGCCTGGCAGGCATCCTCTATAACGTAAAGCCCGTGCGCTTTCGCCACCGCGTTTACAGCGTCCATATCCGCCGGATAGCCAAATATATGCACTGGAAGTATCGCTTTTGTTTTCGGCGTTATCTTTGCCTCCAGCTTCTCAGGGTCAATGTCAAGCGAGTCTTCAAGTATATCGGCAAAAACCGGCACAGCCCCGACGGCCGCTATGGCCTCGGCAGTTGCGAAAAACGTGAAAGGCGTCGTTATGACCTCGTCGCCTTCCTTAACGCCGCAGGCACGCAGCGAGATGACGAGCGCGTCCGTGCCGCTGCCGGTAGCGACGGCGTTTTTCACGCCGATGTAAGCGGCGGCTTCTTTTTCAAACTCCGCCACATTTTCGCCCATGACGTAAACTCCGCTTGCCATGCAGTCGGCGACTGCCGGCTCAAGCTCTTTTTTAAGCATATTATACTGCCGTTTCAAGTCTAATATAGGTATATTCATGTTTCATGCTCCTTAGTTTATTTTTATATAAAAGCACCGCGGTAACACAGTATTGACAGTTTATATTATACCGGTGCCTAAGGCTTAAATGCCATTGACTTATTTTAACATGTACTGTATCATAAATAATGAAATTTATAAAATGTGTGCGGGGTGTTTGCATTGGCCTGTGCCGATTGCACAAAATTTTCCGGTCTTGGCGACGCTCAGCTTGCCGCGCTTGTAAAAAGCGGCGTTTCGGACGCGTTTGCGGAGCTTACCGCGAGGTATATGTCCGTCATACGCGCAAAAGCAGCCGCAAAGCCAAGCTTTATGCTGGAGCTTGACGACCTGTGCCAGGAAGGGCTGCTCGGGCTTTTAAACGCCGCCAAAACATACGACCCAAAAGGCGGCGCGTCCTTTAAGACCTACGCCGGCGTCTGTATAGGCAACAGGCTTGTCATGGCGTTCCGCACAGCCGCAAGCCGCAAAAACGCGCCGCTTGCAAACTCCGTGCCGCTTGACGGCAGCGATGCCGGCGGCCTCGGCGCAAGCTCGCCTAACCCTGAGGACCTTTTCCTTGACAGTGAAAGCGCCAGCGGCATATGGGAGCACGTAAAAAGCGCGCTTTCAGAAAGGGAGTTCGCCGTTTTCAAGCTTTACCTTGCCGGCTTAAGCTACGCCGAAATAGCGGCCAGGCTCTCTTTAAACGTAAAAGCCGCCGGCAACGCCATGCAGCGCGTCCGCATGAAGCTCAAGAAAAACATAGGCGGCTAAAATTTTTCGTCACGGCGTTTTTTCCTCAGCATGCGCCGTTTCATGCCGGCCTGCTCCTCGGCTTTTTCCTCTTTTGTGTCACATATGAGCTTAGGCACCGGCACCGGGCGCCCGTCTTTATCCAAAGCCACCAAAACGAGGTAAGCCGTGTTGACAAGTTTCCTTTCACCGGAATACTCCTCCGTAAAGGTGTCCACCTTTACTTCCATAGAAGTCCTGCCGACGCACGTGACTTTGCCGTGTATGACAAGCGTGCTGCCTATGTAGATGGGTGACTTGAAGTCGAGCTTGTCTATTTCGGCCGTCGTCGCGTAACCGCCGCAGTGCCTCTGCGCCACCACCCCCGCCAAAACGTCTATCCATGAAACGAGCGTCCCGCCGAACAGCCTGCCCGCGGGGTTAAGGTGCGACTGGAAAACGACGTGTATCTGCTCTGTTTCGGATTCCGATACGTGCTTTGCTTCTGTTTTGTCCATTATTCCACCGATTCTGATTATTTTTTACTTTTAAGTCCTTTGTACCGTACCGAGTTAAAGCAGTGCGGATATTCATATACTATACTTTTTAAGCTGATTTTTCAACATTAAAATACACGCTTAAAGCATTTATTAAAAGGCCGTCCCGTAAAAACGGCGGCGAAAAGGGGCCGTTCCATGCAAAATTGCTGCGCCGTAATCGCGGCGGCAGGTTCTTCAAGCAGGATGGGCAAAGGCGTCTCAAAGCAGTTCATCCCGCTCCTCGGCATACCCGTCATCATAAGGACTCTCATGGCTTTTGACGCCGCCGAAACCGTAAGCGCTTCCGTTGTCGTATGCCGCGCCGGAGACGAGGGGCGCCTGCAGCAATATATAGACTGGTACGCGATAAAAAAAGTGGCCGCGGTAGTAGCGGGCGGAGCCACGCGGCAGGAGTCCGCCGCGGCCGGAGCCATGGCCGTGCCGGAAGGTTTCGGCCTTATAGCCGTGCACGACGGCGCGCGCCCGCTTATTACGCCTGAAAAAATAAACCTCTGCGTTAACGCCTGCCTTAAAACCGGTGCGGCGGCACTCGGAGTTCCTTTAAAGGATACGGTAAAAAAGGTTGACGGCAGCGGCTTTGTCGTTTCCACTCCGGATCGGTCGGGCATGGTCGCGGTCCAGACGCCGCAGGTATTCCGCTACGGCCTTTACATGAAGGCGCTCAGGGATGCTTTTGCGGCGGGAGAAAATTACACCGACGACTGCCAGCTTGCCGAAAAAGCCGGCGTTAAGGTCAGCGTCTGCAGCGGAGATTACGGGAACATTAAAATAACGACCCCGGAAGACGTCTGCATCGCGGAGGCTATTTTAAGGATGAGGGGTATAAAATGATACGTATAGGCCAGGGATACGACGTACACAGGCTGTCGGCGGGCCGCAGGCTTATACTCGGCGGGGCTGATATACCGTTTTGCAAGGGGCTTGACGGTCACTCCGATGCCGACGTGCTTGTGCACGCTGTTATGGACGCGCTTCTCGGCGCGGCCGCATTAGGCGACATAGGCATGCTTTTTCCGGACAGCAGCGCCGAGTACCTTGGCGCAGACAGCATAAGCCTGCTTAAACGCGTAAGCGGCCTGCTTAAAAGCCGCGGCTGCTCTATAGTAAACATTGACTCGACCGTCATAGCGCAGGAGCCTAAGCTAAGCCCTTATATAAGCATAATGCGAAAAAATATAGCGCTCGCCTGCGGCGTAAGCACCGGCGCCGTCAGCGTAAAGGCTACTACGGAAGAGCACCTTGGTTTTACCGGCTCGGGCGACGGCATTGCCGCAAGCGCCGTTTGCCTTATCGAAGCGGAAGGCAGCTAAAGCAAAGCGCGCCCCGCCAAGGCAGAAGCCGTTTTCGGGACGCGTTTTTATATAAATATAAATCGCTGAATGTACGCATTGCCGGGTTATATCATTCCTCCATTTGTTTGCCGAGGAAGGATGCCGCAACCTGTATTAATTTTATTTTTGTTTCGTCGACCGTGTCCTGCCCGTTCTCACGCAGGAGTACCACTGCCCCCGTTACGTCGCTCGACGCAAGGATAGGCGTTATTATAAGGGCGGAGCGGTCTATGCCTTCTACCGGGCGGATATTTTCATCGCCGGAAGCTATAAATGAACGGCGCGACTGCATGCACTCTTCCGTTTCGGGAGTGACCCTGCGCTCAAGGTACTCTTTTTTTGGTACTCCGGCGGTAGCGACTATGTGGTCCCTGTCGCATATCAGTATCGGCAGTGCCGCCGTCCTGTTAAGGACTTCCGCGTACTGTGCCGCGAAAGCGGAAAGCTCCCCCACCGGCGAGTATTTTTTAAAAATGACCCCTCCCTGCGAGTCGGTAAATATTTCAAGCGCGTCACCTTCGCGGATGCGCAGAGTGCGGCGTATTTCCTTAGGTATGACAACGCGTCCCAAGTCATCTATTCTTCTTACAATTCCTGTAGCTTTCAATTTGTTTGACCTCCCAACTGGTTAATTACAACGTTATTATCTGCACTAAATACTTTACTATACAAAATTTTAGAAGATTACATTTGAAAAAATTTCAGCTCCCTGCATTTTTAGTGCGGCCTCAAAATCAATTTTTTACAGCCATTTACTACTTGAAAATAGTATATAAGCGGATTATAATAAAAAAATGAACTTTAGTGAAAAAAGCGGAAATTTTATATAATTAATTGTACTTATTTTTCCATATATTAATTTTCACAGCCAAGGAGGAAACATTTTTTGAAAAAAAATATAAAAGTAATTCCTTTGATGCTTGCTTTCGTAATTATGCTGCTTTTGCCCGGATGTTCCGTGCGCAAGCCCGTTTCCGCCGCCAATTTTAAAAAAGAAGCTGAAAAAGAAGGCTTCACCGTCTCGGAAAAAACGTCTTCTGACGTTGGCGCCGAGTCATACCTCATAGCTTCCAAAAAAGGTTCCGACACTAAAATAGTCTACCTGTCTTTCGGCAGCGCATCCTCCGCGCATGACGGCTACACAGCCGCCATAGGCGACCTTATCCCGTCAGGCGGCAAAAATGTGGTGGACTCCGACACGTACAACAAATACACGGTCTCAAAGGGCGAACTTTACTACGCTGTAACGCGCATGGACGACACCGTCATATACTGCTCCGCCGTAACTTCGCAAAAAGACGAGGCGGATAATTTTATGAAA
>ENA-UOOI01002050-UOOI01002050.1-fermentation-metagenome-genome-assembly--contig:-NODE-2050-length-18677-cov-13.467458_pt1 | contig 18677 bp, 20 predicted proteins | sample MGYA00245779_ERZ724027 | MGnify/ENA primary metagenome ERZ724027 (study PRJEB28704, sample SAMN03018318) | fermentation metagenome | biome: anthropogenic terrestrial biome; feature: soil...
GCTTGAGGTTGATCACGACGAACTCGCGGATGGCCTGCTCGTCCTCCGCCACCAATATCGTTTTCAAAAAGAAGCTCCCTCCCGTTCGTTCTCAGTCCTGGGGAATCAGCTCAAAGGCGTCCTGCACCTCGCCCTGGGTCATGGCCAGCGGGTTCTCCGGCGAAGGGCGCGCCGCGGCGAAGCGCAGGCTGCCCTTGGAATCGAGCAGGAAGAACCCCTTCGTGCCCGCGCCGGATTCCCACTCCTTCCGGGTGAAGGCCTCGATCTTCAGCAGCTCCGGCCCGCGGACGCCCGCCGCGTCCTTCGGGGACGCCAGCCACTGGTAGAAGTGCAGCGTGCGCGTCGAGGGGTCCAGGCTCGTGGTGATCTTGCCGCGCCACATGTCCGGCACCGAGAACCAGTACCCGTCCGCATAGTCGATCACCATGCTCATCACGCGCACGAAGGTGCCCGTCGAGGTGTCGTAGCGGTGCCAGCTCGTCAGGTAGTCGGCCTCGTCCTCGCCCATGCCGCTGTAGCCGGGCATCAGGGTCACGATGGGGATCTCGAGGATGCGGTCGCCGTTGATGTCGCGCGAGACGACGGAGGTCGGGCGCTCGGTGCTCTTGGCCGTCTTGGTCTTGGGGTCGTAGAACGGCGCCTGGAGCGACTTTTTCGCCTTGTCCCAGTACAACATTTCGGTCGTCATCACGTTGGCGGCCTTCACGCCGTCCAGCACCACGCCGGTCTGCTTCTCGTTGACGAGGCCGGTCTTCAGCGAGGCGTACTTGGTCACGCCGGTGTCCAGCGGGGCGGTGCCCCTCACCTCCGCGGCGCCGTTCTTCATGCTCAGCAGCCGCGCCTGGGCGGGCTGGTCGCCCACCGTCACGCCCGCCGTGAAGATCTCGTCGCGCCCGTCGCCGTCCAGGTCGGCCACGGTCATCTCGGTGTAGCTCTGGTTCAGCCGCAGCTCGTTCATCCTGCCGCCCTTATAATAGTAGACGCAGATGGTGCCCGTGTTGTTCAGGCTGTTCCCCCAGCCGACGACGGTCTCGTCTTCGCCGTCGCCGTCCAGGTCGCCGAAGCACACGCGGTCCACCTGCGCCGCCGGGTTGCTGAACACGCCGGCGCTGCGCCAGCCGCCGCCCGCCTTCTGCATGAAGGCGATGCTGGTGCCCGCGGCGTCGTCGCCTTTCCGGTAAAACGCCATGGCCCCGCTCTCCCCGCCGAGCCTGTGGGCGATCACCGCGGAGCGGTACTGCCCCGCCGCCGGGTACTCGAGGACCATGTCGCTGCCCGCCGTCTGCTCCAGCAGGCCCTGGATGTCCGCCTCGTTCTCGCCCGTCGGGCGCGGCGCGTGCATCAGCGCCTGCGCGTCCAGCCCGATGAACGAGCAGCCGGAAAGCGCGGCCAGCAGCGCGAGCGCGGCCGCCAGCGCGCCGGCCCTGCGTTTCATGCGCACCCCTCCCTCCGGCCGTTTTTTCATATCGAGCTTATTATAGCATACTCGTCCCTAAAAATCAGTATCAATTTTGCGCCGGCAAAGCCGGCTTCGGCCCGCGGCGGGCGCGCGGCTATTTCAGATAATCGAACGCCGCCTGAAGCTCGTCCTCGCCGAACGGGACGACGACGTCCGGCACCAATTCTTTCCGGTTGGCTTTCCGGTCGGGGCGGGTAACGGAGACGGTGGCGATCTGGACCATGAACGAAGAATTTTTCAGCGTCCGTTTTACCGGACCCCCATACATATCGGGCGCCTGCCTCGTCGCTCTGCCCATCACGATCCCCAGCTTCCCGTCCTGCACCCTTGCCGCCGTAACAGTGGAGGCGCTGTCCGAGAACTCGTCGATCAGAACGACCAGCTTCACCTTGGGATTGGGCACGGCGTCAAGATCGGCCGGATTCTCTGCTTTTTGAGGCATCAGTTCGCTCTTCCGGGAACGGAAGCCCGCGTGAGGCGGCGTCATTTTCATTGCTGTGAAGATATAATCCGCCACATCGGCGTTTCCTCCCGGATTGCCGCGCAGATCCCAGACGACTTTTCGGGTCCCCTCATAAACGGCTTGATTCAGCGCCCCTGTCGCCTGATTCAGGGCGTCGGAATAATCAAACTGGTTCATGTCCAGATAAAAGCAGTCTCCCTTTCTGTAATAGCCCGCAACGTCGCTGTTGCCCGGCGCGTAGGGAGAGGGCGACTTCAGCTCGCTCCGCATCTTTTCCGTCCCGCCGGGCCCCTCCACCGTCAGCGTCACGGGGCCGTCCGTCCGGACGCCGCTGCGGGCGAGGATCGCCGCGAAGTGGGAATAATAGGCGTTGTTGTAGGCCGTGCCGACGTCGTTCTCCGCGTCGTACAGGCGGCCGATGGTCTTCGTGATTTTTGCGACCGGGACGTCGCCGATCTCGGTGACATACCGCTTGCTCAGCCTTTTATTTTCATCCAGAAGATAAAGCCGGCCGCCGTTCCACCACCAGCTGGCGGAGGAGGTGGGAATAAAGCGGCGGTCCTGCCACACATCGCTGAAGGACCTGTCGCCGATGATGTCCGTATGCAGGTCCGCGATGGATGCCAGGTATTCGTGGCACCACGCGCCGAAATCGTCCATCGAAACGGTCCGGTCGATCGCTTCGACCGACTTCCGAAATTCGGCTTCCGCCGCGTCCGTCTTTTTGCAGGCCGCCGAGCCCGGATTCTCATATATGGGATGGGCGCCCTTGATGTATCCGATCAGCTCGTTCATATCGGCGGCCGCCTCGGCTTCGGTCAGCGGCTCCGTGCGGCGCTCGGCGCTGCCCCCGCCGGCCGCGGAGCTGACCGCCCCCGCACCGGACGAGGCCGCCGGCCGCGGGGCCGCGGAGGACGGCGGCGGCGCGGAAGACACGGGTGCGGAGGACGGCCGCGCCGCCCCGCAGGAAGACAAAAATACGGCGAGACATGCCGCCGCGGCCAAGGTTTGCACCTGCCTGCGGAAGAGACTCCTCCCGATCGTTTTCACCCGTTTCCCCTCCCGGATACAAAAAGGCCGAATTCCAGTTTGCTTGGGCCTCCGTTCACTATATCACCCTATTATGTGAAATTCAATCCCGCGGGCAAAGCCCGGCAGGCTGAGCCTGCACGCGCGGCCCGCCCCGGCAGTGGCCGGCTTCGGCCCGCCGTTCAACACGGAGCAAAAAATAAGCGTAGTTAGGCGGGACAGTTTGGGGCCGCTCCCGCTTCTTCCTCCTTTCTTTTCCTCTGCGGGGCCTTTAGCAGGGAGGGGGCGCAGCCCTTTTTCCCAATAATATTCTTCCGGAATCTGCAGGTTGTTTTCTTTTGCGGGGGCCTTTGGCAGGGAGGGGGCGCAACCCCCTCCCGACGATAACCCCCTTCCGCGCTCGGCGGGCTTACAATTCCGCCGCGCTTCCCGCGCGGGAGGGGGCAGGGGCTTTCCGCCCCATTTTCCGCAGGCCGTCGTGATGCGCTTCCCGCGCGGCTTGAGCGCAGTCTATAATCAAGATGAATCAATATTCAGAAAATTAAGCTGAAAATATACTGCTCGTATTGTTTCTGCAAATTTTCAGCACAGCGCAGACAAACGCTCACCCCCTGCCCCCTCCCGCGCGGGCGGCGCAGCGAAACCGTAGGCCCGCCGGGCGCGGAAGGGGAGTATCTATAGATCGGGAGGGGGGCTGCCGCCCCCCTCCCTGCTTTAAACCCCCGGAAAGGAAAATCGGCCTTCCGCTTCCGGCTAAACGGCGGGCCGGGCCGGGCCGCCGCCCGGGGCGGGCCGAGCCGGGCCATTGCCCGCGGCGTAGAGGAGCATCCCCAGGTTTTCGGCGTAGATCTGGGGGAACTGGGAGAGCGGCAGGGGGTTCTGCCCCTCGCCGACCTCTATGGTATAGCCGGGGCGGCGGAAATCCTGGGTGAACCAGTCCTTGTAGCCGGCGTAGGAGGCGACGCCCGTCGCCTCCTCAAGCGCGTAGCCGCTGATGTCCGCGAGGCTCTGGCCGATGGTGCGCGCCTCGGCGGGTGCCAGGTTCATGAAGTTCCAGTAGATCACCCGGCCCTGGGAGTGGTAGGCCATCACCAGGCGGAAATCGTGGCTGCGCGTGAAGCCCACCATCGCGCGCGTCTCCGGCTCCGAGACCGGGTACGGCCCGGAGTAGCGCGTCGGCCCGGGGCCGGTGATGCCCAGCCCCGCCTCCGCCTGCTTCGACTGCCGCCACGCGGCGTCGTAGTTGTGGTTCAGGTCCACGCCGCGGATATTGGCCTGCCACACGGTGGAAAAATCGGCGCTGCCGCCGTTCCAGCGGATCAGCCGGTCGCGGTACGGGTTGCCCGGCGTCAGGCCGTTCAGCACGAGGTCCACGCCGTCCGGGTTGACCATCGGCACCAGCCAGACGCTCGCGGAATCCCAGATCTCCCGCGGGTCGTAGCCGCCGATCGGCCGGCCGAGCGCGTAGGCGCGCAGAAAATCCTCCGCGAACTTCATCAGCACGGGGGAGGTGATCCACTCCAGCGCGTGGTGCGCCGCGTTGTACGAGACGTTGCGCGGGCCGGTGCCCAGGCGCAGGGCGTAGAGCGTTTTGCCCAGCACGCTGGCGCCGATGCTCGAGACGCGCAGAAACGGATACCGCGCCTTGAGGCCCTGGATGTTCCGCATCAGAACCTCGTAGGTATAGGCGGCGTCGGTCGCCACCACGCCGAAGGAGTACGGCACCGTCACGCGCGCGCCGATCCGCAGGTTGTCCGGGTCCATGGAGGGGTTCGCGGCCTCGATCGCTGCGGGGTCCGTGCCGTACCGCTGCGCGATGCCGTAGAACGTGTCCCCCGCCCGCACCGTGTAAACGTCGTACCCCAGCAGGAACTGCATGAGCACCCGCGCCGTCCGCGGGCCGACGACGCCGTCCGCCGCAAGGCCGAACCTCCGCTGGAACTCCTCGACCGCCCGCCGCGTCTGCTGCCCGAACACGCCGTCCACTCCGCCCGCGTACAGCCCCATCCGCTTCAGCACGGACTGCATCTCCATCACGTCGCTGCCGGCGTCGCCCAAACGCAGAATCCTCAACGCAATCCCTCCCGAAAAGGTAGAATCTTCCTCTTTAGATTATATTGAAATCCGCCCCGGTTTATACGCGCAAAAAAATTTTCGCGGAATTTGCCCTGCGCAGGGCAAAAAACGCCTCCGTTTGCCGGTGGGATGGAACCGGAAAGGAGGGATGGAATGCGCGACTGGCTTCTGAAGTACGGATTGGCCGCCGCGTTCGGCGCGCTGGGGGCCTTTGTGGGCCGCCTGGCGAAGAAGCGCCGCGCGCGCCTCGCGGAGAGGGAGGCCCGGCAAACGGCGCTGGAGGCCGGCGTGCGCGCCCTGCTGCACGACCGCCTCCGCGACCGCTGCGCCGCATGCCTGCGGCAGGGCTTCGCCGGCGTGGCGGACCGCGAGAACCTGGAGGGGCTGTACGCCCCCTACCACGCGCTGGGCGGGAACGGAACGGGCACGGAGCTGTACGGGAAGATTTTGAAGCTGCCGGTGGAGCCGGAACAAAAGGAGGAATCGTAAAGGATGTGGCAGACAGCGTGGAACACCGTCCTAACGGCGGCGGCCGCGGCGCTCGCGGCCGTGCTCGCGGCGGCGGTCAGGGCCTTCGGGGACGCGGGCGTCGCGTACCTGCAGCAGAAGCGGGACGAGCTGCGCGCCCGCATGGGCGCGCAGGAGTACGACCGCCGCCTCGCCTTCGCGCGCGAGGCGTGGAACGTGGTCGACGAATATTTCCGCATCACACCGGGCCTGATCAAAACCATCGAAGCCAAGCAGGAAAAATTTGCGGAGGAGCTGAAAAAGCGCCTCCCCGCCGTCACGGACACCCAGATTGAGCAGCTGAGGCAGGCCGTCGCGGGCGAGGTCAACAAGGGCCGCGAGGCCCTGTTCCCGCCCGCCCAAGGCGCAGACTGATTTCCCCGGTCCGGAATTGCCCCGTCCTGAAGAAAATCTCCGGGACGGGGATTTTCTTATTCCCCTGTCACCCGGCCGACATAGGCGCACGCCGTGTAGGGAACCTCGAGCCGGCCGCCCCGCGCGTTGCGGTCGAACACCTCCCCCAGCGCCCGCAGATAGTCTTCATACTCGGCGTCGCCTTTCTTCAGCGAATAGGAAGCCGAGAGGCTCCGCTCCAAAAAGCCGCGCCGGTCGTAGGATTGTCCGTTGGGGAACTGCCGCGCCTCGCACCGGCCGCCGAAGAACTGCCCGACCCGGTCCTCGGTGGGGCAGTTCGCGCCGTAATTGGGGCAGTAACGGCGGAACACCGCGGCCCATTCCGGCAGCGGGATGCCGCCGGGCTCGTCCCGGCGCGCGTTCCAGACCAGCGCCACCCGGCCGCCGGGCCGCAGGATCCGCGCGCACTCCCTGCGGAACCCCTCGGGGTCGAACCAATGGAACGCCTGCGCCGCCGTCACGAAATCGACGGCGCCGTCCGGCAGGCCCGTATGCTCCGCCGTCCCCGCGACGGAGACGAAGCCCGGCCTGCCGGAAAGCGCGCGCTCCGCCTGGCGGCGCATGTCGCCGTTCGGCTCCACCGCGAACACGCGGCACCCGCGCTCCAGCAACGGCCGCAGGAAGATCCCCGTGCCGGAGCCGATGTCCGCCGCGGCGCTCCCCTTCCCCAGCCCGAACTCCTCCGAAAGCCAGTCGTACAGCGCCGCCGGGTACCCCGGCCGCGACCGCGCGTAAACCTCCGCCTTCCCCGTGAACCGCTCCGTATTCTCCATTCCGCGCACCCCGTTTCTCCGTTTTTGATTCCATATAGATGTAAGAGGACCGCACGGGGATATCGTACCGCCTTTCCCCCGCCGCAGTCAAGCCCGGCGGGCGGCGCCGGCCCAAAAAATCCTTTTGCCCGCGCCTCCTCTTTTCTCCCTTTTTTCTCGGATTTTTCCACATTCGGAACCCCAGGCTCCGCGCGGGCCGCCCGGCGTTTGTGAACAGACTGTGTCCTCGGATGTTGCGTCTGCGCAAATAAAACAGCGGTGTAATAGTTGTAACAGGATTGTAACGATTGATTTTCTGCGTTTTGCACATAAAAATGCTGGTCCGCGCCGATAGGGAACTGCCAAATTAGGGCAATCTGTGGAAAAAACCAGTCGTATCCGGAAGGATCGTGCTTTTGTGTTTGTATAATTTCCACAAATCACGTTCCTTTTTCAATTTGACATCGGTCAATAGGTCGAATATAATTGCGGCACATCGCGGCTTACCGCCGCGGGTTCCCGTCGGGTGGTGAAAAAAGCGCAGAATCCGCCCCTCGGTATCAGGAAAAGGGTGAATGCATTGCAGTTCTTTCAGCGTTTCGGCCCGAAAGGGCTGCCCCGCAGAAAATTGCGCTTCCGCGCTTTGCCGGTCCGGCTCTCCGCCCTCGCGGCGGGGGGGCTCGGGCGGGCGAAGGCTGGGTTCCGCGCCCTCGCCGGTTTTGCGGCGGAGATGCTGCGGAAGACGAAGACAGGGCTTCACGGCTTTCCCGCTTTTGCGGCGGAGGGTCTGAGAAAAACGAAGACAGGGCTTCACGGCCTCCCCGCCCTTGCGGCGGAAGGCCTGCGGAAGGCAAAGACAGGGCTTCACGGCCTCCCCGCCCTTGCGGCGGAGGGGCTGCGGCGCCTGGCCCGCTCGCCGGCCGCCCGCGGGGCGGCGGCCAAAAGGGCGGCGGCGCTCGCTTCGGCCGCGGCCGTGACGGTCGGCGCGGTGCTGACCGGCATGGCGGCGGCCCGGCAGGCGACCGTCACGGTGGACGGCGCGCCGAAGTCCGTCCGGTTCTTTCTGGACGGCGGAACGGACGCGATCCTCAAAAAAGCCGGCGTCACGCTTGAAAAAGACAGCCTGCTCTCGCGCAGCGACGACGGCGGGAGCGTGAGCATCACGATCCGCACGCCGCGCCGCGTGACCGTCGCGGCGGACGGGGAGGAGCGCACGGTGCTCCTCCATTCCGGCGACACGGCCGGGGATGCCCTGAAGGCGGCGGGCGTGGCCGCCGGGGCGGACGATAAGGTGGAGGCCTCGCAGGCCGCCGGGCCGCTGAAGGACGGCGCGCGCGTCGAAGTGGTGCGCGGGCTGCGCGTGAGCGTCTCGGCGGACGGCAGGACGACGGACTCCGTGGTCTACGGCGGCACCGTCGCGCAGGCGCTCGCCGGCGCGGGCGTGGCGGTCGATTCGGACGACGTGCTCAGCGCCGGCCCGCAGGAGGCCGTGCGCGACGGGATGAAGATCGCGGTCACCCGCGTGGAGTACAAGGACGTGACCGAGGTCCGGCCCGTGCCGTACCGAACCGTCACCCAAAAAGACGCTTCGCTCGCGGCCGGCAAAACCGTCGAGAAGAAAGCCGGGCAGAACGGGGAAAAGACCGTCGTCACGCGCCGGAAGCTCGTCGGCGGCAAAGCGACGGAAAGCGCCGTCGTCCGTGAGACGGTGACGAAGCAGCCCGTGGACCGCGTGGTCGCCGTCGGCACCAAGGCCGCGGCGAAGGCGGCCAGGAAATACGGCACCGCCTCGATCTCGGCCGGCGGCACGCTGACCGACCACAACGGCAGGCAGGTGGCCTACAAAAAGCTGCTGCAGGGCCGCTGCTCCACTTACACGGGCGGCGGGACCACCTCCACGGGGCGCAAGGCCGCGTTCGGCCTCGTCGCCGTGAACCCGAAGATCATCCCCTACGGCAGCCGGCTGTATATCTGCTCGCCGGACGGCAGGATCGTCTACGGCTACGCCGTCGCGGCGGACACCGGCGGCGCCGCGATGCGCAACATCATCATCGCGGATCTGTATTTCGACACCTACCGCGAATGCACGCGGATCGGCACGCGCACGATGAACGTCTACGTGCTCTGACCCCCGTCCCCGCCCTCCCGCTGCGGAAGGCGGGGGCTTTTTCCGTTTTCGGCGCCCGCGCGGCGGCCAAAAGCGGCCCCCGCGCATAGAATGGAGAGCGGGGCAAATATATTTCAACCGCTTGATATAGATCGCCCGCCGGAGGGAAAGCCTCCGGCGGGCCCTTGCTATGGAGAGACGGCTGTTGAAAATCGGCCGGGATTGCGGTAGAATACGGGGGGAGGACTGATGGGAATGAAGATCGCGCCTTCCGTCCTGGCGGCGGATTTTTCCAACCTGAGCAGCGAGATCATCCGGGCCGACATCGCCGGCGCGGACTGGATCCACCTCGACGTGATGGACGGGCATTTTGTGCCGAACCTGACGTTCGGGCCGCCGGTCGTCGCGGCCATGCGCCCTTATACCGACAAGCCCTTCGACGTGCACCTGATGGTCGACGACCCGCCGCGCTACATCGCGGCGTTCCGCCGGGCGGGCGCCGACATCCTCTCGTTCCACGCGGAGGCGGGCTGCGATCTTGCGGAGACGGCGGAGGCTATCCGCGCCGCCGGCGCGAAGCCCGCGGCCGCCCTGCGCCCCGGCACCCCGGCGGACGTGCTGTTCCCCGTCCTCGACCGGCTCTACATGGTGCTGGTGATGACGGTGGAGCCCGGCTTCGGCGGGCAGAAGTTCATGCCGGAGGTCCTGCCCAAGATCCGCGCGCTCAAAGAGCGCCGCCCGGACCTTCTGGTCGAGGTGGACGGCGGCGTCAACGAGAAGACCATCCGCGCGGCCGCGCTGGCGGGGGCCGACGTGTTCGTGGCGGGCACGGCGGTCTTCGGCGCCAAGGACCCGGAGCGGGCCGTCCGCCGGCTGCGGGAGGCCGCGGAAGGGAACCTGACCTGAAAATTCCGTTGCGGAAAGGGGGGCGGCGCGGTGTTTGCGCACGGCGTCCGGCTGGAAGAGGACAAGCGCGCCGCGCTGAAAAACGGGATCGCGGTCCTTCCGGCCCCGGAGGATCTTCCGGAGCCGAGGTCGTTCCGCGCGCCCGGCGGCGGGGCGGAGCCGGCGGCGATCCTCGCGGCCGCGCGGACGGCCGGCATCGACGACGAGTTCGACGGCGCGCCCCTGGCGGCCCGCCTCGCGCGCCTGGCGGAGGAGCAGGCGGACCTGCTGGCCGCCTGCTGCTTCGACGACGATCCGTTCGTCTGCGGCGCGCAGGCCGTTCTGCGCGAGGACGCGGCGAAGGTCGCCGACGGCCTTCTTCTCGCGGCGCTCGCCTGCGGGGCCGGCGAAACCGTCGTGGCCGCGGCCTCCCGGAGCGAGCTGCGGGCGCTGCGCGGCCTGCCGAAGGGCGTCGCCGCCGCCGCGGCCGGGAACCGCTACCCCGCCCGCGTGCTGCTGATGCGCCGGCTCTGCCGGGGCGGGAAGCGGGGCGCGTGGATCGGCGCGCAGGCGTGCGCCGCGCTTTCGGACGCCGTTCGGCGCGGCGTCCGGCAGGCGGAGACGGTCGTCACCGCGTCCGGCGGGGGCGTGCTCCGTCCGGCGAACTTCCGCGTGCGCTTCGGCACGCCGGTGGGCGCGGTGCTGCGGGCCGCGGGCCTGCGGGAGGGCGTGCGCGCGGTGGCGGTCGGCTCCTCCCTCACGGGGCGCACGGTCACGGACCTCTCGCTGCCGGTCACGGCGGCCACGCGCTGCGTGCTGGCTTTCCCGCGGCTCCCGGCCGCGCGGGCGTTCCCGTGCGTGCGGTGCGGCCGGTGCGCGCGCGCCTGCCCGCAGGGCATCCTGCCGTGGCTGGTCCTGCGCGAGCTGGAAAGCGGCGCCCCCGAGCCGCTCCGCCTGTTCCATGCGGAAAGCTGCGTCGGCTGCGCGGCGTGCGACGCGGTGTGCCCCTCCGGAATCGCGCTGGTGGCCGCGGTCCGGCGGGCCGCCGCGCTGAAGGAGGCCGGTGTCCCCGATGAGACTGCATAGCGCGCCCGCCCCGTTCGTGCGGACGGAGACGACGGCCGTCTCCATGTCCCGCGCCGCGGCCGCGGCGCTCGCCTCGCTGCTGGTTCTGCCCACGGCGCGGTACGGTCCGCGCCCGCTGTCGATGGCCGGGGCCGCCGTTCTCACCTGCCTGCTCTGCGAGGCGCTGGTCTCCCTTGCCCGCGGGCGGCGGCCGGTCGTGTCGGGCTTTTCCTCCGCGGCGGCGGGCCTGGCCTCGGCGCTGCTGCTGCCGGTCAACGCGCCGCTGTGGCTGCCGTGCGCGGCGGGGGCGTTCGCCGTGCTGGCCGCGCAGGAGCCGTTCGGTGGGCCGGGCCGCGCGCCGTTCCAGCCCGCGGCGGCGGGGGCGGCGTTCGCCGCGCTGTGCTGGCCCGCACTCACGTTCGCCTATTTCGACCCCTCGCAGCCCTACGCGCTGCCGGCCTTGGGGGCATGCTCGTTTCAGGCGGCGCGGTCGCCCGCCGCGCTGCTCAAGGACGGCCTGAAGCCGGACCTTCTCCCGCTGGACATGCTGTGGGGCGATTTCCCCGGCCCGACGGGCGGCACGGCCGCGCTGGTGCTGGGGGCGTGCGCGCTCGCGCTGTTCCTGTGCCGCGCCGCGAAGCCGGAGACGACCGTCTGCTTCCTGCTGGCGGCCGCGGCGGTCGCCGCGCTGTTCCCCCGCATCGCGTGCGCCCCGCTCACCTCCGTCAAATACGAGCTGCTCTCCGGCTCGCTGCTGTTCTGCGCCGTGTTCCTCGTCCCCGGCCCCGCGGCGCTGCCGTACACGTTCGCCGGGCGGTGCCTGTACGGCGCGTTCGCGGGCGCGGCGGCGATGGCGTTCCGGCGCTTCGGCGCGTTCGAGCAGGGGGCGCCGTTCGCGGTGCTGCTGGCGGACGCCGTCTCGCCGATGATCGATTCCGCCCTCTTCCGCCTGAGGGGATGGGAGGCCAGGCCGTATGGAACGCCCTGAGAACCGCCCGCTGCTCCACGACCTGCGCGTCGTTTCCCGCAGCGCGGCTTTTTACCGCAACCCCGTGCTGGCCGGCGCGCTGGCGCTGTACCCGGTCGCCGCGGCCGGCGTGGGGATGCGGAACGCCGCGGCGCTCTCCGTTTTGTTCGTGCTGACCGCCCTGCCGGTGCAGGCGGCGCTGTGCCTGACCGGGATGCTGTTCCCCGCGTGGGCGCGCCCGGCGGCGGTGCTCGCGGCCTGCGCGGTGTTCTGGGTGCCCGCCGCCCTCGCGGCGGAGCGGCTGGTCCCCGGCTCGCTGGACGCCCTGGGCACGGCGGCGTGCCTCACGGCCTGCAGCTCCGCGCTCTACGTCCGTGCGGCCGGCTACGCGCCGGAGCATATCCTGCCCGCCGCGCTTGCGGACGCCGTGGGGTATTCGCTCGGCTTTGCGGGCGTGCTGTTCCTGGTTTCCGCCGCGCGGCAGCTCTGGCTGGAGGGCGGGCCGTGGGGCGGCCCCGCCGGGGGCGGCGCGGGGCTGCCGTTCGCGGGCTTTCTGCTGCTCGGCTTCCTGGCGGCGCTGCTGCGGGCGATCCGTCTCCGGCGCGCGCGCCGCGCGGAAAAGGAGGGGTAGGATGCTCGCGGAAATGGCTCTGGCGGCGCTGCTGGCCGTCACGGCGGAAAACCTGTTCTTCGCGGGCGGGGCCGGCCTGAGCCGCGCGCTGCGCTCCGCCCGCGAGCCCGGCTCCATCGGGGTCTCCTCGTGCTTCGTCGCGTTCTTCGCGCTCTGCGCGGCCTTCGCCGGCCTTCTGCTGGAGCCGCTGCTGGCCCCGCTGCCGCAGGCCCGGCTGCTGCGCCCGGCCGCGCTGCTGCTCGCGGCGGGGACGGCGTATCTGCTTTCGGCCGCCCTGCTGCGCCGCCTGGCCCCGGGCTTTTTCCGCCGGCGCGGGCGGCTGCTCGGCCCCGCCGCGGCCAACACCGCGGTGCTGGCCGTGCCCTACGCGGCGCGCTTCTCCGCCTTCGGCGCGGCCGGGGCCGCGGGTTTCGCGCTGGGGACGGGCGCGGCCTTCTGGCTCGCGTCGTCGGTGCTGTTCCACGCGCTGCGCGCCTGCCGCAACCCGGATTCCCCGGCGCCGTTCGCGGGCCTGCCCGCCGCGCTGATCTATATCGGGATCCTTTCGATGGCGTTCGCCGGCTTCTCCGGCGGCAAAGTATTTTTTTGAACGGGGGCGGTTTCCATGACGGAAGTCGTGTTTTTGGACCGCGCGGACGACGAGTCGCTGCGCTTTGCGGCCGTCGTCTCCCGGTACCGCGGCAAATGGGTTCTGTGCAGGAGGAAGGGCCGCTCCGCCTTCGGGGTGCCGGGCGGCCGCCGAAAGGACGGCGAAAACATCGAGGAGACCGCCCGGCGCGGGTTGTGCGAGGAGACCGGCGCCGCGCGCTTCCGACTCACGCCGGTGTGCGTCTACGCCGTGCGGGAGGACGGTGAAAAAAAGACCTGCGGGATGCTCTATTTCGCGGAGATCCAGGAATTTTTCTCGCTCCCCGGTTCCGGGACGGAGCGCGTCGAATATTTCGGCACGCTCCCCCCGAATCTCACCGACCCGCTCATCGAGCCCAGGCTGGTTCAAAAGGCGGCGGAAGCGGCGGAAAAAGCGGAATAAAAAAAGCTCCCGGATTCCGGGGGCTTTTTTCGGCCTTCTTCTGGAAATCAGCGCTTCGAGAACTGGGGCGCGCGGCGCGCGGCCTTGAGTCCGTATTTCTTGCGTTCCTTCATCCTCGGGTCGCGGGTCAGAAGGCCCGCTTTTTTGAGGGTCTGGCGCAGGTTCTCGGAATCGTACTGCAGCAGCGCGCGGGCGATCCCGTGGCGCACGGCGCCGGCCTGGCCGGTGAACCCGCCGCCGGCCACGCGGCACACCACGTCGAACTTCTCATCCGTGGCCGTCAGCGTCAGCGGCTGGCGGACGATCGCCTTGAGCGTGTCCAGCCCGAAATACTCGTCGATCGGGCGGTCGTTGACCGTGACCTTCCCCGTGCCCTGGTAAAGGCGGACCCGGGCAACGCTGCTCTTCCTTCTGCCGGTCCCGTAAAAATAAGGTGCTTTCTCGTACATTGCTCCGTTCCTCCCTTACAGTTCCCACGCCTGCGGCTTCTGCGCGGCGTGGGCGTGTTCGGCGCCTTCGTACAGGTGCAGCCGCGTCATCGCCTTGCGGCCGATGGTGGTGTCCGGCAGCATCCGCTTCACGGCCAGCTGCATCGCGCGGCAGGGCTTTTCCGCCATCAGCGTGCGGTACTGGACCTTCTTCATGTGGCCGATGTAAAGCGTCGGATGATAGGCGATCTTCTTTTCGAGCTTCCTTCCGGTCAGCACCGCGTCTTTGCAGTTGACGATCACAACGCAGTCGCCGCAGTCCGCGTGGGGCGCGAAGGTGACCTTGTGCTTCCCGCGCAGCAGGACGGCCGCCTGCACCGCCACGCGGCCCAGCGGCTTGCCCGCGGCGTCGAGCACATACCATTTGCGCTGGATGTCGCCGGCTTTCGGCATATAGGTGGACATTGATTTTCCCCTCCTGAGTTTTCATCGCTCAAAGCGCGCCGGGGTGCGGCGCGCAGAATCTCACGCGTTCCATCTTACCACCGGCCGGCGCGGGTGTCAAGACCCGGGCGCCCGTTTTTTTAATTTATGCGCGCGTACCTTCCGTTTTCTCCCCGTTTTGCCCCGTATCTTTCTCTGGCTCGCGCTTCATTTCACTTTTGGACCGTCCCGCTGCGGCAGCAGGCGCGCCTTCTCCAGCGCGCGGCCCAGCGCGGCCGCGAACGGCGCGCACAGGGCGATCTTGAGCAGGTCGAACGGCACGAACGGCAGCACGGTCAGCGCGGCGGATTTTTTCCAGTCCACGCCCGCGGAGGCGCAGTACCACAGCGACCCGCCCAGATAGCACACGGCGAGGGCGCAGAGCATCCCGGCGGCCAGAACGGGGACGGTCCTTCTCCGGGGCGCGTGCGCCGCGGCCGCCACCGCCGCCGCCATCAGCGGGTACACGAGCAGGTAACCGCCCGTCGGCCCCGCCAGCACGCCGAGGCCCCCCGAGAACCCGCCGAACACCGGCAGCCCCGCCGCCCCCAGCAGCAGATAGGCGGCCTGCGCGCCCGCCGCCCATCCCGCGGGCAGCAGCGCGCCCGTCAGGTACACGGCGAACACCGACATCGAGAACGGCACCGGCGTGAACGGCAGCGGGATCATGATCTGCGCGAAAACGGCGGTCAGCGCGGTGAATACGGCCGCAAGGGCGAGATTTTTCGTTTTCATTTCGTTTTCTCTCCTTTTTCGCCCCGGGGATCGTCCCCCGGAATAATACAGAACGTAGTTTCGGGAAAGTTTTTCACGCTTTCGACCGACTTTTCAACATCTTGTTGTTGACAAAGGGGATTCCACCAACAATCGGCGCAGATCGCCTCCCGCGCGCCGGGCCGGGCGAGGATCTTCTCCGCGACGGCGCGGCGGAACGCGCGCCACGCCATCGTCTGCCCGAAGGAAAGGCCGCACGCCTCAAGGACCCTTTCGTCGTACCGGTCCGCTTTCTCCGCCGTGCGGCAGGCCCCGCCCAGATTGTTGGGGCACGCGGCGCAGAGGACGTCCGCCCCGCGGCGCAGCACGACCGGCCGGCCCGGATTCTCCCACAGCCCGCGCCGCACTCGGGCCATGTGCTCCGTAAATGCGCCGCTGTAGCCGTGCCCGGTGAAAAAGCCGAGGCACATCCCGTGGTGCGGGCGCAGTGGCAGCGGGCTTCCCGCCGGCAGCGGCGGCGTCTCTCTGTTTTCCATCCGATCGTCTCCTTTCGGGCGGCCGGCAAAGCCGGCAAAGCCGGTTCCGGCCCGCCGCGGGCAAAGCCCGGCTCGGCCCGCCGCGGGCAAAGCCCGGCCCGGCCCGCCGTTCAGCCCGGAGCGAAAAATAAGTTTATTGAGGCGGGACAGCAGGAAGACCGCTCCCGCCCGCAAAAGTGAATTTTGTGGTATACTTGCAATATATTTCGAAAAGCGCGGGAGGGATTGCTTTGGAGCTTGTGATCCGGAAAGCGGCCCCCGGCGACGCCGGGGCCGTCGCGGAGATCCACGCCGAAGCGTGGCGGGCCGCCTACCGCGGCATTGTGCCCGCCGCGTATCTCGCGAAGCTCGACGCCGGGAAACGCGCGGAGCGGTTCCGCCGGGAGTTCGCCGCCGCCGGGAGGCCCGCCGCCGGCCCGACGGAGTTTTTCGTCTGCGAGGCGGGCGGGAGACCCGTCGGCCTGCTGTTTCTCAGCCCGGGCCGGGACGAGGGGTTCGGAGACGCCGGGGAGATCGACGCGATCTATTTCCTTCCGGAATTCTGGGGCGAAGGGCTGGGCACGCAGGCGGTGGATTTCGCGCTGCGCCGGTTCCGGCGGCAGGGGTACGCCCGCGCGGTGCTTTGGGTGCTGGAGGAAAACCGCCGCGCCCGCGCGTTCTATGAGAAATGCGGCTTCGTCCCCGAGGGGGCGCGGCGGACGCTCGATTTCGGCTCCCCCGTCGCGGAGATGCGATACGTCTGTGCGCGCGCTCTCCCCTCCTCGCCCCCTGCAAAATAAATATACGGAAGGGATTTTTATAATGGATTATACGCAGATCAATTCCAAAACGTGGGACCGCTGGGCGGAGGGCGGCATTCCGTGGAGCGTGCCGGTTTCGCACGAGGTCTGCGGCGAGGCGCGGCGCGGCCGGTGGAAGGTGTACCTGACGCCGTGCAAGCCGGTGCCGGCGGAATGGTTCCCGCCGCTGGCGGGGAAAAAGGTCCTCGGCCTTGCGAGCGGCGGCGGGCAGCAGATGCCGGTCTTTTCGATCCTCGGCGCGGAGTGCGCGGTGTTCGACAATTCGGACCGCCAGCTCGCCGCCGAAAAAGCGGTTGCGGAGCGCGAGGGATACCGCATCCGCATCGTCAAGGGCGACATGACGAAGCGCCTGCCGTTCGCGGACGGCGAATTCGACCTGATTTTCCACCCGGTGTCGAACGACTATATCGAAGACGTATGCCACGTCTGGAACGAATGCTTCCGCGTGCTGAAGCCGGGCGGCCTGCTCCTCGCGGGGATGAGCAACGGGCTGAACTTTCTGTTCAACGACGAGGACGGGATGGTGGTCGAGAACAAGCTGCCGTTCAACCCGCTCAAAGACCCCGCCCTCTACGAGCGGTGCGTGAAGAACGACTGGGGCATCCAGTTCAGCCATTTCCTCTCGGAGCAGATCGGCGGCCAGCTCAGGGCGGGCTTCCGCCTCACCGACCTGTTCGACGACTACGACCTGCCCGGCGACGGCCGCCTGCGCGACTTCGCCCCCGCCTACATCGCCACTCTGGCCGGCAAGCCCGGCGGGCGGCGGCCCGCTTCGGCCCGCCGGGCAGCGCGGAGCAAATAAAAAGTTCCGTCCGGCGGGACGGTTCGGGGCGGCTCCCGGCGGCGGAACCGGGAGCTGTCTTCATTCTGTCCCGCCTAAACGAGCTTATTTTTCGCGCCGGGCCGGACGGCGGGCCGAGACCGGCTTTGCCGGGGAAGAAGCTCGGAGAAATCAAGAATATACCGGTCCGCCAGGGCCCGCATCTCCGCCTGATCGACCGCGGAGTGCGCGTCGTAGACGCCCACGGCCGCCATGCCCGCGGCCTTTGCGCCGCGCAGGGCCGGGGGCACGTCCTCGAAGGCCGCGCACCGCTCCGGCGGCAGCCCCAGCCGCTTCGCCGCCAGCCGGTAGACGTCCGGGAACTCCTTCCCGCGCTCCACCTCCCGCACCGAGGCGAAGGCCTTGAAAAACCCGAGCACGCCGTTGCGCTCCAGCGCCGGGGCGTACAGCTCCTTCGGCAGGGCGGTCGCCACGCCGAGCAGGACGCCCCGGCCCCGCAGGAACTCCAGGTACCCGCGGGCATGGGGCTTCAGCCCGATCCGGCGCGCGTACTGTTCCCGCACCATGCCGTCCCACTCGGCGACCAGCGCCTCGGGCGCCTCGGGCAGTCCGAAGCGCCGCACGGTGTACTCCGCCGCCTCGCGGAAGCTCATCGCCCCCACCGCGGCGGTGTAGTCCGGCGCCGCCGCGATCCCCCGCTTCGCGAGGAACTCGCGGTCCAGATTCTCCCACATGCCCAGCGAATCGAGCAGCGTGCCGTCCAGGTCGAAAACCGCCCCGCCGAACTCCTTCATCTTCCACCCCCGGCTTTCCGACGGCACCGGCGCCGTCTCTTCGCCGGGAGCCGCCCCGGGCCGTCCCGCCTCCATGAGCTTCCTGTTTTCTCCGCGCTGAACGGCGGGCCGGGGCCGGCCGCCGCCGGCCGTCAGACCTCCGCCGCGTCGAGCTCGTCCAGCCAGAGCCTGACGCAGGCGTCGCTGGGCATTCGCCAGTCCCCGCGCGGCGAGAGCGCCGCGCTGCCGACCTTCGGCCCGTCCGGCAGGCACGACCGCTTGAACTGGCTCGCGAAGAAGCGGCGGTAAAACACCCGCAGCCATTTTCTGACCGTCGCCGCGTCGAACCGCCCCGCGAACGACGCCGCGGCCATGCGGTAGATTTTCGCGGGCGGAAAGCCGAACCTCAGCGCGTAGTAGAGGAAGAAGTCGTGCAGCTCGTAGGGGCCGACGAGATCCTCCGTCTTCTGGGCGATCTCCCCGTGGTCCGGCGGCAGCAGCTCGGGGCTGACGGGCGTGGCCAGCACGTCCTCCAGCAGGGCGCGCAGCTCCGCGGGGCCGGTGCGGGCCGCGTGGCGCACCAAGTGGCGCACCAGCGTCTTGGGGATCGAGGCGTTCACGCCGTACATCGACATGATGTCCCCGTTGTAGGTCGCCCAGCCCAGCGCCAGCTCGGAAAGATCGCCCGTGCCGACCACGAAGCCCCCGCACTGGTTCGCCAGATCCATCAGCACCTGCGTGCGCTCGCGCGCCTGCGCGTTCTCGTAGGTCACGTCG
>ENA-UOOI01002052-UOOI01002052.1-fermentation-metagenome-genome-assembly--contig:-NODE-2052-length-18661-cov-4.497098_pt1 | contig 18661 bp, 13 predicted proteins | sample MGYA00245779_ERZ724027 | MGnify/ENA primary metagenome ERZ724027 (study PRJEB28704, sample SAMN03018318) | fermentation metagenome | biome: anthropogenic terrestrial biome; feature: soil; material...
CTCCGCAAATAATTTTACATCTGATAGGGTTACCGGCAAAACCTGGCCCGTAACAGCCAGCACCTCGCTCATCTTTTTAATCGCTTCTTCAAAATTATCGGATATGCCGTTCATTGCTGCAATAAAAAGATTCCCGAAACTTTGCCCTTTAAGCATGCCGTCAGTGAACCTGTACTGGAGGAGATTCTCCATAACGGGCTCCGTATCAGCCAGCGATAAAAGACAGTTCCTTATGTCGCCTGGGGGAAGTATGCCAAGCTCTTCCCGAAGCACGCCAGATCCGCCTCCGTCATCTGCGACAGTAACAATTGCCGTCAAATTGGATGTATAATGCTTCAACCCCCTCAGCATCGTCGAAAGCCCTGTACCTCCTCCTATGACCACGATTTTTGGTCCCTTTATAAGAAGTCTTTTTTCATATACCAAACTGCTCAATTTGTTGATTCCTGTACATGCATCAACACCCACATCGCTTATGAGCCTTAAAACCGACTTCATTCCGAATTTATAAGATATAATGATTATTGCAGCGCCCGCTGCCGATATCAAATAAAATACCGCCAAATTTGCTCTGAATCTTCCATCTATAAGTTTACCAAGTCCGAAACTTGTTATAACTAAACCTAATATACCAAGAAGTATCCACCTTTTTACTTTTGCCCCGGGTCTTAACCAGTTTGGAATTCTCATTTATTTGACTCCTCTATATCCTCAGAAATATCCCTGTGATCTATCAAAACTCTGTGACCGTTTTTCTTAAGATCCTCATAAATCTGATTTGCAATGACAACGGATCTGTGCCTGCCGCCGGTACAGCCTACTGCAATTACAAGATGGGTTCTGCCCTCCTTAATATAATATGGTATTAAGAACTCAACCATGTCAGTAACTTTTGCTAAAAACTGCTGGGTCTCAGGCCATTTTAAAACGTATTTCACCACAGGTTCATCCTTGCCTGACTTTCTCTTCAGCGTATCGACATAATAAGGGTTTGGGAGAAACCGTACGTCGAATACAATATCGGCATCCAGAGGTATTCCATATTTATAGCCGAAGGATACTATGGAAATAATTATACCTTCAAACTTTTTACCCTCCACAAAAATCCTTGTGAGTTCCACTTTTAGCTCTCTTGGAGTAAGATTTGAAGTATCTATTATGTTATCCGCCTTCGATTTTACTTCAGACAGCCTCATTCTTTCCTGGCTTATACCGTCCGAAAGCCTGCCGTCCGGCGAAAGAGGGTGGCTTCTTCTGGACTCTTTAAACCTTTTAATAAGGACGTCATCCGACGCATCCAGAAATAGTATTTCATATTTATAATTTTGCGTTTTTAGCTGGTTTAATGAATAAAATAAATCATCGAAAAACTTCCCGCCTCTTATATCTATAACAAGAGCGACTTTCTCTATTTTACCTTCTGTCTGATAACAAAGATCAGCAAATTTTGGAAGAAGTGCCGGAGGTAGGTTGTCTACACAGTAAAACCCAAGGTCTTCAAGGCACCTTATGGTCTGTGTTTTCCCTGCGCCGGAAAGCCCTGTTACAATCACGAAACGCATATTATCACTCCTTTTCAACTAATTATAGCATTACAAATGGCAGTTAACAATTGTTGACTGCCATCGGCCGTTTGCTGCTGATCGTACTGTGCTATTTGAACGACGAAAGAGCATTACTCTTCTCCTATTATCTTGACTTCCGGTTCGAGACGGACATTGAATTTCTTATACACTTCATCTATTACGATATTTATAAGCTCCAATATGTCAGATGCAGAAGCATTCCCGTTGTTTACAATAAATCCGGAATGCATTTTTGATACTTCTGCGCCGCCCACACTTACACCCTTCAGGTTTGAGTCTTCAATAAGCTTCGCTGCAAAATGCCCTTCAGGCCTTTTAAACGTGCTGCCTGCACTAGGAAGGTTAAGGGGCTGCTTTTCCTTTCTCCTTCTCGTAAGCGTTTCCATCCTGTCTTTTATATCTTCATAGTTTCCATGCCCCAGTTTAAATCTAGCCCTGAGCGCAGTGTATCCGTACTTGCTTATAGTGCTTATCCTGTATCCGAATTCCAGTTTTGGACCGCTTATAGTTATAATATTGAAATCATTATCTATTGCATCCACAGAGTACACTACATCCTTTATTTCACCATTATATGCGCCGGCATTCATGGCAATGGCACCTCCTACCGTGCCCGGTATGCCGCATGCAAATTCTATTCCCTTAAGCCCTGCCTCAAGAGCCTGTTTTGATACACATGAAAGAAGTGCACCGGCATCTGCGGATAATGTATCCCCATGGATGCTTATGGCATTGAACCTGTCATATATTTTCAGCACCGCACCCCTTATGCCCTTGTCCCTCACAATAAGGTTTGTACCGTTTCCCATCACATATACAGGAAAGCCATTATCGCGGAATATCTTAAGCACATCCCTTATCTCAAGATCGCTTCCCGGCGTGACAAATATGTCTGCAGGTCCGCCGACTTTAAACGATGTATGCCTGCTCATCGGTTCATTTATTTTAACATTGTCTTCTCCAACAACGGATATGATCCTTTTTATAACATCACTCTTTTTCAAGTTCGCATCTCCTCCGGATTCTGTTTATATTTTAAGCCATTTATGCAGATTCTATAACATATCGAACATCAATAATTTAGTCTTCTGTACAGGTTGAAATATTTTTTACTCACATTTAACAAAATTTTTGCAATTAACCTCCATAATAATTAAAGTATAAAATTATAACCCAATTTGTGCAAGTCTAAAAAGATAAACATCGATAAATAAAAGAGGGAGTCGCAAAAATGCCATCGCTGCTGTGAAAGGCAGAACGTTTGAAGCGGTTGAGAAGCGTACGGGAATTTGTGCTATAATAATTTTGTTATAATCTCTTAGGAAGAAGATCCTGTTCCAATGAAAATCAACGACAAAACAATTCAGCATACCTTTTCAGGTCTGTTTTGCATCAGCCCCCTTTATTTATCAAATGCAAACTTATATATCCTAGTCCCTCCGAGCCTGCTGCCGAATACGAAGAGATTTTTGCCGTCAATGCTCCATTTCGCATAATCTGAATACTCCCTGCATATAACTTTGGGTGAAACCAATTCATAGCCGTCAAGATATGCTGCATATATCATATCTGATCTATCCACCTCTTTGTTATCTTCATAGGTCGGTTCGTATTCATATGCAATCCTTTTATTATCCCTTGATACATCAAAAAGTTTTATATTGCCATGAAGTAAATTTCTGATGATTTTGCTTTTAGAATCATAAATATACATACCGCTGTTGCCACTTATTGCATTTCTGATGAATAAAATATTGCCGTTATTCAAAGGTATATATTTATCGATGCTGCCATCTCCTTCCATTAACTTTATGTCAGATAGCTTGCCGTTTTTTATATCGAGATTATACAAACCATTATTGTATTTAAAATAAATCCGATTCCCATCCGCCGATAATTTTATATCATATATGTATTTAAAAGTAACATATTCACCTTTCTGAGAAATAGACTTATAAGTCTCCGGATCACATTTTTTTAAAATATCGCTACCTGATATAATATCCCTTCGGCTGCTTTTTAAAGTATAGTGAAAGATATTTTTTGCGCTGATTCCAATAAAGCCGCTACCATCAGGAAACCATTCTGCATCTGTTGCATCATATAATATGTTTAGAACTTTACTGCTTTCCATATCATATAATATCAGGCAATTTTGCGGGGCACTATTTTTTCTTTCAGCATTAACCAATAATTTCCCTCCATCCGGTGACACACGAATTCCATAAAGATTTGAGCGACCGTCTATTTTTAACACAGACAGATCGTTATTGTTGAAATCAAGGATAGATATACTGCTTTCCGTCCCGGTGATATTATAAGATGTAAATATCAGCGAATTATTGTTCAGTATGTCAGGTTCGACGATAGGATAAGGCACATCCAACTTTGTAACCTTTGTAATATCTATTCCGTTTTTACCGGAGGAGATATCCTCAAATGAATTTTTGTTTATTATAAACGTACGAGACTTTTTAAAATTAAAATTGTATATGCCGATTAAAATATAAAAACCGATTATTGAAAAGCATAAAATAGCCGCAGGAATTAAAAAATGCTTATATTTATTTACATTTTCCATTTTAATCATTATTCTCACCTTTAAAGTCAAGTGTCACTTCCGTTCCTATATTTTCAACGCTTTTTATATTTACAGTACCATTATGCCTTTCCACTATCTTTTTTACGATTGTAAGCCCCAGTCCGACACTGCCCTTTTCTCTCGAAAACCTTTTCGATATTCTGTAAAACGGCTCAAACAAATTATCAATGCATTCTTTTGGTATACCCTTTCCCTTGTCTTTTATCTTTACAAATATATGGTTACCTTCGTGATATGCTTTACATTCCACGTCAGAATTGACATTCCCATATTTAATCGAATTATCTATCAGATTAATGATAATTTCCTTAAGCTTATCTTCATCACCGTATATGGCAAGGCCATCTTGTATTAAACAGCGTATATTGATTCCGTATTTCCTTGCCTTTATGCCCATTTCATCGCATGTTTTTACTATAAGTTCAGAAAAATTTACTCTTTTAAATTGATATTTGGACCCTGAGGAATTAAATTTTGATATTTCCAGCACCTGTACCACCATTTTGTTCATCCGCTTGCTTTCATTTATTATGCAGAAAATTCCCTTATCAAAAAAATTTTTGTCGGAGAAACCATTCTCCTTTATAATCTGCGCATATCCAAGTATTGTAGTAAGAGGGGTCTTAAGCTCATGGGTCACATTATCGAAAAATACCTTGCTGTGCATCTGGGCTTCTTTAAGATCATCCCGATCTCTTTCGATAATCCTTATCTGCCCCCTTATTCTCTGCACCATAATTTTAAATCTCCCAGCCAGTTCTCCTATTTCATCTTCTGAGTCAATATCTATTTTCGAATCGAAATCTCCCTTGGATATTCGTTCGGTACTATTTATAAGCTTTCTTACAGGTTTTGTAATATGTCTCGATAGAACCAACGATACGATGAATATAGCAATAAAAATCATCACGGCGAAAGCATTTATTATCTCTTTAAATCTTTTATTATAGCTGAAAATTTCCGTATAGTCCTTATAAAATCTTACGATCCCGATGGTAATATTATCTTTTAGTACAGGATATGAAAGGTCTACGACAACTCTATTATCCATATAGTTTATTTTATAAGATATCAGACCTTTAACGGCATTTAATTGTACATCGTCATTTATTATAGCCTGTGCGTTCGAAAGATTTGAAAGGTCTTTCCCATCTACGTCATATATCTCTATATTGCTGCCGAGCTCCGAGCTTAATTCCCTCGATATATTCCCGGCCTCCTGTATAATGGATGTTCGGCTAAACTCCATATTATAAACCATGAAGTACTGTTTCATATAAAAATCGATATTTTTTTTTGCCTCTGTCATATCCCCGTTTATTATATTTACTATATTCTGGTCCGTAATCCGGTATGCAGTAAGCAAAAGAGAAGATAAACTTATAAAAACTACTATGCAAAGTGATACCAGTATTTTATTTTGTATTGTATATCTCATTTCTCCACCCTGTCCACGAGCTTATAGCCTATCCCAAATATAGTTTCGATTATAGACTCCTTCTTCTTTTCATCAAGTTTTTTCCTTATCCTCTGTATATGGATATCTACAGTCCTCGTATCGCCTAGGAATTCGAAATCCCATACCTTATCCAAAATAGTATTCCTTGAAATAACTCTGCCTTTATTTTCCGCAAGAAAAAGCAGCAGGTCATATTCCTTTCCGGTAAGCTCAATTCTTTTTTTATTTTTCAGTACTTCACGCCCTTTCTTATGTATTTCAATTCCATCATTGAGCGTAATGGTATCATTTTCAATTGCTTTAGATTTCGACGTTAGCTCAATTCTCCTGAATAAGGCTTTTATCCGTGCGATAACCTCTCTTACATCAAATGGCTTGGTAATATAGTCATCAGCGCCAAGCTCTATTCCCAGGATTTTATCAACAGTGTCTGACTTTGCCGTTATCATCACGACTGGTATGGCAGAATTATTCGATATTTTTTTGCAAATATCAAAACCGCTTATGTCCGGAAGCATTATATCAAGTATTATCAAATCAGGCTTGAATTCCTGCAAAAGCATTAACCCACGGCTTCCATCAGATGCGGTTCTTATATAGAATCCTTCTTTTTTGAGTGAATAGGAAAGAAGATCGGATATAGGTTCTTCATCCTCTATTATAAGTATTTTTTTATGTTCCATATTTCTTCTTACCTCCTTTTTTATCATAACTCTATATATTCCATAATCCAACGCTTTATTGAATATTTTACAATTTCGATACAACTATGGAAGAACTGCGATACAGCCGGATTTTACAATAAAACTGAAATGTTATTTTGATTATGCTCCTAATATAACAAATTACATGCCCGATCGATCATAAAATTTTAAATAGATAAGCGTAAATGCAAAATTGTTTCAATATATGAATTTAAGAGGTGAAGTTATTGAAGAAATTTTTATTTGTTTCTGCATTATCATTAGTATTATGCTCTGCCATATGTGGATGCACCGTTAAAAACATCCAGCCGATAGAGCCTAACGATAATAGCGGCAAGGCTTATTCGGTAAATGATGATATGGGCAAAGCCTGCTCAATAGAGATCGACGGTGTGCCTGTAATAGGCCAGATGCCGGAACTCCCCACAGGATGCGAAGCCACTTCTGCCGCAATGCTGCTCCAATGGGCAGGAGTTGGCGTAAATAAACTAGACGTAGCAAATAATATTAAAAAAGGCCATGTACCAGTATTAAAAAATGGAAAGCTTTACGGGCCAAACCCAAATAACGTATTTGTCGGCGATCCATTTTCCAATTTTGGATATGGCACCTTTCACAAACCTATAGCAGATGTTATAAATATGTATCTTGAAGACAAGGCTTGTGATGTTACAGGTGCTTCAATCGATGACCTTTACAAAATACTCAATTCGGGAAGACCTGTTATCGTATGGGCAACTATCCATATGGTTGAACCAAAGGTATCGAAAATCTGGTACGATGAAAATGGGGATAAAGTCACATGGATGATTCCGGAACATGCGCTGCTGCTTGTAGGATATACACAAGCCCACGTAATAGTTCACGATCCTTATACGGGAAATAAGGAACATTACTCCAAATCGGTATTTGAAAGTGTATGGAAAGCCATGGGAAGCCAGGCGGTGACGATTTGGGCAAATAAAAACGGTTAACATAAGTTAATCGTCCTGATGCCGGCAAAAATCGGTAACCACCTTTTTAGTTTTGTCTGAAAGATACCTTTTTAGTTTTCCAACATCTGTGTTCATTATATTCTCTTCAGGTATGCCGGCCTTTTCTATAAGGTCTGCTGCCAGTTTAAAATTGCCTATGTCAAAGCATATGTGGGCATCGCTTCCCATAACGACTTTTGCTCCTATCTCTTTCGCCTTCTTTGCAATCTTATAACAATTATCATAGCTTCCTATCCTTGATGTCCCAAGGGAACTGTTATTGATTTCTATCAGTACGTCCTTTTCCTTCGCTTTTTCTACGAATAAATCTATATCAATTGGAAATGCAGGATTCCCCGCATGTCCTATAATATCGACATATTCATTGTCCATAGCATTGATAAGCGCTTTAGTATTTTCTTCAACGCTTCCCGGTTTTATGCAAACATCATGAAGGCTTGCGATTACTAAATCCAGTTTTTTAAGTATCCCGTACGGTATATCCAATTTTCCATCATGATCCAGTATGTTGGCCTCCACTCCTCTTAATATCTCGACACCGAATAAATTATCAGGTACCACTCTTAGATTTCCAAAATAAAATATATGAGGTCCGCCTGGCATAGCCGGCCCATGATCTGTTACGGCGATCATCTTAAGCCCAATCTTCGACGCATATTCGGCATTTTCCAGAAGAGTGCTGTATGCATGGCCGCTGACAATCGTATGTGTATGCGTATCAAATTCATATTTCATTTAATCAACCCCTTTTATCTTTTGGGAAACAGTTTTACTTTCCCTGTATTTATTATTAAAAACTTCACCCGTAATTTAAGCTTATTTTATTTATGCCTGATTTCATATTACGAATTGAAGAAATATAAAGGCTTCAGTTCCTGTGAAAATAATCGTAAACCGCTCTGGCGGATTTAATGTTCATCCCCGGAACCTGTTTAATCTCATCTATGCTGCTTTCCTTTATCCTATCTATATTTCCAAAATACTTTATGAGAGATCTCTTCCTTATCTGTCCAATACCTTCTATTCCATCAAGCAAGGATATCATAACGCCCTTCCCTCTTAAACTCCTATGATAGCTTATGGCAAACCTGTGAGCCTCATCCTGTATCCTGCATATGAGTCTGAAGGAGTCTGAATTTCTGGATAGATTAAGCTCCTTTCCATCATGCACTAAGTCCCTTGTTCTGTGCCTGTCATCCTTGACCATTCCGTATATGGGAATATCTATATTAAGTCCGTCCAGAACCTCTTTGGCGGCATTTACCTGAATATTGCCTCCGTCTATCAGCAGTAGATCCGGAAAGTTGGAAAATTTACCATAGTCGATATTCTGTTCCCTCAGCATGCGCAATTCTTCAAGTCCGTGCCTGAAACGCCTTTCTATGACTTCCTGCATGCTGGCATAGTCATTTGCCCCTGTTACAGTCTTTATTTTAAATCTTCTGTACTCGCTGTTTTTGGGCTTCCCATCTATAAAAACAACCATGGAACCTACAGGATCCACACCCTGTATGTTGGATATATCGAAAGCCTCTATCCTGTGGGGTATCCCGTCAAGATTCAAAATGGACGCCAGCTCCCCGATGGCATACTCGGACATCTTCTTCTCTTTGAGAAGTTTATCGCTGAAGTTTTTAAGGATAATAGCGGCATTTTCTGCTACCATATCCACGAATTCCTTCTTTTCGCCCTTTTGAGGCACCTTAATATAGACCTTCGAATCCTTTTTCTCCGTAAGCCACGATTCGATTATTTCCTTTTCATCGATGTCCTCCTGAAGAAGTATGTTTTTGGGAATAAATACGGTGCCCGAATAAAACTGTTTTATAAATTCGGTAAGTATTTCTTTCGGACTCGATATATCGGTCTCTTCAAACATGTAATGTTCTCTGCCTATAAGCTTTCCCGTCCTTATAAAGAAAATCTGTATGCAAGTTTTATCTTTGGATCTTGCATATGCTATTATATCCTCGTCTTCCATATCGGTGGATATAATTTTCTGTTTTTCGTTTATCTGTTTTATTGCAGCAATCTTGTCCCTGTAATCGGCAGCCTTTTCATATTCCATATTTTCCGATGCTCTATTCATCCTGTCTTCAAGATCCGATAACAGTTCATCCTGTTTACCGGATAAAAACATGCATATATTCTTTATCATGTTGCCGTACTCCTCGCAGTTTACATCACCCTGACAGGGAGCTAGGCATCTTCCGATATAATAATTGAGGCAAGGCCTCTCTTTTTTATTTTCCCCAATAGCTCTGCCGCACGTTCTCACAGGAAAAAGCTTTTTTATGGTATCCAAAGTTTCCCTGACCGTATATGAACTGGAATACGGGCCGAAATATTTTGCCCTGTCCTTTTCAATCTTTCTCGTCATCATGATTCTTGGAAACTTTTCATTGATCGTAACTTTTATATACGGATAATGCTTGTCATCTTTAAGAAGAATATTATATTTAGGCTTATGTTTTTTTATAAGGTTGCACTCCAGTATAAGGGCTTCAAGCTCGGAATCGGTTATAATATATTCAAACTCCGATATATTCTCTACCATTGCCTTGACTTTAGGAGAATGGTTTTTGGAATTCTGGAAATACTGCCTCACCCTGTTCTTAAGGGATACAGCCTTGCCTATATAAATAATATGCCCGTCCTTATTCTTCATTATATATACTCCCGGCTTATCCGGAAGGAGCTTTAACTGCTCGGATATATCAAACATTTTTCCCACCTTATCTGTTTAAATATGTCTTAAATAAACTGCCTGAAATGGATGCGGCTTTCCCTCCGCCTGTTTCTCCGTTTTCTACGATTATCGCAATCGCAATCTTGGGGTCTTTGGCAGGCGCAAACGCAATAAACCATGAATGGGGTTCCTTGCCTTCGCCGACATCGGCGGTCCCGGTTTTTCCGGCTATATCGATTCCTTCAACCTGTGCCTTTTTCCCTGTCCCTTTTTTGACGACATCCACCATCATGGCATTAACCTTATCGGCTGTCTCTTTTAAAATGGGTTGTGAGAGAACCTTAGGTTTTGTACTTCTTATATTCCAGCCATAAGTATCTATAACGGACTTAACAAGATATGGCTTCATGATAACCCCATCATTAGCTATTGCCGATACCGAGAGGAGCATCTGAAGAGGCGTAACCCTGACCTCGTATTGCCCGATGGAACTTTGTGCCAGGCTGTCCATTCGATCTTTGCTTATAGATGGGAATTGGCTCTTTGAAACCTGAAGGTCAAATGGAATATTTTTATTGAAGTAGAAATCCTCGGCGCCTTTCTTTAACCTGTCTGCTCCGATTTCCATGCCTATCTGGCCGAAAACTATGTTGCTGGAAACAGTAAAGGCTTTATGGATGTCGATCCTTCCAAAACGCTCGTTTGCATAATTATGCAGCGTATAATTCCCTATTTTGAGCGCCCCGTTGTCCGCATACTTCTTGCTTTCTATGTCTTGAATATTTTCTAAAGCCTCGCTTGCCACGATAACCTTGAATGTTGAACCTGGAGGATATATCCCCGGCTGTATCGCCCTGTTCAATAATACACCGTTTTCATCGTCTTTCACCAAACTGTTCCAGTCCTGATCTATGGTCGACGGATTGAATGTCGGCTTTGATACCATGCAGAGTATCTCTCCTGTTTTGGGATCCATTGCAACGATTGCTCCCCTGTTATTCCCAAGGGCATCATAAGCGGCTTTTTGAAGATTGCTGTCTATGGTAAGGACAAGACCATTGCCCTTTCTATCAGCTCTCGTCATTATATCTCTTATAAGCTTGAAAGGGTTCAACATATTGTCGTTTAGCAATTCCTTGGAATAAGATTTCTCCAGCCCCGAAGTGCCGTATTTCATGCTAAAATATCCTAAAACCGGGGCATATGGCATTTCCAGGTCCTTATTATATATTCTCTTCTGCGAATTATCCGCCTGCCTTTGGCTATCTGCCACCAGATTCATTTTTCTATCATAAATGCTTCCTCTTAACACATCATATTCCTTATCGATGTTCCTTTTGTTCTTAGGATCCGAAACAAGGGCTTCGCCGTATCTTATCTCAAAATATGATAAATATCCTATCAACAATACAAAAGAAGCAGAAAAAACTATCAATATTTTAATAATATTTTTTCTTATTCCGTCCTTCATTTTTCCACCTCACTCATGCCGTATAAGATTCAGAGATTTTTTGAAGTATTCCAAGAGATATAAAATTGATAATCATTGAACTTCCGCCATAGCTGATAAAGGGCATCGTTATTCCCGTAAGCGGAATAAGCTTTATTACCCCGCCTATAATCACAAAGACCTGCGCTCCTATCATAGTCGAGATGCCGACGGATGTCAGTTTGCTGAATGCGCCTTCTGCATAAATGGCAGTCCTGAACCCTCTGTATATAAGCAAAAAATAAGTAATGATTATGGCGAACCCGCCAAGCAATCCAAGTTCCTCGCAGATAATGGAAAATATCAGATCCGTCGAAACTGCAGGAATATAGTTCGGATGGCCAAGACATAATCCTGTTCCCAGGAAACCTCCTGATGATATTGCATATAGGGACTGTATTATCTGGTAACCGTAATGGTTCGGATCGCTCCATGGGTTAAGCCACATATTGACTCTCACCCTTACATGCGAAAATGCGAAAAAACTTCCTATGCCCCCTATAAAAAAAAGCAACATACTCATAAGCACATAGCGTGCATCGGATGTTCCCACATAAACCATAGCCACAGAAATGCCAAAAAAAATAATGGCCGTGCCGAGATCTTTTTGCATCACAAGCAAGATAAGAGAAACCATTATCACTATCCCTGGAATAACAAGTTCCTTCTTTGTATTATAATTGCAAAGCACCGATGCAAGATAAAGTATTATAAATACTTTTGCAAATTCAGACGGCTGAAAGCTTGTAAATCCTAAATCTATCCAGTTCTTCGATCCCCCGATATCGCTCCCGAAAAACTGTGTCAATACTAAAAGGCAGAGGGCAACCGCCATATATACATATTTAAACTTTGCTATGCTTTCAATATCCGGAAGCAGTATAACAATCAGCATGAATATTCCTATCCCTAAAGAAAACCACGTAAGCTGTTTTACCGCAAGAATCGGCTTTATCCTGTAAATCATTATGAGCCCTATATCCGACAGGAATATCGAAAGCACAAGCAAATATTTATCTCCATCGGGGAAAAACTTGTTTATTATAAAATGGCTGTACCATGCAAGAACTATCAAAAAAACCCCGAAAAGCACCGCTCCCCAATCCTTGTTGTATAGAGCAATTATCAAAAACGCTATTAAAGTTATGGCATAAATGAGCCTTAGTATCCTTTTTTCTTCAATATAGCTTCTACTTTTTTCCATTTTATTTTCTCCGTCTACCACTTTAACGGGTGTGAACACACCCTATGTTCAATCTATTACTTTAAATACGATTCCGCCAATATTCAATACATCACCGTCTTTTATGACCTCGGGTTTTTCCATCCTGTTCCCGTTTAAAAATGTACCATTTGTACTTTTCATATCCTTTAGGATATACTCATTATTTTTAAGAAATATACGTGCATGGTGTCCCGACACATATACGCTGTCCAAGACAATATTATTATCTTCCGCCCTTCCGATGTCTGTAACAGGATGCAGAGGATAAACGGCCCCAACTGGAATCGAACACTCTCCATTTACTCCGACTACTTCAATCCCGGCAGACGGTTCCGTCCTTTTTCCTCCTCCTTTTAAATCGCTGTGCATTACTTTAACCACTTTATAAAGGAAGATATATATCATGCTTAAAAGCACAAACCTCATTATCCAGATAATTAGCCTGTATAACATATTTACCACCCGTATATAAGGCGCACACCCCTGCCATGCAGTTAAACCCGAATGATGCGGGTGTGCCTCCTCTCCCTGATCATTAGTCTTGTTATAAATATTATACCACACATTTGGACCGCTCATGACTAAAGTCACGAGTGCAAGGAGCATAAAATTATATGAAGAATATGCAACCAACAACCATTTGCATTAAAACCATAAGATCAAAAGTTTATCTATACCTTCAATATCTTTTTTAAAAACTCTCCGGTATAAGATGCGGCATTCTGTGCCACCTCCTCCGGAGTACCCGTGGCGATAACATTACCGCCCCTGTCTCCTCCGTCAGGTCCCAGGTCTATTATATAATCGCAGCTTTTTATGATATCCAGGTTATGTTCTATGACAATTACGGTATTTCCTGCATCGGTAAGCCTCTGCAAAACTGATATGAGCCTGTTCACATCGTCCATATGAAGTCCTGTCGTTGGTTCATCCAGTATATACATAGTCTTTCCGGTACTCCTCTTCGAAAGCTCCGACGCAAGCTTTATCCTCTGGGCTTCGCCGCCCGAAAGCTCTGTGGATGGCTGACCGAGTTTAATATATGAAAGCCCCACATCATAAAGTGTTTTTAGCTTTGATTCTATTCTCGGTATATTCTCGAAGAAGGATAATGCTTCCTCGACTGTCATATTCAACACATCTGATATATTTTTACCTTTATATTTTACCTCAAGGGTTTCCCTGTTATACCTCTTGCCCTTGCATACTTCGCACGGAACATAAACATCAGGCAAGAACTGCATCTCTATTTTTATTATGCCATCGCCGCTGCAGGCTTCGCATCTTCCTCCCTTTACATTAAAGCTGAACCTTCCTGCCCTGTATCCTCTCATCTTTGCCTCGGGAGTCCCCGCAAAAACCTCCCTTATATGGTCGAAAACCCCGGTGTATGTCGCCGGATTTGATCTTGGAGTCCTGCCTATCGGCGACTGATCTATAGCAATCACTTTATCCAGATATTCCGTTCCCAGAATGCCATCATGGGCACCGGGTTTCACTTTGCTGCCGTTTAGTTTATGCGCCAGAGCTTTATGAAGTATTTCATTTACAAGGGTACTTTTGCCCGAACCGGATACACCCGTAACGCAGGTAAAAACCCCGAGTGGAAAGCTTACATCTATGTTCTTGAGATTATTCTCCCTGGCTTTTAAAACCTTTACCCACTTGCCGTTTGGTTTTCTCCTTTTATCGGGTATGACGATCTTTTTTCTGCCGCTTAAATATTGTCCCGTTATAGACCTTTTGCAATTTTTAATCGCATCGATTGAACCTGCCGCAACTATCTCTCCGCCGTGGTCACCGGCGCCAGGCCCTACGTCCACGATATAATCTGCGGCATACATCGTCTCTTCGTCATGCTCGACAACTATAAGCGTATTTCCTATATCCGTAAGGTGCCTCAACGACCTTAAAAGTTTTTCATTGTCTTTCTGGTGAAGCCCTATGCTCGGTTCATCCAGTATGTAAAGGACTCCCACAAGCCCCGAACCTATCTGCGTCGCAAGCCTTATCCTCTGGGACTCTCCTCCGGAGAGCGTTCCCGCAGCCCTCGAAAGGGTCAAATAATCGAGCCCAACGTCCGATAAAAACTGAAGCCTTGCCTTTATTTCTTTTATAATCTGCTTTGAGATTATCTTTTCCCTTTCTGTAAGCACTAAACTATTAATAAAATTCAGCTCATCCTTAACGGACATGTCTACGAGGCTGCATATCGAAATCCCTCCGACTGTAACTGCCCTGCTTTCTTTTTTCAGCCTTTTCCCCTTGCACTCCGGGCATTGCCTGATGCTCATGTAACCTTCTATTTCAGATCTGATAAATTCAGATGAAGTCTCCCGGTATCTTCTCTTAAGATTGTTTACGACGCCTTCAAACGGAAACATGACATCTCCGCGCCCGTATTCCCTGTCATATGATACCTTAACCTTTTCCCCGTTTGTGCCATATAATAAGATATCTATTATTCCCTGTGGCAAATCTTTAACAGGAACATCCAATCTGAAATCATACCTTTTGGCAAGTGCCTGTACTACATTATATGTCCATGTATCCTCTCGGAATGTCTTCCAGACATCGATAGCCCCTCCGTCTATGGACTTATTCTTATCGGGTATTATCAAGTCCGGATCCATTTCCATCAAGGTCCCCAACCCGTCACATTTCGGGCATTTTCCGAAAGGGCTGTTAAATGAGAACATCCTCGGAGCCAGATCTTCAATGCTTATTCCGCAGTCCGGGCAGGCAAATTTCTCGCTGAAGAACATTTCTTTCGAACCTATTACATCTACGATTACAAAACCTTCGCCCATTTTAAGCGCAGTCTCCAGAGAGTCAACAAGCCTTCTTCGTATGTTCTCTCTTATAATGATCCTGTCGACTATTACCTCTATCGTATGTTTTACGTTTTTTTCAAGCTTTATTTCATCGCTTAGTTCCCTGACCTTCCCGTCAATCCTTGCCCTTACAAATCCGTTTTTCTTTATACCCTCGAGTATCTTTACATGTTCGCCCTTCCTACCGCGTATCACCGGTGCCAGTATCTGTATCCTTTTGCCTTCACCTATGCCGATTATCCTGTCCGCCATCTGATCGACCGATTGCTGCGTTATTTCCTTCCCGCATTGCGGGCAATGGGGAATTCCTATTCTGGCATAAAGCAACCTGTAATAATCATATATTTCAGTAACGGTGCCAACAGTTGACCTTGGATTTCTGCTGGTAGTTTTCTGGTCTATCGAAATAGCAGGGGACAATCCCTCAATATAATCCACATCTGGCTTGTCCATCTGGCCTAAAAACTGCCTTGCATAAGCTGAAAGAGATTCTACATATCTTCTCTGACCTTCAGCATAAATAGTATCAAAGGCAAGTGAAGATTTACCGGAGCCTGAAAGCCCTGTAAATACAATAAACTTGTCTCTTGGAATCTCCAGATCTACATTTTTTAAATTGTGTTCTCTCGCCCCTTTTATAATTATGCTGTTTTTTGACATACATTCACCTTCCAGTACTATAGTCGCATTATATTCAATTATAGACAAATAATTTATCTTCGATTCATAGCGGTTGTGATGTTTTAAACACTTCATCCGCTGAATTTAAAATATGCTCATCGCAGATGTATACATAGATTTGAAGAATAATTATTCCAATCGCTAAGCTCACAGCAATCGAAGAGACACTTTATATGCCATGTTTGAGCTTTAACTCGAATATTACATCCCTGAGCTCTGCCGCCCTTTCAAATTCCATTTTCTTTGCGGCGTCCTTCATTTCCTTTTCAAGCCTTGTTATCATCTGCTTTATGTCATCCTTCTTCATCCTGCCCAAATCACGCGCATTATTATGGTTTCTGCCCTTAACCGGCGTGGTCGCCTCGATTACATCAAATACAGGTTTTTTGATAGTTTTGGGTATTATATTATGATCCTCATTGAACTTTATCTGTATTCTTCTCCTCCTGTTAGTTTCATCCATCGCCCTTTTCATAGAATCTGTAATGGTATCTGCATACATTATTACCTTGCTTTGTGTATTTCTTGCAGCTCTGCCTATGGTCTGTATAAGGGATGTTTCGGAACGCAGAAAACCTTCCTTGTCGGCGTCGAGTATCGCGACCAGCGCGACTTCGGGCAGGTCAAGCCCTTCCCTTAGCAGGTTTATGCCGACAAGCACATCAAAAGTTCCAAGCCTTAAATCCCTGATTATTTTCATTCTTTCTATGGTTTCAATATCCGAATGCAGATATTTTACTTTTATTCCGACATCTTTCAAATAATCCGTCAGGTCCTCAGCCATCTTTTTTGTAAGCGTTGTCACCAGGACCCTGAAACCATTTTTCGTAACTTTGTTTATTGTTCCTATAAGATCATCGATCTGTCCCTTTACAGGCCTTATTTTTATTTCAGGATCTACTATTCCCGTGGGCCTTATGACCTGCTCTGCAACAACTTTTGAATGCTCATATTCATAAGGGCCGGGAGTCGCGCTTACGAATATCACCTGATTTATCTTTTTCTCAAATTCTCCAAATTTAAGGGGCCTGTTGTCATATGCTGACGGAAGCCTGAACCCGTATTCCACAAGGCTGTCCTTCCTTGATTTGTCGCCTGCGTACATCGCCCGGAGCTGCGGCAGGCTGACATGAGATTCGTCTATTATCATGAGATAATCATCTGGGAAATAATCGAGAAGAGTATACGGGGGTGTTCCCGGCCTTCTGCCGTCCATATGCCTCGAATAATTTTCTATTCCCGAGCAGTACCCGACTTCCCTCATCATCTCTATGTCATATTTTGTACGCTGTTCAAGCCTCTGGGCTTCGAGGAGCTTATCTTCCCCCCTTAAAACTTCAAGCCTTTCTTTTAACTCGATCTCAATGGAACTTATGGCCTTTTCCAGCTTTTCACCGGATGTGGCAAAATGGGATGCCGGAAATATTATCACGTGCTTTCTCTCTCCCAGTATCTCTCCCGTCAGAACATCGATTTCCGAAATCCTGTCTATTTCATCTCCAAACATTTCCACTCTGATAGCCCTATCCGACTGGGAAGCCGGAAATATTTCAACCACATCGCCCCTGACCCTGAACGTCCCTCTTACAAAGTTTATATCATTTCTTTCATATTGTATATCCACTAATCGCCTGAGTATTTCGTCCCTGTCCTTATTCATTCCAACTCTCAAAGACAGCGATAAGTTGTTGTATTCTTCAGGATCGCCAAGCCCGTATATGCACGATACGCTGGCAACGATTATTACATCGCGCCTTTCAAATAAAGCAGATGTCGCTGAATGCCGGAGTTTATCTATTTCATCGTTTATAGATGCATCCTTTTCTATATATGTATCCGTCTGAGGCACATATGCTTCTGGCTGGTAATAATCATAATAGCTCACAAAATACTCGACTGCATTGTTTGGAAAAATTTCCTTGAACTCGCTGCACAGCTGAGCTGCAAGAGTCTTGTTATGCGCTATAACGATTGTAGGCTTGCGCACTCTTTCGATTATATTTGCAAGGGTAAATGTTTTTCCCGAACCTGTAACTCCGAGGAGAGTTTGAAATTTATTCCCTTTATTTATGCTTTCGGTTAATTTTTTTATGGCCTCCGGCTGATCGCCCTGAGGTTTAAACGAAGACACTATTTTAAATTCACCCATAACGTCCAACTCCTTTGGCATGCTTTTAAGAACATGCGTTCGCTATATTTATTATATTATTACACTTTTACCAATCAGTAAAGCAAAAATTAGTACAATCCTTCAATTCTATGAGATCATGTTATTTTGAGCACTCATTCGCCAGATTCAAGTTTTGTAAGTTCTAAGGCCTGCAGCCTTAAGAATCCAAGAGCTTTTGAAACTCGTTTCACTCAGACAATCAAAAGCTCTAAGGATTCTTATGCGGC
>ENA-UOOI01002053-UOOI01002053.1-fermentation-metagenome-genome-assembly--contig:-NODE-2053-length-18660-cov-3.349207_pt1 | contig 18660 bp, 15 predicted proteins | sample MGYA00245779_ERZ724027 | MGnify/ENA primary metagenome ERZ724027 (study PRJEB28704, sample SAMN03018318) | fermentation metagenome | biome: anthropogenic terrestrial biome; feature: soil; material...
TCGACGTCCGGCATTTGGTCGAGTATCTCGAGGCCTATGGTGCCCTGCCCCGCTATGACGTCCTCATCGTCAAACGGATGGATGAACACCGCCCCGCTCTGCTTCTGAAGTTCACAGGCTTTTTTGTACGCATCGTCGTAGACGCCGCTGACGAGGCATACATCCGCGCCGTAGCTTTTTGTAGCCTCCACCTTTGAGATGGGGGCCGCGTCGGGTATGCATATGAGCGCTTTTATGCCGCTACGCTCCGCGGCAAGCGCAACACCCTGCGCATGGTTTCCGGCCGAGCAGGCTATGACGCCCTTGGCCTTTTCTTCGTCTGAGAGGCGGCTTATTTTGTTGTATGCCCCGCGCACCTTGAAAGAACCCGTCACCTGCAGGTTTTCCGGCTTTAAGTAAACGTCGCTGCCAGTGCCGGTAAACGTGGCTTTTATAAGGTCAGTGCGCCTGACGACGTCTTTTAAGGCATACGCAGCCTGGTAGATTTTATCCAGTGTCATGTTCAATACCCTCTTAGTATTTTTATTTGCCCATAGCCATGCTGCCGGTGCGCAGTATCTCTATGATATGGTAAGGCTCGCACAGCTTTATGAATGAATTTATCGTGTCCGCATCGCCCGTTAGCTCAAGTATCATCGTATTGTCCGAAACATCGAGTATGCCTGCGTGGAAGACGCCGGCTATGCCGATGAGCTTTTCACTGTTTTGCACTGTTCGTTCGACTTTTATGAGGAGGTGTTCCCTTACGACGGCCTTGTCTTTTTTGAGGATGCTCACTTCCTCTATATCGACAAGCTTTTCGAGCTGCTTTTCAACCTGCCTTGCTATGCGGTCGTCGCCGGCAACGACAATGAGAATCCTTGAAAAGGCCGTGTTTTCGGTCTGCGCGGCGACTATGCTGAGAATGTTGTAGCAGCGCCTGCTGAAAAGCCCCGCTATCCTAAGGAGAACGCCGGGGTTGTTACGGGCGAGTACCGAGAGGATATATTCTTTTTCATTTTGGTCATTCAAGTCCTGTTCCTCCTCACATTTCAAGAATCGGGTCTTCAACCGAAGCGCCCGCCGGCACCATGGGCAGTACGTTTACGTCTTTGCCTATAAGGCAGTTTATAAGGACGGGGCGGTTTAACCCGAGAGCTTTTTTAAGTACTGGCACTATCTCGGATTTTTCCGAGATAGTGAAAGCCTGCACGCCGAACGCACCGGCGAGCATTGTGTAGTCGGTGCCGCCGTCGATGTCGGTTTCAGAAAAACGCCCCGAGTAAAAAAGCTTTTGCCACTGGCGTACCATGCCGAGCGTTGAATTGTTGAAAACGAGTTCTATTACCGGTATACAGTAACGCGAAAGTGTCGCAAGCTCGGCACAGTTCATGTGAAAGCTGCCGTCGCCGGCAATGTTTATCACTTTTTTGCCGGGGGTGGCCATTTTTGCGCCTATCGCCGCCCCAAGGCCGAAGCCCATGGTGCCGAGGCCGCCGGAAGATATGAAGGTGCGCGGCTTTTTAAATGTGTAGAACTGCGCCGCCCACATCTGGTGCTGGCCTACCTCGGTAGCTATGACCGCTTCGCCGCCCGTAAGCGAGCAGAGTGTTTCGAGTACGTCTTTCGGCAGCACGGTGCCGGGGGCGGAGCAGTGCTGGCGCAGGGGGTAGTCTTTTTTGCAGCGCATATTCCGCGCCATCCATTCCGAGTGCTTTACAGGCTGCAAAAGGCCGCACAGCCTGCCTAAGACCGGCTTTACGTCGCCTTTGAGCTTTAGGTCCACTTCTATGTTTTTACCGAACTCCGCGGGGTCGATGTCTATTTGGATTATTTTACAGTGCTGGCCGAAAAGGTTCGCGTTGCACAGCACCCGGTCGGAAAACCGTGTGCCTGCCGCTATGAAAAGGTCGCAGTTTTTCATAGCTTCGGCGGAAGCTTTTGTGCCGTGCATGCCGAGCATGCCGAGGTACCGCGCGTCTGACTGGTCGAACCCGCCCTGGCACATAAGGGAACATGCTACGGGGGCATCTATTGTTTCAGCAAATTCTTTTGCCTCATTTTCCGCTTCACCTGAAATAATGCCGCCTCCGCAGTAGAAAAACGGCTTTTTGCTTTTTTTAATCATTTCCGCCGCGCAGGCGAGGCTGCTGTCTGACGGAAAATGCTTCCACGGCATTTTTGCAGGCGCGTCCATGCGCGTAAACTCGGCTTTCTGCGCTGTCACGTCTTTGGGAATATCGACAAGCACAGGCCCTTTTCTGCCTGAACCGGCTATGAGGAAAGCTTTGCGGAGGGTGTCGGCGAGGTCGCCTGCGTCTTTAACAAGGTAGTTGTGCTTTGTGACGGGCATCGTTATGCCGGTTATGTCGACTTCCTGGAAGCTGTCAAGCCCCAGGAGATCCCTCGTTACGTTGCCGGTTATGGCAACCATAGGCACCGAGTCCATGTATGCCGTCGCTATGCCAGTGACAAGGTTGGTGGCGCCGGGGCCTGAAGTAGCTATGCAGACGCCTGTTTTGCCTGTCGACCTTGCCCACCCGTCGGCGGCGTGCGCGGCCGCCTGCTCATGGCAGGTGCGGATGTGCCTTATTTTATCTTTGTATTCGTACAAAGCATCGTAAATATTGAGTACCGAACCGCCCGGATACCCGAAAACGGTGTCAACCCCCTGCTCGAGAAGGCACTCCATGACGATTTGTGCTCCGGTAAGCAGCATAAAAATTCCCCCTGTACAAAAAAATATTTCTCCTCCGCGTTTTGCAATAAAAAAAGCCTCCGCCTCCAACAATAGAGGCGAAAGCTTAACGTTTCGCGGTACCACTCTAATTCGCCGCGCTTACGCGGCAATCTCATGCGCATGTCAAACAACATGCCCCCATGTAACGGTGGGAACCGGGCCGGCCTACTTTCAAGTGAGATTTCAGCCTCCTGCTCAAGGGTGATACCATGTGAAAACCGTGCTGCCTCGCACCGCCCGGCAGCTCTCTGAAGCGGATAATCCACAATCCGTCCCTTTCAGCGCATTTATAATTATTTTATTACCAATATGATTTTAAGATTTATTATTAATAGGATATGATATTTTTATCCCTTTGTCAAGGTGTTTTTTAAAAATTTGTATCTCTTTTTAAAAAGCGGTCATATGTCGTCGTCATTGAAAAATTTGTCCCAGTCGAAGTCGCTTTTTGCATTTTCGACGGGCTTTGCCTGTGCTTTTTGGTTTAAATTTTTGCTGTCGGGGCGCTGCGCTTCGTCAGGCTTTTCCGCAGGGGCATCGGCCGACGGGGCGGCGCCGCCGTCCGGCAGAGGGGCGGTTTCATGCCCTGCAATTTTAGGCGTTTCGGGCTTTGCGTCCGGAGCGGGCGCAGGCTCCGGCGCCACCGCTTCATCTTCGCCGCCGAGCGGCGCGCGCTGCTGCGTGCCGCTGCTGTCGGAGCTTATGTCGGTGAAGGAATCCATATCCTCGGTGTCGTCCATATCGTCGGGCATAATGCCGCGCGTGCTTTTTGTATTATGGAAAAACTGCAGGTATATAAAAATGCCTATGCCGCAGGCGGCAAGTACTATGAGCGCTATGCCGGTCGGAAAAAGCCATGAACCGCCGCCCTGCGAGGTACTGCCGGAAGATGTGGTTAGCCCGCCCGCGGCTGTGCCTGACGATGACTGCGAAGATGTGCTGCCGGATGAAAATATGCCGGACAGGTCGTCCTGTGAGAGCACGTCGGGGTCGCTTACCGCGGCCTGGGCGTCCGACGCCGCGGCATCGACTTCGCTTTGGTGCGTGTCTACGGTTTTGCCTGATGAGGACGATGACCTGCCCGACGACTTAGTTTTGCTGCTTTCGGTCTCGGTTTTTTCCCATTGGGCCGTAAGCGTTATGTCACTCGTGATTTTATAGCTTGACATTATATTGTTTCCGCCGCTTGACCAGCCCGCGAATTTGTAGCCCTTTTTCACAGGCGTGGCAAGGTCGCCTACTTTTGTGCCGTAAGGGGGGTATATTGTCTCGGAACTGCCTTCGCCCCCGTTGAAGTTGAATGTTACCTGCACAGAGTCCGGTTCAGAAGTTTCGTTGGGTTCTTCAGGCTGGCTTTCAGGTTCGCTTGACGAACTGGTGTCAGAGACAGCCGACGACGAAGAGCTTTGGCCGGTTCCCTCAGTCTGCAGCGGATCCGTTTCAGCCCTGACGCAGTACGGCGTGAAAATGAACGCCAGACAGCAAATAAGCGCGAGTGAAACAGCAAACCTCGTTTTTGCCCTTTTATTCATAATAAAAACCCTTTCAAAGAAGATAAGTTTAAGCCGGATAGTCTATAATAACATAAGGATATTATAACATACAACCAAATTAATTTTATCACCGAAAATTAAAAAAATAACTGCAAATTAAAATAATTCCAATTTTAAAATTCGCTTTTTTGCCTGCTATTGAAAAATAACCTTTGCGGCGTTATAATTTCCGCCGCTTACGGTCAAATTATGCTGTATAAGGCGGCTGCCGTAAGCGGCCGGCAATACGGAGGTGGAGTATGGCAGTAACTATTACTACAGACAGTGCCTGCGACCTGTTCCCCGATATCTATAAACGGTACGGCGTCAAAATCGTACCGCTGTATATAACCATAAAGGGGAAGTCTTACCGTGACGTTTTCGAGATACGGCCGGAGAACCTGTTTGACGACTACAGGGAAACCCGCATATTGCCAAAGACGTCGGCGCCGCCGCCGGAGGACTTTAAGGAGCTTTTTACGGAATGTACGGCGGGCGGCGGCAGCGTGGTGCACCTTGCCATGAACTCTAAGTTTTCGTCGTCGTACCAAAACGCCTGCATAGCCGCGCGGGACTTTGACAACGTATACGTTGTCAACACCTTCACGCTCAGCTCGGCGCAGGGCCTGCTTGTCATACGCGCTGCGGAGCTGCGCGACGAGGGCAGAACGGCAAAGGAGATTTTTTCATACCTTGAGGAAGCAAGGAAAAAAGTGCGCGCGTACGTCCTGCTTGACACGCTTGAGTACGCCTACAGGGGCGGGCGGGCGTCAATGCTGCAGATGTTTGGGGCGAACCTTTTGAAGCTGCGGCCGTGCCTTCTGCTTGACACAAAGGGCGAGCTTTCGGTCGTAAAGAAGTTCCGCGGGAATTTCGGGCAGGTTTCCCGCGAGTATGCGCGCTTTGTCCTTTCGCAGCCAAACCCTGACCCGAGGCGCGCTTTTGTGTCTACTACAGGTATGGACAAGGCCCTTTTTGATGAGATAACGGGCATGGTAAAGGGCAGCGGCAGGTTTAACGAGGTGCTTACTTCGCACGCGGGATGCTCCATGAGTACGCACACAGGCGAAAATACACTCGTAATTTTTTATATGGAAAAGTGAACAAAACGGCCGGACTTACGGGCACGGGGACGCGCCAGTAAGCCCCTGCGCCGTTATGACGTCTTTTACAAGTTCCTCCAGCTGGGCGTATGTCTCAAGGCGGCCGGCGCTACGGCGGAAGGCCGCCGCGCCTTTGGCACCCTTAAGGTACCACCCGGCGTGCTTTCGGGCTTCTTTCATTGCGCGGGCTTCACCTTTATATAAACACATCAGCTTTATGTGCTTCAGCATAACGAGCATTTTCTCGTTTATGCCGGCGGGCGGGATTATACGGCAGCCGTCCGTGAGGTATGAGTTTATCTCGCGGAAGATAAACGGGTTGCCGAGGGCGGCGCGCCCGACCATGACGGCGTCGCAGCCTGTCTTTTCGAGCATTAGTGCGGCCTGCTGCGCGCCGGTGACGTCGCCGTTGCCTATGACCGGCACGCTTACCGACTGCTTTACTTTTTTTATTATGCCCCAGTCGGCGGCAGGCTCATACATCTGCGCCCTTGTGCGGGCGTGCAGAGTTATGGCGTCCGCGCCGGACTTTTCGCATATTTCCGCGACTTCGACGGCGTTTACGCATGAGCCGTCCCACCCGGAGCGCATTTTTACGGTTACGGGCACGCTGACGGCTCCTTTAACGGCGGCGACGATTTCACCGCACAGCGCCGGATTTTTCATAAGCGCGCTGCCTGAACCGGAGCAGGTTATTTTAGGCGCGGGGCAGCCCATGTTTATGTCTATGGCGTCGGGCTGTAGCTCCATCGCTTTTTTCGCGGCGCATGCCATGGTTTTAGGTTCATAGCCGAAGATCTGTACGGCGCACGGGCGCGCACTGCCGATTTCCATAAGCTGCGGCGTTTTTTTGTCGCCCATTTCGAGCGCCTTGGCGCTCACCATCTCACTTACTGTGAAAGCAGCGCCGAAAAACGAGCATACTTCACGGAAAGCCCTGTCGCTTACGCCCGCCATAGGGGCGAGGGCGGCGCGGCCGTTTATTTTAACGTTTCCTATCTGCAATTAAGACATCCTTCCGGGTACGGCGTGTTTTACATACGGTACAGGCAGGCCGCGGCAAGCGGCCCCCAATATATTTTCTGCTTTCATTATAGCACTTATTTTTTTTTACGGAAAGTGGTATAATATTTTATATCTGCCAGTACGGCTGCCGCCGCGCGGCCTCGGCATTACCTGTCGGAGGAAAAAATATGAAATTACTTGTCTTGGACGGCAACAGCATACTTAACAGGGCGTTTTACGGCATACGCCTGCTGACTACTAAAAACGGCCTTTATACAAACGGCATCTACGGGTTCCTTACCATACTGCAGAAGCTCGAGGGCGAAACAAACCCGGACGCGGTCGCCGTTGCTTTCGATATGCGCGCGCCTACTTTCAGGCATAAGCGCTACGCGGGCTACAAGTCTAACCGCAAGGGCATGCCGCCGGAGCTTGCGCAGCAGGTGCCTGTGCTGAAGGAGCTGCTGCATTTGCTCGGGTATAAAACGGTCGAATGTGAAGGCTACGAGGCGGACGATATCTTAGGCACGCTGTCAAAAGCCTGCAGGGAAACGATGAGCGGGTGCGTGCTTGCTACCGGCGACCGCGACAGCCTGCAGCTTGTGGGCGGCGGAGTTACCGTGCGCCTTGCCTCCACCAAGATGGGCAAGCCTCAGGTTACAGTTTACGACGAAGAAAAAATAATGGCTGACTACGGCGTTACACCGCGCGGAATGATAGAGATAAAGGCCCTGCAGGGCGACTCCTCGGACTGCATACCGGGAGTCGCGGGCATAGGCCCTAAGGGCGCCGGACAGCTTATACAGGCGTACCATAACATAGATTATATTTACGCAAATATAGATAAACTTGATATAAAAGAAAATATGCGGAAAAAACTTGCCGCCGGTAAAGACAGCGCCTTCCTGAGCCGCGAGCTCGGCACCATAAGGACGGATGCGCCGGTGGACACGGCCCTTGGCGATTATGTGAAAAAACCATGCGACAGGCAGGCGGCGGCGCGCCTCATGGCGAAGCTTGAATTTTTTTCATTTATAAAAAAATTAGGGCTTGACACGCAGGAGGAGCCGCCGGAAGCTAAAACGCGCGGCACGGTAACGCTGGCTGAAGGCGCTGACCCGGAGAGCCTGCTCGCCGCGGTAAGAAAGGAAGGCCGCGCCTTTTTTGCCGTTTCATACTCCGAGGGGGGAAAGGCGGAGTCGGCGGCTGTAAATATCGGCGGCGTTATATATGCGTCATGCGGCAGGGAATTTATAAAAAATATGCTGGAGGACGAAAGCATAGATAAATACACGCATGACATAAAGCCGCTTTACGCCGCTGCTATGAAAGAAAATATACGCATCGGCGGACGTGCTTTCGATACCATGCTCGCGGGCTATATACTGGACCCTTCGGCTAAGACTTACGCCGCGTGCGGCCTCGCGCGCGGGTACGGCGTGCCGCTTCCGGACGGGGATGCGGGAGAAGCGGAGCAAACAGCCGCCGTGCTGCCGGAGCTTTCGGCTGTGCTTGAGCAAAAGCTCGCCGAAAACGGGCAGACGGAGCTTTTTTTCAACATAGAGATGCCGCTTGCCTATGTGCTTGCCGATATGGAAAACGTGGGCTTTGCCGTTGACGCCGGCGGCATAAAAGCGTACGGCGCCATGGTGGAAAAACGCGCTGATGAAATACAGCGGCAGATATATGACGAAGTCGGCTACGAGTTCAACATAAACTCCCCAAAGCAGCTCGGGGAAGCGCTTTTTGTAAAGCTTGGCCTGAGCCACGGCAAAAAAACAAAAACAGGGTACTCCACAAGCGCTAAAACGCTTGAAAAGCTGAGGTACGACCATCCGGCGGTGGAGCTTGCGCTAAACTACCGGACGCTTACGAAATTGAAGTCTACTTACAGCGACGGGCTACTTAAAGTCATAGCGCCGGACGGGCGCATACACTCGAACTTTAACCAGACGGAAACGCGCACAGGCAGGATAAGCTCGACGGAACCAAACCTGCAGAACATACCGGTGCGCACTGAACTCGGGCGAGAGCTGAGGCGGTTTTTCGTAGCGCGCCCAGGGTGGGTGCTGGTGGACGCCGACTATTCGCAGATAGAGCTTAGGGTGCTCGCCCACGTGGCGAACGACAAAAACATGACTGACGCTTTCCTGCGCGGCGACGACATACACCGCAGCACGGCGGCGCAGGTCTTCCACATGCCTGAGGAAATGGTCACGCCGCTTATGCGGAGCAGGGCTAAAGCCGTTAATTTCGGCATAGTATACGGCATAGGGGCGTTTTCGCTCGGAAAGAATATACATGTTTCCATGGGCGAAGCAAAAAAATATATAGACGATTACCTTTCAAATTACAGCGGCATAAACGCATATATGAAACGCGTCGTTGAAGAAGCAAAGGAAAAGGGATATGCGGAAACTATTTTCGGCCGCCGCCGGTACCTGCCGGAGCTTGCTTCGTCAAACTTCAACATACGCTCGTTCGGCGAAAGGGTAGCGAGGAACATGCCCATACAGGGCACGGCCGCGGATATCATAAAAATAGCGATGGTTAAGGCGGAACGGCGCCTTAAAAAGGAAAAACTCCGGTCAAGGCTCATACTGCAGGTACACGACGAGCTCATAGTGGAAGCACCGGCAGACGAGGCGGAGGAGGCGGCCGCCGTGCTGACTGAAGAAATGGAAGGCGCCGTTTCGCTGTCGGTACCTATGGTAGCTGAAACTAAAACGGGCAAAACGTGGTATGAGGCAAAGGACTGAGCTTAACGGCCTGCTTAGGCGGAAAGGAGATGCGGCGGCATGGGCAAAAAAGAGAAGTTTGTAAATTTCGTAAAAGCTGAAAATATATTATTTATAATTGTCGTTACGCTTTTTGCGTTTGCTTTGAGGCTAAGGTTCTTCGACTTTGCCTCGTATGACTACGAGTACTTCCTGCACGGGTGGTTTTCGGCCATAAGGGAGCACGGGGGGCTTGCCGCGGTAGGCCTTGACTTAGGCGACTATACACCGCTTTATTACTACCTTTTGGCGCTTGTCTCGTATATACCTGTAAACGACCTTTACCTTATAAAGGCGCTTTCCTGCGCCGGCGACGTGGTGCTCGCGGCGTTTGTCATGCGCATAGTAAAGTTAAGGTACAGTGAATTTTGGGGTGAAATATCGTACGCCGTCGTTATGTTCCTGCCGAGTGTAGTGATAAATTCGTCTGTGTGGGCGCAGTGCGACTCCATATATACGGCGGCCCTGACGGCATGCGTCTACTACCTCATGGCGGATAAGGACTACAGCGCCGTCGTGGCGTTTTCCATAGCTTTTTCGCTTAAGCTGCAGGCGGTTTTCCTCGCCCCGCTTATGCTGCTGCTTGTACTTAAGCGCAGGATAAAGGCGAGGGCCGTACTCATACTGCCGCTTGTCTACTTTGTTTCGGTGCTGCCGGCCGCGTTCATGGGAAGAAATATATGGGACCTTATGACCATATACGTAAGCCAGGCGGGGGAGTACAAGGACATTAACATGAATATACCGAACCTTTTCACATGGTTTCCGCAGGACGCGCCCGCCTACGCGGGCAGAACGGCGGTGTACTTTGCCGGAGCTTTCGTACTTGTGACGCTTGCGTACTTATGCAGCAAGCGGTTTACACTTTCCAAAGAGATGGTTCTTGCGCTTGCGCTGTTCTACGCTATGCTTTTACCTTATATACTGCCGTATATGCATGAGAGGTATTATTACCCTGCCGACATCCTTTCAGTAGTATTTGCTTTCTATTTTCCTGAGAAAGTCTACGTACCGGTTATAACGGTGTTTACGTCTACCTACTCAGTGTGCCGCTTTTTGTTCGGGACGCATTTCATAAATATGAAAATACTGTCGCTCCTCATGCTGTTTAACCTCATATGGGTAGGCATCCATATAATTTACAGGATACGCGGGGAAGAAAAAAAGGACATGGTATACAGGTATTGAAAGATGTTTCCATAACGGCAATGCAGGAAAAAGACCTCGACAGCCTTGCGGAGCTTGAGAAAATATGTTTTTCCACGCCATGGACGCGCGGCGGGCTGGAAGCTGAGCTTTCGTGCCCGTCGGCTGTTTTTATAGTGGCACATTCGGCAGGCGGCGCGGCTGCCGGCTACGCGGGCATGCACTGCGCCGCCGGTGAGTGTTACGTCGACAACGTGGCGGTTTTGCCTCAGCTGCGCGGGAATGGGATAGGCGAGGCGCTTATGCGCCGGCTTATCCTCGACGCCAGGCGGCGCGGCGGTGAATTTATCAGCCTTGAGGTGCGTAAGTCAAACGCGCCGGCCATATCGCTTTACGGAAAACTCGGCTTTGTAAAGGCCGGCGAAAGAAAAGGCTTTTACGACAAACCGCGCGAGGATGCGCTTATTCTGACGCTTTGGTTTTAAAATATTATTAGTGTAATTTAATGGATAATGCAGATAAAAGGGGCGGTTTAATATGTCAAAACGCGAAACGCGCCTTCTGGCGCTTGCCTGCACTGCAGTAGGCATCGTGATAGGTTTTCTTATATCTCCGGTTAAACGCGGCATCTCGTGCGGGAACAACAATGTCGGCGGCAGTGTTTACCGCGATAGTGCGGGCGCTTACAAAAAACATAACGGCGGTGACGTAAAAAGTGAAAATACTTGGGATTGAATCATCATGTGACGAAACTTCGGCAGCCGTAGTTGAGGACGGCAGGAAGATACTGTCAAACGTAGTGGCAAGCCAGGTGGAAGAACATAAGCTTTACGGCGGTGTCGTACCGGAGATAGCCTCGCGCAGGCACTGCGAGGCGATTTCAGGCGTTACGCGCAAGGCCCTGGACGATGCCGGCATTGGCATAAGCGATATAGATGCCGTTGCGGTGACATATGCGCCCGGCCTGATAGGCGCGCTCCTTGTGGGGGTTAACTTTGCCAAAGGCCTCGCCATGTCGGGCGGCAGGCCGCTTGTGCCTGTACACCACCTGCGCGCCCACATTGCGGCTAACTACATTACTTCGCCTGAGCTTGAGCCGCCGTTTTTATGCCTTGTAGTGTCGGGGGGGCATACTCACATAATAAACGCTGCCGGATATACCGACCTGCGCGTACTCGGGCGCACGCGCGACGACGCGGCCGGAGAGGCTTTCGACAAGGCCGCGCGCGCCATGGGCATGCCGTACCCGGGCGGAGTGGAAATGGATAAAGTCGCCGAGGGCGGCAGGCCGGATGCTTTTAAGCTTCCGCGCCCGTCTGTAGACGGCGCGCCGCTCGACTTCAGCTTTTCAGGGCTTAAGACAAATATAATAAATATTATCCATAATGCCGCCCAGCGCGGCGAGGAGCTTTCTGTGCCGGACCTTGCGGCTTCTTTCAGGAATGCCGTAGTCGACTGCCTCATGCGCAACTTTATGGCAGCTGCGGAACAGACGGGGGCAAAAAAACTTGTGACGGCCGGAGGCGTTTCGGCGAATTCACTTTTGCGCAGGCGCCTTGCAGGCGAATGCAAAAAACGCGGGTTTGAGCTTTTTATGCCGCGCCTCAGTCTTTGCGGCGACAACGGCGCTATGGTAGCGTCTCAGGGGTACTACGAGTTTATGGCGGGACATACAGCGGGGTATGACCTTAACGCGTGCGCCGAAATGCCGGTTGGGCAGAATGCGTAACGCGGGCGGGTTAATCTTAAGAACTCTTTTATTACATCAATTATTTGCAAAACAGGCAAAATTGTGAGTAATTTCTAACAATTATTCAATTTTGCAATTTACCATACTGTAAAGCCGTATATAATATATACTGCAAGAGATTTTTTTAAAGCATATTACAAAATGAAAATGCAACTTTGAAGCACGGCTAATGCAAATATTAAAATATTTTAATTCTTGTGTTTTCTTTTTGCCAATATGCCGGCTATTAAGCCGCAGGGCACTTTCTGTTGTTTTTATCCGCGTCCCGGGGTGCTTTGCACAGCCGGAACGTATTTGTAACAAGCAGATTTAAAAATTTGAATAGGCCGTTGGGTCGAAAGGAGATTTTTTATGACTGCAAACAAGTCTGTGACAAGCTGGATCGATGAGATGAAGGATCTTGTCAAGCCTGACAAAATCCTGTGGATCGATGGCTCACATGAACAAACTGAATTACTGAGGGAAGCAGCCTGCAAAACCGGCGAAATGATACGCCTTAACCAGGATAAACTCCCCGACTGCTACCTGCACCGCACCGCGGTTAACGATGTGGCGCGCGTTGAGGGCAGGACTTTCATATGCTCCCGCAAAGAAGAGGATGCCGGCCCGACAAACCATTGGATGGAGCCCGCAAAATGCTATAAAATGCTTTATGATATAGCGCGCGGCAGCTACAAGGGGCGCACAATGTACGTTATACCTTACTCCATGGGTCCCGTAGGCTCGCCGTTTTCCAAAATAGGCATAGAGCTTACCGACTCGCTCTATGTTGTCCTTAACATGCTCATCATGACGCGCGTAGGCCAAAAAGTTATGGAAGTTTTGGGCGACAGCAACGACTGGGTGCGCGGCCTTCACTGCAAGTGCGACATAGACCCTGAAAAGCGCTATATATGCCATTTCCCCGAAGACAACACGATAATTTCAGTTAACTCCGGCTACGGCGGGAACGTGCTCCTCGGCAAGAAGTGCTTTGCGCTGCGCATAGCTTCTTACCTCGGCAAGAACGAAGGCTGGATGGCTGAGCATATGCTTATACTCGGCATACAGAACCCGAAGGGCGAAATTAAATATGTTGCGGCGGCTTTCCCGTCGGCATGCGGCAAGACCAACCTTGCCATGCTCATACCTCCGGAATTTTACCGCAAAAAAGGTTACAAGGCATGGACCGTCGGCGACGATATCGCGTGGATGCGCGTAGGGCCGGACGGCAGGCTTTGGGCTATAAATCCTGAAAACGGATTTTTCGGCGTAGCGCCCGGCACTAACGAAAAGTCAAACCCGAACGCGCTTGCCACGACTAAACGCGGCACTATATTTACAAACGTCGCTCATAACCTTGACGACAATACCGTTTGGTGGGAAGGCCTTGACCACAATCCGCCGAAAAACGCCATTGACTGGAAAGGCAACAAATGGGACGGCACAGCGTCAGCGGAAAAGGGCGCAAACCCGAACAGCCGCTTTACGGCTCCCGCGCAGAACTGCCCGTGTGTAAGCCCAGAGTTTAATTCGCCGGCTGGCGTGCCGATTTCAGCCATCATCTTCGGCGGCCGCCGCGCGCATACAACTCCGCTCGTATACCAGTCGAGGGACTGGAACAACGGCGTGTTCGTAGGCTCCATAATGGCTTCCGAAACGACAGCCGCCGCGACCCGATGGCAATGCTCCCGTTCTGCGGCTACAACATGGGCGACTACTTCCAGCATTGGATCGACATGGGCGCAAAACTCGGCGATAAAGCGCCTAAGATATTCAACGTTAACTGGTTCCGTACAGATGACGGCGGGCACTTTATATGGCCCGGTTTCGGAGATAACCTGCGTGTCGTGGACTGGATACTCGCACGCTGTGAGGGCAGGGCTGATGCCGTCGAAACGCCAATAGGCTATGTTCCTAAGGCGGAGGATATCAACCTTCAAGGGCTTGATATTTCTACGGATACCGTCAAGGGTATACTTGATGTAGACAAGGCGGAGTGGTCAAAGGAAGCAGACGGCATAGAGGAATTCTATAAAAAATTCGGCGATAAACTTCCGCCGGAGCTTGCAAAGCAGCTGAAACAGCTGAAGGCAAGGTTAAAATAACCTTCCGGCATAAATAATACGATATAGAAGCGCGGCAGCCATCCTTTCCGGTTGGCTGCCGTATTTCTTTGCGGATTGTTAAAAATAATTTTCAAATATGGAAACAGAACTTTTATGCACGCCTGAAATGGTGTATACTTAATTTAAAAATTGTAAATGGAATGATGATAAATGAACCTCCGTAAAAACGAAATAATAGACCTCGGCATTACCGGATACACGTCTGAAGGCAGCGGCGTAGGCCACAGCAAAGATGGCATAGCGGTTTTTGTACCGCTTGCCGCAAAGGGCGACAAACTTAAAGTAAGGATACTTAAGACTGCCAAGACGTATGCCTTCGGCAAAATAGAAAGTATAATTGAACCGTCAAAGGACAGGGTAAGGCCTGACTGCCCGCAGTTCGCTAAGTGCGGCGGATGTGTTTACAGGCACATAGCATACAGCGCGGAGCTTGAGGCAAAGCAGCAGCGCGTGGCTGATGCCGTGCAGCGGATAGGCGGTTTTAAAGATATAGATATAAAACCTATAAACGGCGCCGAAAACGCCGGCGCTTACCGTAACAAGGCGCAGCTGCCTGTGGGAAGCGGCGCAAACGGCGGAATAACGCTCGGCTTTTTCGCGAAACACAGCCACAGGGTGATAGGCTGTGATGAGTGCTTGCTCCAGCCGGAGGTTTTCGCGCTTGCCATGAAAGCATTCAAAAGGTGGCAGGCGGCGTCAAAAGAGGACGTCTACGACGAAAAGACCGGAAGGGGCCATTTGCGGCATTTATTCCTCAGGCAGGCACATTCTACCGGGGAAGTGATGGTGTGCGTTGTCGTAAACGGAAACGGGGTGCACAACGAGCCGCTCCTCGTTAAGCTGCTGCGCGAAAACGTCCCTGGGATAAAGGGCATCATGGTAAATGTCAACAGGGAAAGGACGAACGTAATACTTGGAAGCAAATACCGCATCTTATGGGGGCAGGACTATATAACGGACGAACTTTGCGGTCTTAAGTTCCGCATCTCATCAGATTCGTTTTACCAGGTAAACAGCAGTCAGGCGGAAAGGCTTTATACGATTGCAAAAAAATATGCGAAGCTCACCGGCAGAGAAACAGTGCTCGACCTCTACTGCGGAACGGGGACTATAGGGCTAACGATGGCTAAAGAGGCAAAGCACGTTATCGGCGTGGAAGCTGTTGGGCACGCTGTAGAAGACGCGCGTAAAAACGCTGAGTATAACGGTATAGCAAATGCTGAATTTATTTGCGCCGACGCGGCCGAAGCCTCTGAAAAATTAAAAAAAGACGGCACGGAGCCTGACGTGGTAGTGCTTGACCCGCCGCGCAAAGGCTGCGGTCCCGAGCTTGTGGAAACCGTCGCCTCTATGAACCCTGAGCGCGTTGTCTATGTTTCATGCGACCCTGCTACTCTTGCCCGCGACATGAAGACCTTCGCAGGTCTGGGGTACGAGCCTAAAGAGATAACTCCTGTTGATATGTTCCCGCGCACGGCGCATGTGGAGTGCGTGGTATTGATGTCACGAGTAGAAAAGTAAGTGTGTGAAAAGCCCAGTAATACTGGTGCCTTCGGGGTTTGCGGGCAAAAATCCGGTGTGTAAGAATTAGGAGATAAAGTGGTAAAGTGTATAGATGCTAAGAATCAAATTTTATTTCATCTGGGATATGAGCATGATGTAAGATTTTTGTGCGAGAGGTTTAATATTCCTACTCCGAATGAATATAAATAACTGAGCAAATTTCAATTTGTCTTTGAACCTAAACACAACACAAGAAAAAGCAAGACAGCCTATTTGAGATTACTTTCATTATAGCCGAGATTTTATGGTTAGGTTGGCTGTTTTGTCTTGCATGTGGTGGTAAAATACGTATCAACAATGACCAAAAAATTAAGAATGTAATAAATGCGATTACAGATTACCGATATATGATTATTTTGAGGAGGAGAGATTATGAGTGATTATCCTATCTGCAAGTCTTGCGGAGCGAAAATGACGGAGTATGATGGTTGTTCATGGTACACTTGTCCTGAATGTGGACAAGCTATTCGAGACAATGGAAACGGGTCTTGGACATGGAAAGATGAAGTCTTCGGTCATGGATCTAAGCGTCACAACTCAGATTTTGATCTTGCCGACTTCTGTCGAGGCGGGGATTTATCTGAGGATTGATTAATCATTCGGAATTAAATCTTAATAATAAACAACACCTCCCGGCTGTGAATCATCACGAATAGGAGGACATTTTACTTTGAATTCGTTCTGCCACATCCACTGTCACGCCGGACTTAAACTCCACGGTGAATTTATCCCCGCAGACAGTGACTTTTTCAATCAGCCGACGGGCAAGGATTCGTTGTAAGTGGCATAGGAGTGGCAGATTGAATTGCAAAATGGATAAGCCAATAGGTTTTGCCGTTCATAACGAGGATAGGTACTCTGATAACTGGAGTTACAACATTACTGTCGAGCGCCTGATTGCCTATAACCACGATAAGATTTTCGAAGCGCAAAGTTCCCTGAGGTAACTTATCCATGGCAGCATCCGGCTGAAATGCACAGGCCGATTTGCCGAAATATATATTTTGCAAGGGATGAAGTATCATAAACAGCATGAATAAAAAACATAAAGCCATCTCAGGCGCTATGGCTTTCATTGTACTGATGGGCATAGTGAGTCTCTTCTCCGACATGACCCATGAAGGCGCGAGGAGCATACTCGGGGAATATTTAAATCTTGCCGGCGCCTCGGCAGCAACGATTGGATTTGTATCCGGAATAGGGGAGCTGTGCGGATATTCGCTTCGGCTCCTTTCCGGTTTTATTGCAGATAAAACGAAAAAATACTGGACACTGGTGATCTTCGGATATACTCTTCAGGTGTTGGCAATTCCTGCTCTTGCCTTGATTCCGGAAAACGGATGGCTATTGGCATGCGGGCTTGTAATCCTTGAGCGTGTCGGCAAAGCAATAAAAAAACCTGCAAAAAACACATTGGTGAGTTTTGCAGCCAGTGAAGTTGGCACTGGGAAAGGCTTTGCCTATCAGGAATTTCTCGACCAGATAGGTGCTTTCCTTGGCCCTGTAATGCTTTTTATTGTTGTGTCGGTTAAAGGTACGGGTAACCTGTTTTCAACATACAGAGTGTGCTTTGCTATTCTTGGGGTGCCGGCGCTCATCACCATCGGGCTTGTCATTTTCTCAAAAGTCAAATATCCGAATCCTGAAATTTTTGAGAAAGCCGAGGAGAGCAGGGAAGGTTTTCATTTCAGAAAATCTTTTGTATATTACATGATTGCCATTTGTTTATTCGCATTTGGCTTTGCGGATTTTACGCTAATTACACTGCACGCTGCCAAAACCGGGGCCTTTCCGGAGTCAGCTCTCAGCTTGCTTTATGCCGCGGCTATGGCCGTAGACGCTTTTGCCGCCCTGTTTTTTGGTTGGCTGTACGATAAAATAGGGTTGAGGGCACTTATTTTATCAACGCTGTGCAGTGCATTTTTTTCTGCTTTTATTTTTCTTTCCGGTAATCCTTGGATGATGGCAATAGGTATAATCCTTTGGGGCATCGGAATGGGAGCACAGGAAAGTATTATGAAAGCGGCTGTAAGCGGTATTATTCCGAAGTCTATGCGCAGCACGGGTTTCGGAATTTTTGAAACAGGGTTTGGCGCGTCATGGTTTTTGGGAAGCTGGCTTCTCGGCGCTCTGTATGACTTAGACCCAGCTTATTTGGTTGCTGTATCTGTTTCCGCGCAGCTTTTAGCGGTTTTGTTTTATGCTGTTTGTATTAAGCGAAAGAAAACTGAGATATAATTGAAAAATTCGGCGATATCGCCGAATTTGAAGTGCCGGGGGCTTCCGATGGAAAAACGGGAAGCAAGCGCTCTGATTAGCAAAGATTTAACTGATTGGATATCCACTTATTTCCAATGACAGACTAAACAATGAATTGCCGTTGACATATTATTGCAAACGCGCAAAATGTATAATACAGCGACCTGAAGATCGGTAAAATACACATAAAATATCAATCTAACTGTATTGCTGCGTGCGTAGAGCGTATCATTAATGCTGAGAGGAGAAAGCACATGAAGACTTTGGTTCTTAATGGCTCGCCAAGAAAAAATGGCGATACCGTAAGCCTCATAAATGTTGTAAGTGACAGTTTGGAGGGTGATATCAGGAAAGTGGATACCTATTTTCCTGAGACGGAAATATCCCCGTGCATTGACTGCAGATATTGCCGGGATAAAGAGGGGTGCGCTATACACGATGGCATGGACGCGGTCTATGCGTATATTCAGGAGTGCGACAATATATTAGTCGCGTCGCCGATATATTTTTCGGAATTGACAGGACGTTTGCTGGACTTCGGAAGCAGACTGCAAACCTATTATTCCGCCAGGTTTTTTCAGCACAGGGTACCTATAGCTAAGCCAAAAAGGGGAGCGGTTATCTTAGTGGGCGGCGGTGACGGAGACATGGGTAAATCATATGACACCGCGTGCACGCTGCTTACGTGCATGAACTGC
>ENA-UOOI01002054-UOOI01002054.1-fermentation-metagenome-genome-assembly--contig:-NODE-2054-length-18658-cov-4.091813_pt1 | contig 18658 bp, 16 predicted proteins | sample MGYA00245779_ERZ724027 | MGnify/ENA primary metagenome ERZ724027 (study PRJEB28704, sample SAMN03018318) | fermentation metagenome | biome: anthropogenic terrestrial biome; feature: soil; material...
GGCTGCAGCTGTCGGAGGGTGAAGTTGATCTGGACGGAGAGGTGGAAAGCCTTGTATATAGTTCTAAGGGACCGAAAGAAAAGAACGGTTCCCTGATTAAGCATTTATTCGGGTAAAATATATGAGCGCATATATGGGCAGAGAGCTTCTGCTGTTTACAAAATCTATCTGGTACGGTGCCCTCCTGGTACTCACCTATGACATCCTTAAGATCTGCCGCAATGTAATCAGACACAGTAATGCTTTTATAACATTCGAAGATCTGGTCTACTGGATATTCTGCGCTCTTTTTCTGTTTGCAAGGTTCTTTAAGGAGAACAGTGGTATCTTAAGAGGGTATCTGGCGGCGGGGATTGTGGTCGGAAGTCTGGCGTGCTATTTCAGCATCAGCCCTGTTTTTGTAAGATTCTTTACATTTTTGTCTAAAAAGGTTTGGAAAGTACTTTTAATACCGCTGAAAATTGTAAAAAAAGTGATAAAAAGGTTGAAATCTAGTCTGTTTCAAGGTAAAATGTTTGTGAAACGCAAGATCGGTTCCGGAGTAAAAGGCCTGGGGAGGCATTTCCGGAATAATAATAAGGGTGAGGAAGCAGATGAAGAAAAAAAAGGCAGGCAAAAAAAGACGCGAAAGCGCAAAAAGCAGAAAAAATAAAGCTGCTATGTGCTGTATTTCTTTTGTTGTGACAATGTTGTTGGCAGTTTTACTATTTGAAGGCCATTCGATGAAGATGAAAATTCATGCGAATGAGGAGAGAACTGCAAAGCTTGAAAAGCAGATAGAAAAAGAAAACAAAAGAACGGATGATATCAACAGTCTTTCTGATTATATGCAAAGCGATGAGTATCTTGAAAAGTCTGCGAAAGAAAAACTTGGTCTTGTTAAGGAGAATGAGATTATCTTTAAAGAGTCGAAGTAGCAGGTAAAGAGTCGAAACAGAAAGCATTTTTTGGCGAAAAGTTTTTTTGATTTCTATGTTCTTTTGACATTTTTTTTACAATTGAACGGTTATAATATTCCATTAGTACAGGGTGAAGAGGAGGAGTATTATATGCCGGGTTGGATCATTGCCATGTTCGCAATCGGCGGTCTGCTGGTTGTACGGGACATGGCATTCACTGTTTTAAGGACAAGAAAAGGCAGGGTGGAATCGGAGATCTATGACAAACACCCGCAGAAAGAACAGATGGAACAATATGCACATTCTTTCCAGAAACTGGCGAATACATTCTACAGCATGCCATATCGGAAAGACCATTTATCGAATCAGGAAAAAGATGAGATCTTAAAGCAGCTTCAGGAAGAGCTCTGTGATGGGTGCGCTAAATTTGACTCTTGCTGGAGACTTTGCTACCATCTCAATTACCAACAGGCTTGTGATCTGATCGGGACGCTGGAAGAGGGAGATCCGGATCAGATTACACGTGCACAAGGGGACTGGATGATACATTGTATTGATGGGGCTCATTACCTTGATCGCATGAAACAGCTTTTTTTTCATTCGAGACAGGCATTGGTCTGGAATAATAAGCTGATTGAGAACCGCCTTGCAGTTGCAGAGCAGCTGGGTGAGGTGGCGAACATTATGCAGAAGACAGCAGAAGATATCTACAGCATCAGTACTGTCCCAGACAATCTGGAGGATCAGGTGACAAAAGTTCTCCGAAAACAGCATGTGATCGTCAAGAAGATGTGGATGCTGGAAAAACCAGAGGATAAGATTCAGATATACGTCACAATGCGCGCTCGTGCAGGCCAGTGTGTGACATTACACGAAATTGCTAATATCTTATCGAAGATCTGTGGGACAACCCTTCGGGCTGTAAAAGAAGGCCATACGATCATCAATGGAGAGTATAATACCGTGCTTTTCATTGAAGATGTAAATTTTCGTGTCTTATATGGAGTTGCAAAGGTGACCAAAGCAAACGAAAGTATCTCCGGAGATAATTATATCTGTACCGATGACGGCGGACGATTCGTCATGTGTCTCTCTGATGGAATGGGGTCAGGGCTTGATGCCAACAAGGAGAGCGAAGCGGTTGTGGATCTGATGGAGCAGTTTATCAGCTCGGGTTTTTCAAAAGAAGCTGCGGCAAAGATGATTAATTCCGCACTGGTGCTTCAAAGAAGTGACGGAATGTTCTCGACAGTCGATCTTTGCTCTTTAGATCTGTACAGTGGGGTCTGTGAATTCTTAAAAGCAGGTGCTGCCACCACATTTATCAAAAGAGATCAGTGGGTGGAGACAATCACCTCCACAAGTATAGCAGCCGGCCTGGTGCAGCAGCTGGATTTTGACACGGCTTCAAAAAAACTGTATAATGGTGATTACCTGATTATGGTAACGGATGGAGTTTTAGATGCACTGCCTCTTTCGGAAGAAGAGGAGACTATGAAGGAAATTATTATGCAGATACATAGTACAACTCCTAAGGAGGTCGGTCGTGCAATACTGGAACGTGTGATGGCATACTGCGGCTATAAAGCCAAAGATGACATGACTGTGCTCGTTGCCGGTGTCTGGGAAAAATAGGAAACAGGTAATAATATGATTGAGGCTCGTGTTTATAAATTTATAAGAGAACATACTATGCTCTTTCCCGGCGATGTCTGTCTGGTCGGTTTGTCGGGGGGCGCTGATTCCGTATGTCTGTTGGTGTTGCTAAATCGTCTGAAGACAAAACTGGGGATTCAAATTCAGGCTGTGCATGTCAACCACAACATAAGAGGAGAGGAAGCCATAAGAGATGCCAGATATGCAAAAGATGTATGCCGTTCCCTCGACATTCCCTTCTATGAATATTCTTATCCGGTACAGGAGCTGGCAAGGGAGAAACATATGGGAACAGAAGAGATGGGAAGGCTAGTGCGTAAAAAAGCTTATACGGACTGTATGAACCGTCATGGAGCTACAAAACTTGCACTTGCACATCATCAAAATGATCTGACTGAGACTTTTTTGTTCCATTTGGCTCGGGGGACGTCGCTTAACGGGCTTGCAGCGATCCGGCCGGTGCGTGATAACGTAATCCGGCCACTTTTATGTGTCAGCCGGAAGGAAATTGAAGATTATTTAAATAAAAATAAGATTAGATATTGTGAGGACAGTACGAATGCGGAGGATGATTATACAAGAAATCGGATCCGTCATCATGTGCTGTCCTATTTGACGGAACATGTGAATAAGGAAACCGTTTCACATATATCGGCTGTATCCTTTGACATTCTGGAAGTGTTAGATTATATTGAAAGACAGGCGAAGAGGGTATCTGATCAAAGTATTGAATTCGTCTGTAGTCCAGATGCTTTCGATTCTCATAAAATCATAAAAGTAAAAATTAAGGAAAGTTTTTTTCAATATGATCATGTTCTGCAGAGAACGGCAGTGATGCGTGCTATTCAAACGCTCTGTGGGGAAAGCAGAAATATTACGAGAGAACATGTGGAAGGTGTGCTAAAGTTGTGGCAGGAACCGGTGGGAAAGCAGATTGATCTGCCTCATAAGATAACGGCTGTTCGAAATTATCATGATATAGAGCTCACGATGAAATGGATCAAGAATGATATCCGTGCTGGAGAAATTTACAGACTGCCGCTGGATCAGGAGATACAGTGGGGAAGTTTTCGTATGAAAGCAAAGGTTTTTCCTTATAACGGGCAATTAATTCCGGAAAAAACATGTACGAAATGGTTTGATTATGGTAAAATAAACCCAGATGTCGTGTTTCGTACCAGAAAAAGCGGTGATTATATTATGATAAATGCCTCGGGTGGTCATAAGAAGCTGAAAGATTATCTGATTGACTGCAAGATTCCAAGACATGAGCGTGATCAGCTGCTGTTGCTGACATCCGGGAGCGAAGTGCTCTGGGTTGTCGGATATCGGATTGGTGAATCCGCAAAGGTTGATGAAAACACAAAGCAGATATTAGAAATACAAGTAACAGGAGGAAATACGAATGAGTGAAAAGATTCGGGAATTGATTAGCGAGGAAAAGATAGATGCCCGGATTCGCGAAGTTGCAGAACGGATAAGCCGGGATTATGCCGGCAAGAAGCTGCATATGATCTGTGTATTGAAGGGCGGAGTGTTTTTTATGTGTGAACTGTCTAAGCGTATTACGGTTCCCGTGAGCCTAGATTTTATGTCGGTATCCAGCTATGGCAATGAGATGAATTCCAGCGGGGTTGTCAAGATTATAAAGGATCTGGATGAACCGTTGGAGGGAAAGGATGTATTGATTGTTGAGGATATCATTGATTCTGGAAGAACCCTGGGATATCTTATGGACATTCTGGAAAAAAGACATCCGGCGAGCTTAAAGCTCTGCACTCTGCTTGATAAGCCCGAAAGGCGTGTCGTAGACATACAGACGCAGTATTGCTGTTTCGAGATTCCGGATCAGTTTGTCGTCGGTTACGGACTGGACTATGCACAAAAATACAGAAACCTCCCCTACATCGGTGTGGTTGATTTTGAAGACTAAAGGAAAGGCTTGGTAGATATTTTGAAAAAACAAACCAGAGGAGTTGGCGGATACCTCATATTGGCATTGCTATTAATTGTCATACTGGGGTATCTTCCGGGACTGATCAAGAGGGGTCAGACAGTTTCAGAGAATACTTTTACAGAGGATTTAAAAAAGGGGAACATTCAGCAGATCGAGATTTCCCAGAACAGAGAAGTTCCGACGGGAAGTCTGTATTATACAACAGATGATGACAAAACCTCGACCTATGTGTTCAGTGATATCAGTAAATTGGAGAAACAACTTAAAGATGCAGGATTTACAAACTACAATCTGAAAGATGTTCCACATGACAGTAGTTTTCTAAATATTGTGTTTCCAATTCTGATCAGTGCGGTGATGGTAATCTTAGTTATGACGATGATGGGCCGTATGATGCAGGGAGCCAGCGGCGGAAGCAGCGGGAAGATGATGGATTTTGGAAAGAGTAATGCAAAAGTTGCATCGAAGAATGATCCGAAAACAACCTTTCGTGACGTTGCAGGTCTAAAAGAGGAGAAAGAAGATCTGGAAGAGATTGTGGATTTTCTGAAAAAACCTGAGAAATTTACAAAGGTAGGTGCCAGAATTCCCAAAGGGGTATTACTTGTCGGACCTCCGGGAACCGGTAAGACCTTACTTGCAAAAGCTGTAGCCGGAGAGGCTGGTGTTCCATTTTTCAGCATATCCGGTTCCGATTTTGTCGAAATGTTTGTAGGTGTCGGGGCATCTCGTGTGAGAGATTTGTTCGAAGAGGGAAAGAAACATGCTCCATGCATTATCTTTATCGACGAGATCGATGCAGTTGCAAGACGCCGTGGTACCGGAATGGGCGGCGGACATGATGAGCGTGAACAGACTCTGAATCAGCTGCTTGTCGAGATGGATGGATTTGGTATCAACGAGGGAATTATTGTCATAGCGGCGACAAACCGTGTAGATATTCTGGATCCGGCAATCTTAAGGCCCGGACGTTTTGACCGAAGAGTCGTTGTCGGTGCACCTGATGTCGACGGAAGAGAGGAAATTTTAAAAGTTCATGCCAAGGGCAAGCCATTTGCTGAGGATGTGGATTTAAGACAGATTGCCCAGACGACTGCAGGATTCACGGGTGCGGAGCTTGAGAACCTCCTGAATGAGGCTGCAATCATGGCTGCTAAAGATGGCAGGGCTTATCTGAAGCAGGACGATATCAAATCAGCCTTTGTGAAAGTTGGAATCGGAACTGAGAAGAAGAGCCGTGTGATTTCAGAAAAAGAAAAAAGAATCACTGCTTATCATGAGACGGGTCATGCGATTTTATTCCATGTACTTCCCGATATGGATCCGGTCTATACGATATCTATTATTCCTACCGGGCAGGGGGCAGCAGGTTATACAATGCCTCAGCCTGAAAATGATGAAATGTTCAATACCAGGGGAAAGATGCTTCAGTACATCATGGTTTCACTTGGCGGACGTGTGGCGGAGGAGCTGATTTTTGATGATATTACCACCGGGGCTTCGCAGGATATCAGACAGGCGACTAGGACGGCAAAAGCCATGGTTACAAAGTATGGTATGTCAGGCAAATTAGGGCTGGTGGATTACAGTGAAGAGGACTCAGATGAGGTGTTTATCGGAAGAGACTGGGGGCATACGAAGAATTTCAGCGAGGATGTACAGTCCACAATCGATGCAGAAGTTCATGCCATCATTGAAGAGTGTCATGAGAAGGCAAGAAAGATTATCTCTGAACACTCTTACGTACTCCATGAGGCTGCAAAACAGCTGATGACGAAAGAAAAGCTGAATCGTCAGGAGTTTGAGGCAATATTTGCAGAGGAGCCAAAAACTGTAGAGGGATGATAAAATAAAAATAGACAAAAATCGACACCGAATTTTGTGAAATTTGTTGAGACTTTTTGCCTGAGTTATGGTACTATAATAACTGTAAAACCCCCCAATACATTATATAGTTTTTGCTACACCCCATAAGAAGAAATACCTTCTCCAAAAGGACAGTGCCAGGCGGCACTGTCCTTTTTCGACATATCAAAAACTTGTTGTCTGATTCCTGAAATTAGGGTATGATAATATAAGGATCACAAGTATCATTGAGGGGAACGGAAATGAGGCTAAGGTATGGAGATTGATAAGAAACAGCAATATATCTCTCAGATGAGAGGGATGTTTAATAAGCACGGTTTGTACAGCGATGAAACCAGACAGTTTCGGATCCCATACGAACCTGAAGCAGGTGATGCAGTGACAATTCGCTTTCGGACGGTCAGAAACAATGTGGATTCGGTCTATCTGATCAGCGGAAAGTTAAGGGAACCGATGAAGGTTTCTGTGACGAAGAATGGGTTTGATTTCTATGAATATAAACTGACTGTCACAGATGAACCGCTCTATTACTACTTTGAGATTAACTGTGGGAAGATCCATTGTTATTATAATAAACTTGGCGTATCCAGAGAACTGCAGGAAGAATATTCTTTTGGCATCATTCCGGGCTATAAAACTCCGGATTGGGCCAGGGGAGCTGTGACCTACCAGATCTTTGTGGACCGTTTCTGCAACGGGGATCCGTCGAATGATGTCCAAAGTGATGAATATTTTTATATTGACCGGAGAGTCCGAAAAGTTGACGAATGGTCAAAGAGACCTGAAACGATGGATGTCGGAAACTTTTATGGCGGAGATCTGCAGGGGGTAATCGACAAGTTGGATTATCTGAAAGATCTGGGTGTTCAGGTTGTATACCTGAATCCGATCTTTGTTTCACCATCCAATCATAAGTATGATATACAGGATTATGACTTTGTGGATCCGCATTTTGGAAAAATCGTGGATGATGGGGGAGAATGTTTAAAGGGTGATGATACTGACAATACGCATGCGCTGCGTTATATCAACCGGGTGACGAACCAAAAAAATCTTGAGGCATCTAACCGGTTGTTTATTAGGCTGACAGAAGAAATCCATAAGCGAGGGATGAAAGTGATCCTGGATGGTGTGTTTAATCATTGCGGATCTTATAATAAGTGGATGGACCGGGAACAGATCTACGAGAACCAGGAAACCTATGAAAAAGGGGCATTCGTCTCGAAGGATAGTCCCTATCATAGCTTTTTTAAGTTTTATAATGAGCACGAATGGCCATACAATGAATATTATGACGGATGGTGGGGACACCCTACACTTCCAAAGCTGAACTACGAAGACTCATCAAAACTTATGGAGGATATTATGCGAATCGCTGCCAAATGGGTCTCTCCGCCTTATTTAGCTGATGGATGGAGACTTGATGTGGCCTCGGATCTGGGACATTCTTTAGAGTTTAACCATAAGTTTTGGAGAGAGTTTCGTAGGGTAGTTAAAGAGGCTAATCCGGATGCAATCGTCTTAGCTGAACACTATGGAGATGCCAGGTCCTGGCTTGCCGGTGACCAGTGGGATACAGTTATGAATTATGATGCGTTCATGGAGCCGGTGTCCTGGTTTTTAACCGGTATGGAAAAACACAGTGACGAATTCCGACAGGATCTGCTGGGCAATGCGGATGCATTTATCAGTGCCATGAACCATCACTGTGCACAATTTCACAGACAGTCATTAGAGTGTGCGATGAATGAACTGGATAACCACGACCACTCCAGATTTCTCACGAGAACGAGTCATCTGGTCGGGAGGCTCGCTGATAAAGGAAGTGATGCCGCACAGTTAAATGTCAACAAGGCTGTTCTGCGCGAGGCTGTCGTGATGCAGATGACCTGGCCTGGCGCACCCACAATCTACTATGGGGATGAAGCAGGCCTGGTCGGATTCACTGATCCTGACAACAGAAGGACGTATCCATGGGGCAGCGAAGACCATGAGCTAATTCGGTTTTATAAGAATATCACTTATATTCATAAGAAATATCCGGTGTTGACCGGGGGCAGTCTGAAGTTTATCTATAAAGATTACAATATCATCGCCTATGCGAGGTTTAATCTCTCAGAACAGATTGTGGTGGTTGTGAATAACCGGGCAGAGCAGGCGAATGTGACGATACCGGTGTGGGAGGCTGGAATCTACCGAACACGCGACACTTCCATGGATGAGATATTTGAGACTAACGCCATTGGTTTTTTTGCTAAGCTTTCACCCAGAAAGATTCAGGCAGGCAATCTGACGATGGAACTAAATCCTTTCTCGGCGGTCATTCTTTACCGGAAAGAAGAAAAAACGATTTATAATTAATGGAGGAACTAATTATCATGAGTGAAAAAATTATATTGACAGCAGACAGACCTACAGGAAGACTTCACATCGGACATTATGTAGGTTCATTAAAGCGGAGAGTACAACTGCAGAACTCCGGAGAATTCGACAAAGTTTTTATCATGATTGCAGATGCGCAGGCACTGACAGATAACGCCGACAATCCTGAAAAGGTGAGACAGAATATTCTTGAGGTGGCTCTCGATTATCTGGCAATAGGACTGGATCCGGAAAAATCTGTTATATTTATACAGTCACAGATTCCGGAACTTTGTGAACTGTCATTCTATTATATGAATCTTGTTACGGTATCGCGTCTTCAGAGAAATCCTACTGTAAAGGCAGAGATCAAGGCAAGAGATTTCGAGACGAGTATTCCTGTAGGATTTTTCACTTATCCGATCAGTCAGGCGGCCGATATCACAGCTTTTCGCGCGACTACAGTTCCAGTTGGAGAGGATCAGGAACCGATGCTTGAGCAGGCAAAAGAAATCGTGCACAAATTTAACACCATCTACGGTGAGACCCTTGTGGAACCGGAGATTTTGCTTCCGGATAATAAGGCATGTTTAAGGCTTCCCGGGATCGATGGAAATGCTAAGATGAGTAAATCTCTGGGTAATTGCATCTATCTTGCAGATGAGCCGGGGGATGTCAAAAAGAAGATTATGAGTATGTTCACAGACCCCAATCATATCCGCGTGGAAGACCCTGGAAGGATTGAGGGAAATACTGTGTTCACCTATCTGGATGCATTTGCTTTGGACGATCACTTTGCCCGTTATCTTCCGGAATATAAGAACTTAGATGAACTGAAAGAACATTATAAAAGAGGTGGCCTCGGGGATGTGAAAGTGAAAAAATTCCTGAATCATATACTTCAGGAGGAACTTGAACCAATCAGGAATCGCAGAAAAGAATATGAAAAAGACCCCGCCGCCATATACCAGATGCTGCATGACGGCAGTATCAAAGCAAAACGGGCAGCGGAGGAGACCTTATCAGAGGTAAAGAAATCAATGGGAATCAACTACTTTGATGATGGCGGAATTGCCTCAGATAAATAAGAATGCCTCTTACAGGAGAGCATCTACGAGACCGGAGATTCCGAACTCAGATGAGATATTTTTAATTCCGTCAAGAACCTCTTCTCTGGAGTAATTGTGCTCCTCGAGGAAATCATTTTGATATTCATTGATATGTTCATAGAAAGCAAAAGCCTTACGAAGCTGGGACATATCAGTGGTATCAAGGCTATCATATAATAGATTTTCCGCTTCGTTGATGTTTCCTCTGTCTGCAAGGGCAAGCAGATCAACTTCGCGCTCCCCCTCGGTGGTGTCTATGTGGATCGACTTGGTTTCTATATCGGTATCTGTCTTTTTAAATACAATTTTAGAAACCGCCTGCATCATTTGTTTAATCAGGCGCATCACGTAATCTTGTTGATAATCCATAACTACTCCTTTCTGTCATTGCGGGTATTGTGAATATTATATCCCAGTTGATGAAATCAGGCAAGAATTATTGATTTTTTTTCATTCATGGCGTATGATGGAATCAGAGAAAAGCGAAAGGAGCAAATCATGCAGATTAAGAAACTGACAGATCCGGCATTTCGTAAATACGGGAGGATTCTTCCGATTGATACGCCGGATCTATTAAAGCGTCTGGCCAAAACTGTGCTGACCGAAGATGTCGAATATGTGGCGAGTGTTGATACGCTCGAAGCAAGTGCGGAATTTTCAACTATTTGCAATAGTATCTACGGCGGGATGCCGATTCAGATTGGATACTGCAATGGAAACAATCATAAATTAAATGCGGTGGAATATCACAGAGACAGTGAGGTGGATATTCCGGTTCAGGGCTGTATCCTGATTCTTGGAAGCGAACAGGACATTGAAGAGGATTTCACCTATGACACTGCGAAGATGGAGGCGTTTGAAGTTCCGGCCGGTACTGCTGTTGAGATTTACGGCACGACACTTCACTATGCCCCGTGCAATCTGACGGAGGAAGGATTCCAAACTGCAATCATTCTTCCCAGAGGGACAAACACCGAGAAACCTGAGCTTGACACAGAGATGCCCGAAGACCGTCTGATGACAGCGAAGAATAAATGGCTGATTGCGCATGAAGAGAGCGGACTCAAAAAAGACGGAGCATTTGTCGGACTCAAAGGGGCAAATCTTGAAGTTTGATGACGGATTCCAAGGTGACAGGAAATACACAGGTAACCAGTAAAGGTATTCAATAGTTAACGAAAAAACAGCCCAAATTGGGCTGAATGTATGGAGGTACATAGTTATGATCAACATGCCTGAGGTAAAAATTGGTATTGTAGCAGTCAGCAGAGACTGCTTTCCGGAGAGCCTTTCTGTAAACAGAAGAAAAGCACTGGTAGATGCTTATAAGAATAAATATGATGCAGCGGACATCTATGAGTGCCCTGTATGCATCGTAGAGAGTGAGATTCATATGGTTCAGGCACTCGAAGACGTCAAAGCCAATGGCTGTAACGCATTGGTTGTCTATCTTGGGAACTTTGGACCGGAGATTTCCGAGACTTTGCTTGCAAAGCATTTTGACGGACCGTCGATGTTCGTAGCTGCAGCAGAAGAGAGCGGTGATGACCTGATTCAGGGACGAGGTGACGCATATTGCGGGATGCTGAATGCAAGTTATAATCTGAAACTTCGCAATATTAAAGCATATATTCCGGAGTATCCGGTGGGAACAGCTGATGAGTGTGCAGATATGATCCACGAATTCGTGCCCATTGCGCGTGCGATTGTCGGACTGAAAGATCTTAAGATTATCAGTTTTGGACCGCGGCCGCTCAATTTTATGGCATGTAATGCTCCGATCAAGCAACTTTTAAATCTCGGGGTTGAGATTGAAGAAAACTCAGAGCTTGACCTGTTCGAGGCGTTTAATAAGCATGCGGGAGATCCTCGTATTCCTGACGTTATAAAAGACATGGAAAAAGAGCTGGGGACTGGCAATAATAAACCGGAGATCCTTCCAAAACTTGCCCAGTATGAGATTACACTTCTGGACTGGATTGAAGAACATAAGGGGTATCGCAAATATGTGACGCTTGCCGGGAAATGTTGGCCGGCCTTCCAGACACAGTTTGGATTCGTCCCGTGTTATGTCAACAGCCGCCTGACCGGAAGAGGAATCCCGGTAGCGTGCGAGACAGATATTTACGGAGCACTTAGTGAGTTTGTTGGAACCTGTGTATCTGATGATGCGGTTACACTCCTCGATATCAACAACACGGTACCCGCGGATATCTATAAAGAAAGCATCAAGGGGAACTTTCCGTATACCCAGAAAGACACTTTTATGGGATTCCACTGCGGAAATACATGTTCAGGTAAGCTGACTTCATGTAACATGAAATATCAGCTGATTATGGCTAGAAGTCTGCCGGAAGAAGTGACACAGGGAACTCTTGAAGGAGATATCATTCCGGGGGATATTACATTCTATCGTCTGCAGAGTACCGCGGACAACATACTTCGGGCTTACGTTGCACAAGGTGAGGTGCTGCCAGTTGCCACAAAATCATTCGGAGGCATCGGCATCTTTGCAATTCCGGAGATGGGCAGGTTCTATCGTCATGTATTGATTGAGAAAAACTTCCCGCATCATGGAGCTGTGGCATTCGGACATTTTGGGAAAGCACTGTTCGAAGTCTTCAAATATATTGGTGTCGATGTAAATGAGATCGGATATAATCAGCCGGCCGGCATGAGATATCCGACTGAGAATCCTTTTGCTTAAATATCATGATGTTGGGGTCAAAAGTAATTTGACCCCTATGATACACGGATTGCAGGCGCGTAACAGCACGGAGCAATCTCTGGTACCCATACACTTTATCAAAATCAGGAGATTACATATGTATTATATAGGCGTTGATTTGGGAACATCTGCGGTAAAGCTCCTTCTGATGGAAGGCGGCGGTGCGATCAAAAATATCATTTCCAAAGAATATCCACTGTTCTTCCCGCATACTGGGTGGTCCGAGCAGAATCCGGACGACTGGTGGAAAGCGGTTATAGAAGGGCTGAGGGAACTGACCAGGGACTTTGATACGTCCCAAATTGGGGGAATCAGTTTCGGCGGACAGATGCATGGCCTGGTGACTCTGGATAGTGATGACAAGGTGATCCGTCCTGCAATCCTCTGGAACGACGGACGTAGTCAGAAACAGACTGACTATCTGAATCAGGTAATTGGGAAAGATAAACTTTCCCAATATACCGCGAATATCGCATTTGCCGGATTTACAGCCCCGAAGATTCTTTGGATGCGTGAAGAAGAGCCTGAGAATTTTAGAAAGATATCAAAGATCATGCTTCCGAAGGACTATATCGCCTATCGGCTGTCCGGAGTGCATTGTACGGATTATTCAGACGCATCCGGTATGCTGCTTTTGGATGTCGAAAACAAATGTTGGTCGAAGGAAATGATTGATATCTGTCATATCAGGGAAGAGATGCTTCCAAAGTTATATGAGAGCTATGACATTGTGGGCGAAATCAAGCCGGAGATTGCGAATGAATTAGGTTTTCCAAAGACAGTAAAAATCGTTGCCGGGGCAGGGGATAATGCCGCCGCTGCCGTGGGCACCGGGACAGTCGGTGAAGGAAAATGCAATATTTCCCTTGGAACAAGCGGAACGATTTTTATTCCGAGTAAGAAGTTTTGCGTAGATCGGTACAATGGTCTTCATTCGTTTGATCATGCTGACGGATACTTTCATCTGATGGGCTGCATGCTCAGTGCTGCATCCTGTAACAAATGGTGGATGGAGGAAATTGTCAAAACGAAGGATTATGGCAAAGAGCAGGAAAAGATTAAAAATCTGGGTGAAAATCATGTGTTTTTCCTTCCTTATCTGATGGGGGAGCGTTCTCCGCACAATAACCCGAATGCCCGGGGCACCTTTATCGGGATGACGATGGATACGACCAGAGAAGATATGACACAGGCTGTACTGGAGGGTGTTGCATATGCCATTCGGGACTCGTTTGAGATTGCAAAATCTCTTGGAATTGTAATTGGACGGACCAAGATCTGCGGCGGCGGGGCAAAAAGCGCGTTGTGGAAGAAGATCATCGCAAATGTACTTGGAATCAAAGTGGATGTTCCGGAATCAGAGGAAGGCCCAGGCTACGGCGGAGCGATACTGGCAGCAGTGGCATGCGGTGAATATGACAGTGTATCTGATGCCTGTGATCAGCTCATAAGAGTTGTGGATACCATAGAACCGGAAGAAGAACTGGTCCAAAAATATAATCAGAGATATACACAGTTCAAAAAAATCTATCCGACACTAAAAGAGCTATACGACGAGATCATCTGATTCTTGAGAATTCAAAAAAGTCCCCCCTGTTCATAAGTTATGGGCCAGACTCATACAATGAATAGAAGGGGGCATTTCTATGCAAAAAGGATATTTGAAACGATATTTTTATAAATTCACAAGGATGCCCTATGGAAGCATCTTCTTATTTATGTTTCTTGGAGGATTTCTTGGAGGAATAATATTTGGAAATGTGGCATGGAGTATTCGCCCGGGTGCGATTACCGGACTGAATATCTTAAATGCCGGAAGTTGGATGAAGATCAACGGAAGCGTGAAGAACTATCTCCATTATCTGACAAGGGAGAGACTTCGGGGGCCGGTTCTGCTTATGGTTCTTGGGTTCACGACATGTGGTATGGCGGCGGTTTATCTCGCACTGATCTGGCTTGGATTCCTCGGCGGTCTAATCTGCTCAGCAGCACTTCTTCAGCTGGGGGTCATGGGAATGCTTAATCTGCTGGGATCTCTTTTCCTTCCAATCATCTGTTATCTTCCCGGTATAGCGATTCTTTTTAACCAGGTATTCCTCATGTCTGAAAAAAGCAGCAAAAAAAGTATAGACGGGATGAAAGAATATGGTAAATATCTTCTCATCTGCGTTTTGATATTACTATTACTTGTCGTGGGTATACTGGTCGAATGCTATGTAAATCCGGTGATAGTCAATTTATTCAGGAAAATTTTTTAAAATCATGTTTTAACAAGATGTAGTAGACATAAGATATAAGATCTCGATATCTTGTTTAATTTATGAGTCATACAAGGATGAGAGCTAACAGTGCGAAAAATTGGCATTTGCATTTTGAAAAATATGTGTATATAATGGCATTAAATGTTTTGAAGGGTGAATTGCTTTTATCTTAATAATGATATTTGAGGTGAATGTAATGATAAATGCAATTCAGGAGTTTATACAATATTTACATAACGTGAAAAAGGTTTCTCATAATACAGAAGTTTCCTACGAACGAGATTTGAGAAAAATGTTTGCCTGGCTGGATCAGCAGGGGATTGATTCAGCAGAAATGGTGACGAATACGAATCTGAACTCATATATGCTTTATCTGGAGAGGCAAAATCTGGCCGCTTCAACGGTTTCAAGGAGTGTGGCCACGATGCGGGCCTTTTTTCAATATCAGTTGAAGGAGAATCATATAAAGACTGATCCAACGGAAGGCCTTAAGCCTCCGAAAGTGGAAAAAAAAGCTCCGGAAATTTTGACTGTAGAGGAAGTGGACTTGCTCCTTTCCCAGCCGGATACCAACACCCCTAAAGGAGTTCGCGATAAGGCGATGCTGGAACTGTTATATGCAACCGGAATAAGGGTCAGTGAGTTGATTCATCTGAAGATGTCGGATGTCAATATGCGTCTGTGCTATATAACCTGCCAGGAGCACGACAGAGACAGAATTGTACCGTTTGGAAATACTGCAAAGCATGCAGTGGAAAATTACGTAAAAGAGGCAAGGGGAGTGCTCCTGGGTGCTCACAGTGAGGAATATCTCTTCGTGAACTGTTCAGGAAAACCGATCAGCCGTCAGGGCTTTTGGAAGGTATTAAAGGGTTATGTAGATAAAGCTGGGATTGTAGCAGACATTACACCGCATACTCTGAGGCATTCATTTGCCATTCATTTATTGCAGAATGGAGCGGATTTAAAAAGTGTTCAGGAAATGCTGGGTCATTCGGACATTTCCACCACACATATGTATCTGAATATGGGGATTTACAAGATGCGTGATGTATATACAAAAGCACATCCACGCAAGTAGAGTATTACAAGTACATGATAAAAGGAGATACGCTCATGAGTTTTACATTTCTGGAAGAGCTTCCTTCACCGGAACAGATACGTGAGGAACACCCTCTGACAAGCAGATCAGTCAAGATTAAGGAAGAAAGAGACAGAGAAATTGCCAGCGTAATTACCGGTGAGTCGGACAAGTTTCTAGTGATTATCGGACCATGTTCAGCAGATAATGAGGATTCAGTCTGTGATTATATCAGCCGTCTTGTTCCGGTACAGGAAAAAGTGAAGGATAAGCTGATTATCATACCACGTATATATACGAATAAACCGCGAACTACAGGTCAGGGATACAAGGGGATTGTACACCAGCCGGATCCGGAAAAGGCACCAAACCTGCTTCAGGGACTTGTCGCTATGAGGAAGATTCTGATTCGGGCAATCGAGGAGAGCGGCCTTACGCCGGCGGACGAGATGCTCTACCCGTCAAACTGGAGTTATGTGTCCGATTTGCTCTCTTATGTGGCAGTAGGGGCACGTTCAGTGGAGAATCAGGAACACCGTCTCACAGTATCCGGGTTTGATGTACCGGCCGGTATGAAGAATCCGACCAGCGGTGATCTCTCTGTGATGCTGAATTCAGTGATTGCAGCACAAGGACACCATACATTCATATATCGTAACTGGGAAGTAAAAACAGATGGCAATCAGCTGGCACACACAATCCTCCGGGGTGCGGTGAATAAACATGGTAATGCAATTCCGAATTACCACTATGAGGATCTTCAGCTTCTTCTGCAGAAATATCAGCAGACTAATCTGAAAAATCCGGCTGTGATTGTAGATACGAACCATTCGAATTCTGACAAACATTATGAGGAACAGATCCGGATCGCCAAAGAAGTTCTGCACAGCAGAGGACATTCCGCTGACATCAAAAAGCTTGTGAAAGGTCTCATGATTGAGAGCTATATAGAACCTGGGAATCAGAAGATAGGAAACGGGAATCATATCTATGGCAAGTCCATCACAGATCCCTGCCTTTCCTGGGAAGATTCCGAGCGGCTGATATACGAAATTGCCGAAAATTGCTGAAATTTATAATACTTTAATAAAGTGGACATAATTTGATCACATATTGTCGATATAATGTTTCTTGGATAGTTGATTAACCACTCACTATCTCCCCCCTCATTTTTAAGAGCGGACCAATGCAGAGATGTTTTGGTACCGCTCTTTTGCTATATCAGAATTCGTATATGCTTAAGTCTGGTTCACCAAATGATTGAGAAGCAGCCAGTTAGCACGGAACGGTCTCATGAGATTCCAGTATCCAATTCCAAAAAACAGATATTCGCCTGCAGTTTCATACTTTACTTTCATGCTTCTTACATCCTCGAACCATACCTCATGCTGCACTTGATCTATAACATACGTAAAGTGAGGCGATTGTGCCGTTTCATCAAAGAGAATATCGGCTCTGTTTCGAATTGCAAGTTCAATCGCTTCGACATTACCGAGCACCCTTGCTCTGGATACGCCCCTTTCAAAGGGGAGTGTCCAGTCATATCCATAGTTTGGAATTCCCATATAGATCTTATATCTGGGGATTTCTTTCACTGCATAGTCAAGCACCTGTCTGACTTTGTCGATCGGAGCGACAGCCATAGGTGGTCCGTACGTATATCCTCACCTAAGACATAAGTGATTCTGCCTTAGGTATTTTGGGATAGATGTCAAGAGTAAAGGCAGGGTTATTACGCTGCCCCTTTTTATTTGGAGTATTCTTATGGTATACGACTTTTATTAGTATGCTTCTTAGCATATCATTCTTAATCTTTATGTCTTTGACAGACCAATAGGTACTTACGATATTTTTTACAGATGGTAAAAAGATTTCTTTCGATTCTTGCGCAGTCTGTGTAGATTTGTAGTCATCATTTAAAAATTGAATATCTTTTTCCATCAGACAAATCTGTTCTTTTAGTACACGGCTTCTCTCATTGAAGACATCAATGGTATAGATACCCTTTTCCAGCAATGTATAGACATTGTTCTTTTGATCTCTCAGGTCTTTGAGTTTTTGGCTCGCCGTGGTCAAAGCTTTCTTCTTTAATTGAATTTCCTCATCAACAGGAAAAATATCCTGCTCACAGAGATCCCAATTTAGCGTATAGGCCTTTATCCATTCATTCAGAAATAGAATCAGTTTTTCTTCTACAAGATATAAGGGGCTGGAAATATTATCGCAGTATTTGTTCGGGCAGATGAGCGCATCGTACGGGGTATGTGAATTGGATCCAAGACGCGTCATAAGATGCCCGCACTTTCCGCAATAAACGAAACCAGATAATGGATTCTTCAAGGATGCATTTATCTGCAGGGGTGTTTTTCTGTTCTTAGATCTTTGTTTTTGTACAGCTTCAAAAAGTGGTTCCGTAATTAGTGGCTCATGAAGTCCGTCCACGTAAATAGGATTATCGTTCTTTATCTCCACTTTTTTTATAGTTCCGTTTTTTATCACACGGACTGTTTTTTTATTTGACCATCGTATCTTACCCATATATACTGGATTGCGTAAAATATCGGCGATCGTTTCCCTAGACCAGTAATCCCCCTTAGGGGGCGCTATATGCATGGAGTCTAGCTTTCTGGCGATGGAAGAAGACCCTGAATGCCTGTAGGTACCATTGCCTTGTAAAACCCCATTTTTGGACCATTGAAAGATCATACGCACAACATCCGCAGTATTCGGATCCGGTTCT
>ENA-UOOI01002057-UOOI01002057.1-fermentation-metagenome-genome-assembly--contig:-NODE-2057-length-18630-cov-9.050767_pt1 | contig 18630 bp, 13 predicted proteins | sample MGYA00245779_ERZ724027 | MGnify/ENA primary metagenome ERZ724027 (study PRJEB28704, sample SAMN03018318) | fermentation metagenome | biome: anthropogenic terrestrial biome; feature: soil; material...
CTTCGGCTTGCGGCCTTCGAACAGTTCCTCGACGCGCGGCAGGCCCTGCGTGATGTCCTCCGCGCTGGCGACGCCGCCCGTGTGGAAGGTCCTCATGGTCAGCTGCGTGCCCGGTTCGCCGATGGACTGGGCGGCGATGATGCCGACCGCCTCGCCGACCGTGACGGGCATGCGGGTCGCAAGGTTTGCGCCGTAGCACCTTTTGCAGACGCCGTGCCGAGCGCGGCAGTCCAGAATCGAGCGGATCTTGATCCGCTTGACGCCGTGGGCATCGATCAGGTCCGCGTCCTTGTCGTCCAGCAGTTTATCCTTCGAAACCAGGACTTTCCCGGTCTTTTCATCCTTGAAATCTTCGAGCAGGTAGCGGCCGATCAGCCGCTCATGCATCGTCTCGATGACTTCCTTGCCCTCCTTGATGTCGAAGACCTCAAGGCCCTCGGTCGCGCCGCAGTCCTCCTCGCGGATGATCACGTCCTGCGAAACGTCGACCAGGCGGCGGGTCAGATAACCGGAGTCCGCGGTGCGCAGGGCCGTGTCGGCCAGTCCCTTGCGGGCGCCGCGGGAGGAAATGAAGTATTCGAGGATATTGAGGCCCTCGCGGTAGTTCGCGCGGATCGGGATCTCGATCGTCTTGCCGGACGTGTTCGCGATCAGCCCGCGCATTCCGGCAAGCTGACGGATCTGGCTCATGGAACCGCGGGCGCCGGAGTCGGCCATCATAAAGATCGGGTTATAGCGGTCCAGATTTTTCTGAAGGGCGGTGGAAACGTCTTCCGTCGCCTTCGTCCAGGTTTTCAGCACCGCGTTGTAGCGCTCGCCGTTCGACAGGAGGCCCATCTTGTACTGGTTGGAAACCGTATCGATTTTCTGTTCCGCGTCCGCGATGATCTCCTTCTTCTGCGGCGGGATCGTCGCGTCGCTGACGGAAACCGTGATGCCGCTCTTGGTCGAATATTTATACCCCTGCGCTTTGATGGAGTCCAGGACCTCGGAGGTTTTCGGCACGCCGTGCACCTGGATGCAGCGGTTGATGATCTGGCCGAGCTGTTTCTTGCCGACGAGGAAGTCGATTTCCAGCTTGAAGCGGTTCTCCGGCTTCGTGCGGTCCACATAGCCGAGGTCCTGCGGGATCGGCCGGTTGAAGATCATGCGGCCGACCGTCGTCTCAATGATCTGGGACTCCGGCTTCCCATCGAAGACGAGCGTCCTGCGGACCCTGATCTTCGCATGAAGGGCGATGATGTGATTGTCGTAGGCCATGATCGCCTCGTCAAAATTGCGGAAGCATTTGCCCTCGCCCGTTTCCCCCGACCTGTCGAGCGTTAGGTAATAGGAGCCGAGGACCATGTCCTGCGTCGGAACGGTCACGGGGCGGCCGTCGGAAGGCTTCAGCAGGTTGCCGGCCGCCAGCATCAGGAAGCGGGCTTCCGCCTGCGCCTCGCTGGACAGCGGCACATGGACGGCCATCTGGTCGCCGTCGAAATCCGCGTTGTAGGCCGTGCAGGCCAGCGGATGGAGCTTCAGGGCGCGGCCCTCGACCAGCACCGGCTCAAAGGCCTGAATGCCGAGTCGGTGCAGCGTCGGCGCGCGGTTGAGCAGGACCGGGTGGTTCCGGATGACGACTTCCAGCGCGTCCCATACCTCCGGCTTCGCGCGTTCGACGGCTTTTCTCGCCGCCTTGATGTTGCCGGACGCCTGCGTCTCCACCAGTCGCTTCATCACGAAGGGCTTGAACAGCTCCAGCGCCATTTCCTTCGGAAGGCCGCACTGGTACATTTTCAGCTCCGGGCCGACGACGATGACCGAACGGCCGGAGTAATCGACGCGCTTGCCGAGCAGGTTCTGGCGGAAGCGGCCCTGCTTGCCCTTGAGCATGTCGGAAAGGGACTTGAGCGGCCGGTTGTTCGGGCCGGTGACGGGACGGCCGCGGCGGCCGTTGTCGATCAGGGCGTCCACCGCTTCCTGGAGCATCCGTTTTTCGTTGCGGACGATGATGTCCGGCGCGCCGAGTTCCAAAAGCCGCTTCAGGCGGTTGTTCCGATTGATGACGCGGCGGTACAGGTCGTTTAAATCCGAGGTGGCGAACCGGCCGCCGTCGAGCTGCACCATCGGGCGCAGGTCGGGCGGAATGACCGGGATGCAGTCCATGATCATCCACTCCGGACGGTTGCCGGAGAGGCGGAACGCCTCCACGACCTCGAGGCGCTTGAGGATCCGGACCCGTTTCTGGCCGGTGGCCGTTTCCAGGGCCGTTTTCAGCTCCTGGGAAGACTCGTCGAGGTCGATCTCCGCGAGCAGCTTTTTGATGGCCTCCGCGCCCATGCCGGCCTCAAAGTCGTCCTCGTACTTTTCGCGCATGTCGCGGTATTCCTTTTCGTTGAGCAGCTGCTTTTTCTGCAGCTCCCGGACGTTGCCGGGGTCCGTCACGATATAAAGCGCAAAATACAGCACTTTTTCCAGCATGCGCGGGGAAATATCCAGCATCAGGCCCATGCGGGAAGGGATTCCTTTGAAATACCAGATATGGGAAACGGGCGCCGCCAGTTCGATGTGCCCCATGCGCTCGCGGCGGACCTTCGCCCGCGTGACCTCGACCCCGCAGCGCTCGCAGATCTTGCCCTTGTAGCGGATCCGTTTGTATTTGCCGCAGTGGCACTCCCAGTCCTTGGTCGGACCGAAAATGCGCTCGCAGAACAGCCCGTCGCGCTCCGGCTTCAGGGTCCGGTAGTTGATCGTTTCAGGCTTTTTGACTTCGCCGTGCGACCATTCCCTGATTTTTTCAGGTGAAGCAAGTCCAATCTTTATGGATTCAAAGGTATTAAATTCCATATTTTGACCCCTTCCTGTCAAGCCTTATCTCCATCGGAATTATCGGCGTTCACATTGAGCAGGTCTCCCTTTTCGGGCGCCTCGGAATCGCCGGGCGCATCGCCCGGCACATCCGAGCCGTCCTCGGAAAATCCGTCGGAATCGTCGAATATTTCATCGTCGTCGTTTTCTTCCATCGTGAAGCCCTCAAAGTCGTCCGCGACCGTCGGTTCGTCGAAGTTCTCCTCCTGCGGATTGAAGCCGATGTCATCGTCGTCGAAATTCTGTCTCAGGTCGATTTCGTCGTCGTTCGCATCCAGGACCTTGACGTCGAGCGCGAGGGACTGGAGTTCCTTGATCAGCACCTTGAACGATTCGGGGATTCCCGGCTTCGGGATGTTCTGGCCCTTGACGATGGCCTCGTAGGTCTTGACGCGGCCGACCACGTCGTCGGATTTGACGGTGAGGATCTCCTGCAGGGTGTAGGCCGCGCCGTAGGCTTCCAGCGCCCAGACCTCCATTTCCCCGAAGCGCTGGCCGCCGAACTGGGCTTTGCCGCCCAGAGGCTGCTGCGTGACCAGAGAATAGGGCCCGGTCGAGCGCGCGTGGATCTTGTCGTCGACCAGATGGTGCAGCTTGAGGTAATACATATAGCCGACGGTGACGAGGTTGTCGAAGTACTCGCCGGTGCGTCCGTCCTTAAGGCGGATCTTGCCGTCCGGACGCATGCCGGCCTTTTTCAGGCATTCGACGATGTCGTCCTCATGCGCGCCGTCGAAGACCGGGGTCATGATCTTCCAGCCGAGCAGTTTTGCCGCAAGGCCGAGATGGACCTCCAGCACCTGGCCGATGTTCATGCGGGAGGGAACACCGAGCGGATTCAAAACGATGTCGAGCGGCGTGCCGTTCGGCAGAAACGGCATATCCTCGACCGGGAGGATGCGGGACACGACGCCCTTGTTCCCGTGACGGCCCGCCATCTTGTCTCCGACCGAAATCTTCCGTTTCTGGGCAAGATAGCAGCGCACGACCTTGTTGACGCCCGGGCTCAGTTCGTCGTGGCTGTTCTCGCGCGTGAACACCTTGACGTCCACGACGATGCCGCTTTCGCCGTGGGGCACACGCAGCGAGGTGTCGCGGACCTCGCGCGCCTTTTCGCCGAAGATCGCGCGCAGCAGGCGCTCCTCCGCGGTCAGTTCGGTCTCGCCCTTCGGCGTGACCTTGCCGACCAGAATGTCGCCCGCGCGGACCTCGGCGCCGATGCGGATGATGCCGCCGTCGTCCAGGTCGCGCAGAAGATCCTCGTTCACGTTCGGGATGTCGCGGGTGATCTCCTCGGGACCGAGCTTCGTGTCGCGGGCCTCGGTTTCGTATTCCTCGATATGGATGGAGGTGAAAACGTCGTCCCGGACGACCTTCTCGCTGATGAGGACCGCGTCCTCGTAGTTGTAGCCCTCCCAGGTCATAAAGCCGATCAGCGCGTTCTTGCCCAGACTGATCTCCCCGTCCTTCGTCGCCGGGCCGTCCGCGATGACGTCCCCGGCCGCGACGCGCTGGTTCACGTCGACGATCGGGACCTGGTTGATGCATGTTCCCTGGTTGGAACGCATAAACTTGATAACATGATAGATGTCGGTGTCTCCGCCGTCGGTCACGATTTTGATTTCGTCGGCGGAAACGCTCTGCACGACGCCGCTGCGCTTTGCCAGCACGCACACGCCGGAATCGACGCCCGCCTTATACTCCATGCCGGTGCCGACGATCGGCGACTCGGTCTTTAAAAGCGGAACGGCCTGCCGCTGCATGTTGGAGCCCATCAGCGCGCGGTTCGCGTCGTCGTTCTCCAGAAACGGGATCATCGCGGTCGCGACGGAAACCACCATGCGGGGCGACACGTCCATGAAATCGGCGCGCTCTCGCTCGACCTCGACGAACTCGTCGCGGTAGCGGCCGTTGACCTTCGCGTGCATGAAATGCCCCTCTTTGTCGAGGGGTTCGTTCGCCTGCGCGACGACGTAATCGTCCTCCACGTCGGCCGTCATATAAACGACGTCCTTGGTGACGACGCCGGTCTTTTTGTCGACGCGGCGGAACGGCGCCTCGATGAAGCCGTATTCGTTGATCCGCGCGAACGTGGCGAGGTAGGAGATCAGACCGATGTTCGGGCCCTCCGGCGTTTCGATCGGGCACATGCGCCCGTAATGGGTATAGTGGACGTCGCGGACCTCGAATCCCGCGCGGTCGCGCGACAGGCCGCCCGGCCCCAGCGCGGAAAGACGGCGCTTGTGCGTCAGCTCGGCGAGCGGGTTCGTCTGGTCCATGAACTGGGACAGCGGCGAAGAGCCGAAGAACTCGCGGATGGCGGCCACGACCGGCCGGATATTGATCAGCGAATGGGGCGTGAGGACCTCCAGGTCCTGCGCCTGCAGGGTCATGCGCTCGCGGATGACCCGTTCCAGGCGGGAAAAGCCGATGCGGAACTGATTTTGCAGCAGCTCGCCGACGGAACGGATGCGCCGGTTGCCGAGGTGGTCGATGTCGTCCACGGTGCCGAGACCCATCGCGAGGCAGTTCATATAGTTGATCGATGCGAAAATATCGTCGATGATGATGTGTTTCGGGATCAGCTCATCCGCGCGCGCCGTCAGCTTTTCCTTGATCTCGCTGTCGTCCGCGCTGGATTCCAGGATCTCGTTCAGGATGGAAAAGCGGACCCGTTCGTTGATCCCGCACTCGGCCTTCGCGTCGAATCCGACGAACTTCCGGATGTCGACCATTCCGTTGGAGATCACCTTGATCTCTTGCTCGCCGGCCTGGACGTAGGCGACGGAAACGCCCGCGTCGTCGATCTGTTCGGCGAGTTCCCGGGAAACGGGCTTTCCGGCCTCCGCAAGCACCTCTCCGGTTCGGGGGTCCGCGACCGGGCGGGAAAGGACCTGCCCGGCGATGCGGCCGGCAAGATTCAGTTTTTTGTTGTATTTATAACGGCCCACGCGGGAAAGATCATAGCGGCGCGAGTCGAAGAACAGGCTGTTGATGTGCGCCTGCGCGCTTTCGATGGTCGGGGGCTCGCTCGGTCTCAGTTTCCGGTAGATCTCGAACAGGGCCTCCTCCATGTTCTTGCAGGGATCCTTTGCGATGGTGGCCTCCATCCGGTCGTCGTGCCCGAAATAGTCCCGGATCTCCTCGTCCGTCCCGAGCCCGAGCGCCCGGATGAACACGGTCACCGGAATTTTGCGGTTCTTGTCGATGCGGACGTAAAACACGTCGTTCGCATCGTTTTCGTATTCCAGCCACGCGCCGCGGTTCGGGATCACCGTTGAGCTGTAAAGCTCCTTGCCCGTTTTGTCGTATTCCATTTTATAATAAACGCCGGGCGAACGCACCAGCTGGGAAACAATCACGCGCTCCGCGCCGTTGATGACGAAGGTGCCGCTGTCTGTCATCAGCGGAAAATCGCCCATGAACACTTCCGATTCCTTGATTTCTCCGCTTTCCTTATTGAGCAGCCGGGCCGTCACCCGCAAAGCCGCGGAGTAGGTGGCGTCGCGGTCCTTGCACTCCTCCACGCTGTAATTCGGTTTGTCTGCGTCCAGTTTGTAGTCGACAAAATCCAGAACAAGATTGCCCGTGTAGTCCGTGATGCCCGAAACTTCCTTGAAAACTTCCTTGAGTCCCTCGTCGAGGAACCACTGATAGGACTTTTTCTGGATTTCAATCAGGTTCGGCATATCAAGCACTTCGTCGATCCGCGCAAAACTCATCCTGGTATTTTTGCCAACCTTAACCGGCTTGACATTCACCATTGGCTCAATCACTCCATTCATAGATTTGACATTCCGCGACGTTCATCGGGCACAAAAAATTTTTCTGTCATCCATCTTCGATCGGACTTCGGAGAAACCCTTGCCTTTTTTACAGACTTGTGATAAAATATTTTTAAATTGCCTTGTGCATCAATATCCATGATGATGCAGTATATTATTGTATTACAAGATATGGTATATGTCAAGGTGTTTTTTGAAAAAGACGAACTTTGCGCCCTGATAAAGAGGGAAAGCCGGAGCGGACGACTCCGGCTTTCCCTCTTTTGGCCTTTTATGTGGATTTGTGCCCGGCCCCGTTTTCGCCGTCCAGCGCGGCGAATGTATAGGAATCCAGTTTTTCGCGCACGATCTTTGAAATTTCGTTGTAAATTTCATGGAAGCGGCAGGAAACGTTGCACGAACAGCTGTAGGCGTCCTGCTGGCAGCGGCTGAGCATGTAGGGGCCCTCCACCGCCTCGATCACCTGCCGGAGCGTGATCTTTTCCGCGGGCCCGGCCAGCATATAACCGCCGTGCGCCCCCTTATAGGAAACGATCACCCCGGAGGCGACCAGCTTCCGCAGGATTTTCAGGGCGAACCGCAGCGGAACGTGCGTCCGGTCCGAAAGCGTGCGCGCGTCGATTTTCTGCTGCGACTGCGCGAGCGCGTCGACGATCCGGACCGCGTAGTCCGCCTCCAGCGTCAGCACCATGGCGAAATCCTCCTTAATCCAGGAAATCCTTCAGTTTTTTGCTGCGGCTCGGATGGCGCAGCTTGCGCAGCGCCTTCGCCTCGATTTGACGGATCCGCTCGCGTGTCACATTGAACTCTTTTCCGACCTCCTCCAGCGTGCGGGAGCGCCCGTCCTCCAGGCCGAAGCGCAGACGAAGCACCTTCTCCTCGCGCGGGGTCAGCGTGTCGAGCACATCCGCGAGCTGTTCCTTCAGAAGCGTGTGGGAAGCCGCGTCCGCCGGCGCCGGGGCGTCGTCGTCCGGGATGAAATCGCCGAGGTGGCTGTCCTCCTCCTCGCCGATCGGTGTTTCGAGCGAAACCGGCTCCTGGGCGACCCGCATGATCTCGCGGACCTTTTCGACCGGCATGTCCAGCTCGAACGAGATTTCGTCGGCGGTCGGCTCGTGCCCGTTCGTGTGCAGAAGCTGGCTCGAAACCTTTTTCACCTTGTTGATCGTTTCGACCATATGCACCGGGATGCGGATGGTCCTGGCCTGGTCCGCGATCGCGCGCGTGATCGCCTGGCGGATCCACCAGGTGGCGTAGGTGGAAAACTTGAACCCCTTCGTATAATCAAATTTTTCGACCGCCTTGATCAGGCCGAGATTCCCCTCCTGGATCAGGTCGAGGAACTGCATCCCGCGCCCGAGGTAGCGCTTTGCGATGCTGACGACCAGGCGGAGGTTCGCTTCCGACAGACGCTTTTTCGCGGTTTCGTCCCCGCTGGAAATGCGGATGGCAAGGTCGATTTCTTCCTCCGGGGTCAGCAGGGGCACGCGGCCGATTTCCTTCAGATAGACTTTGACCGGATCGTCGATCGCGATTCCTTCCGTGCCCAGGGACGATTGCGCGTTTTCGTGTTCCGTCGTCTGGGTTTCCAGATTCAGGTCCTCGAGCGGTTCGTCGCCGAAGTTTTCGACGATCTCGACCCCCTGGGCTTCCAGCGTGTCGTAGAACTTTTCGATCTGTTCCGGATCAAAGTCCAGCTCCCCGAGCGCGTCGAGGATTTCCTTTGTGGAAAGCTGTCCCTTGCTTTTGCCCTGCTCGATCAGTTCCTTGATGACCGTCTTTTTGTCCGGTACTGCCATACTGCGTCCCCCTATTTCTTCTGCTTCCTCAATTTTCGCAGATAATCCTCTATTTCCTCGGCCTGCACCGAATCGGAACCGGCCAGAACCCGTTTGTCGTTTTCCTGGGAAATGACGTCGATATATTCCAGCGCGTCCCGCCATGCCGGAGAAATTTCCCCCTGCTCCGCCTGCATGCGGGCCAGTGCGGAAATTTCATCCAAGGTAAATTCTTCCGACAGATCGGCAAGGCCAACTGCTTTTCCATTTGTAATTCTACCCACAATTATCGCATATACACGGCGATTGAACGCTGTGACGAATTTTTCGGGCGGCAGAAGCGACGCGGCTTTCTCCGCGTTTTCGGGATATTTCATCAAATAGGCGATCAGCGCTTCCTCGGCCTTGGCCGCGCGCAGATGCCCCGCTTTCTCCGGATTCACCCGGTCCGTCAGGCCGGCCGATTCCCGCTCGACGGCCCGGAACGTCTTCGAAAGACGTTTTTTCGCGTTCTTCCGGCTCATCGCCCGGATCCGGCCGAGCACCGTCGCCGTCGCGATGCCGGTCTGCTGCGCGAGCCGCCCGGCGTAGACCTCCTGTTCGATCCGGTTTTCGAGCGTTGCAAGAACGCCCGCCGCCTCGTTGAGATATTCGACGCGCTGTTCGGGAATCTGCAGATTTTTCCCCGACAGGACCTTTCGCAGACGGTATTCGACGTCGTTTCCGCAGGAATCGAGCAGCTGCTTGAATTTGACCGGTCCGTTCGCCTTTATGTATTCGTCCGGGTCCTTTCCGCCCGTCACGGCCAGCACCCGCACCTGAAGCCCCGCGTCCCGCAGCATCGGGATCGCGCGGGAAGCGGCCTTCTGGCCCGGCGCGTCGGAATCATAGCAGACGACGACCTCCTTCGCGTACCGCGCCATCAGCCGGGCCTGCTGCTGGGTCAGCGCCGTCCCGAGCGTGGCGACCGCTTCCGGGAAGCCGGCCTGATGCAGCGCGATGACGTCCATATAGCCTTCGCAGAGAATCAGGCGGTCCGAATTGCAGTTCTTCGCAAAATTAAGGGCGAACAGCATCCCGCCCTTATTGAACACCGGCGTCTCCGAGGTGTTCAGGTACTTCGGCTTATCGTCGCCGAGCGTCCGGCCGCCGAACGCGACCACGTTGCCCCGCAGGTCGATGATCGGGAACATCACCCGGCCGAAAAACCGGTCCACGGCCCTGCCGCTCCTGCTTTGGAACGCGACGTTCGCCAGGACCATTTCGTTCGGGGCACAGCCCTTTTTCGCCAGATAATCGACCAGCGCGAACCGGGAGGGCGGCGAAAAGCCGAGCCCGAAATGCCGGATGGTCTCCGGCCTGAGCGCGCGGCGCTCCAAATAGGCGCGCCCGTCCTTCCCCGCGTCGGATTTCAAAACGGCGTAGTAGAATCGGGCCGTCTCCCGGTTGATTTCCAGGATCCGCGTCCGGAGCTTCGCCATTCCGCCGTCCGCCCCGGTCTCCGGCATCTGCATCCCGGCACGCTGCGCCAGGAAGCGGACGGCTTCCATGTAATCCAGGTTTTCGATGCGCCGGATAAAGGTGATGACATCGCCACCCACATGGCACCCGAAGCAGTAAAACGAGCCGTTTTCCGGATAAATATTGAACGAAGGCGTTTTTTCGCTGTGGAACGGACACAGGCCGACCCAGTTCCTCCCGCTGCGTTTGAGCGTGACGTAGGCGGACGCGATCTCCACAAGGTCGCTGCGCGCCTTCAGTTCCTGCAGGAATTCTTCCGGCAGAGGCATAAGGATCTCCTTTCCCCGTCCGCCCCGGCTTCCTTACAGTTTCCAGGAAGCCGGAACATAAATGGATTCGAAAAGCTGGACCGCAAAATGGTCCGTCATCCCCGCAATATAGTCGCACGCCGCGCGCCCGCAGCCGTCCTCCCCCGCAATCCGGCGCATATCCTGCGGCAGATTCCCGGGTTTTTGCAGAAAATCGAACAGGGCGCCGATCAAAAGCGGGACCTTCCGCTCCTCCCCCTTCGCGGTGGGGTTTTCGTAAACGCTCCGGAACATGAAGTCCCGCAGGCGGTCGAACGCCTCCTGAACCCGCCGGGGCATCCGGATCCCGCCGTCCGCGCTCGTGTCCACAACGGCGCGCACGAGCGTGTCGATGCGCTTCGATTTGCTGTGGCCCAGAACGGACGTGATCTCTTCCGGAATATCGCTTTCGGACAGGACGCCCGCGCGCTCGGCGTCGTCGATGTCATGGTTCAGATACGCGATGCGGTCCGCGGTGCGGACGACGCGCCCCTCGGCCGTCGCGGCCTCCCGCCCCGTCGTATGGCACAGGATGCCGTCGCGGACCTCATGGGTCAGGTTCAGGCCCCTGCCGTCCTTTTCGAGGCGCTCCACCACGCGGACGCTCTGCTCGTAGTGGCGGAACCCGCCGGGGACGATCTTGTCCAGCGCCCGCTCCCCCGCGTGGCCGAACGGGGTGTGCCCCAGATCGTGGCCGAGCGAAATCGCTTCCGTCAGGTCCTCGTTCAGACGGAGTGCGCGGGAGATGGTGCGCGCGATCTGGGAAACCTCCAGCGTATGGGTCAGGCGGGTGCGGTAATGGTCCCCTTCCGGGGACAGAAACACCTGTGTCTTGTGCTTCAGGCGGCGGAACGCCTTGCAGTGGACGATGCGGTCCCGGTCCCGCTGAAACGGCGTGCGGAGCGAATCCTCCTCCTCTGGCACGTCGCGGCCCCGGGTGTTTTGGGACAGCATGGCGTACGGGGACAGGATCTTTTCCTCCAGCGATTCCGTGCGTTCTCTGACGTTCACGCACAACGCCCCCTTTCTCCACAACTCAGTTCTATAGAGTTATACGCGCTTCCCGGCCGTTTTCCTTTCTCAAAAAGAGGAAAAATCCTCTCTACGGCAAAAATTTTTCGGATGTGATTTCAGCGGTGCATGTTCCGCCGGTCGCATCGGACAAAGCGGCTTGGAACGCGGGCAGTTTTCCGCATTCCAGGTGAAAATCGATGCGGACGAGATCGGTGAAGCCGGTCCGGTCGACGGCGCCGCCGAATCCGCCGATCAGCGCGGCGATTTTGGAATACAGGCCGTAAGCGCAGACCGTCTCGAGAAGAAAACACGGCCGCATCGTCGCCACGCCGGCCGCCTGAAGCGCGAGGGACGCCGCCCGGGAATAGGCGCGGACCAGGCCGCCCGCGCCGAGCAGGATGCCGCCGAAATAACGCGTGACCACGATTTCCGTATCCGTCACGCCCGATTTCAGCAGAACGTCCAGCACCGGCATCCCGGCCGTGCCCTGCGGCTCCCCGTCGTCGGAATGGCGCCTCGTCTGTCCCCGCCGCAGACTGAAGGCGTAAACGTTGTGCCGCGCTTCCCTGTTCTCCATCCTGATTTTCCGCAGGAAAGCCGCGGCTTCCTCCCCGCTGGCAACGGGGGCCGCATGGCCGATGAAGCGGGAGCGGCGTTCCGTGAATTCGGCGGACGCCTCGCGCGAAACCGTTCGGTATTCTCCCTCCAGCGCCACAAGTCCATCCCTCCGAAAAAAAAGATAGACGGCATCACGAAGCCGTCTACCCCCAACCGAAAACCTTCCTTATTTGCCGATGCCGTAACGCTTTTTGAACTGATCAACACGGCCGCCCGTATCAACCAGCTTCTGTTTCCCCGTAAAAAACGGATGGCATTTGGAGCAAATTTCAACGTGGATGTTCTGCTTGGTGGATCTTGTATGAATCACATTCCCGCACGCGCAGGTGATCGTCGTCTCCTGATACTGCGGATGGATCTTCTCCTTCATTCCTAGTCACCTCTCTATCTGCCGTACTCCATAACAAAGAAATTATATCATAAGAGCAACTGCAATGCAAGAATTATTTTCATGTTTTTCAGCCGCCGGACTGCTCTGCCAGATAGGAGACGTACTCTTCGAGGCACATGGAAAACTCACGCATTTTCAGCGCGTTGTCCGTCCCGACATATCGGAAATGCGCCGGGTTGGAGCTCATGCCGGTAACGGACTCGCTGTTCTTTGGAAACCGAAGGACAAACCCGTAGTAGACGCTGTTTTCCGACAGCCAGTGGTACTGCCTGGTCGAAGCGAAATCCTTCTGCCCCGCCCCGGCGGAAAACGTGACCGCAAGGCCGGTCTGATTCTCGTTGTAGCCGCCCTTGCCCACGGTGCTCTGGGCCTGGTTTTCCGCCCGGACGCGGGAAAGGCGCCCCTGGGCGACCAGGCGTTCCACTTCCGCCTGGTACAGCTTATTCTGCGTTTCGGCATCCACATAGCCGCCCGCAAGCGTAAGCGGGCAGCCGTCGGTTTTCGCCTGTTCCATCATTTTCGTGAGCGCCGGCGCGATCCGCGAGTCCACCCGCACGTTTTCGCACTGTTCCAGCTCGGGCCGGTAGCCGGGGTCAAGCGGCTTCGCGTAATTGACCAGCAGCAGGCTGAACGAATTGTCGTAAACCGGAAGTTCTCCGCTTTGCGACGAAACCGCCCCGGAAGACGGCGCGCCCGCCGGGGGCGCGAACAGATGCCTGACCTGCAGCCATGCCAGAAGGGCGGCGGCGGCGACGGAAAAACAGATGATCACGAGGATCACCGTCATGACGATCTTGATTTTTCGGACCTGGCCCTGCCTGCGCCATTCGGCGCGGCTTTTGACGACTTTTTCCCCTTTTCTGCGCATGAAGCCCATCCATTCCGCCGTTTTTGTCGGATCGATCCGCTTGCTTTTCCCTGTTTTATTTTATTGTATAACTTCTCCGGGCGGAATGCAACCGGTTGTTCCTTCCCAAAAGATGCGCCGTTTCGCTCAAAAGCAATTGCTTTCCGGACGTTTTCCGGTTATGATAGGAATGTTTAGGGAACAAGGGGAATCCCTGCAAGCAGTATGGAAGAAATGAGGCTGCAAGTACATGAGAAAAACAAAAATCGTATGCACGCTCGGTCCCGCCTCCAACAGCGGGGAAACCATCCGGCAGCTCATGCTCGCCGGCATGAATGTCGCGCGCCTGAATTTTTCACACGGTTCCGGAGCGGACCAGAAGCCTTACGCGGACATCGTCAAAAAGCTGAGAAAGGAACTCGATCTGCCGGTGGCGCTGCTGCTGGACACGAAAGGGCCGGAAATCCGCGTCAAAAAATTCGGCAAACCGTCCGTCACCCTGAAAACCGGAGACCGCTTCACCCTGACCACCCGCGACGTGGTCGGCGACGAAAGCATCGTTTCGGTCACCTTCGACCGCCTGCCGAAGGAGGTCCGTCCGGGTACGTCCATCCTGATCGACGACGGCCTGATCGAGCTGACCGTGGACTCCTGCACGGACACGGACATCGTGTGCACCGTGGCGAACGGCGGGACCGTCTCCTCCCACAAGGGGATCAACATACCCGGCGCGCATCTCTCCCTGCCGTTTCTCAGCGGCAGGGACCTGGAGGACCTGGCCTTCGCCGTCCGCGAGGATTTCGACTTCATCGCGGCGTCCTTCACCCGCAGCGCGCAGGACATCATCGACATGCGCTCGGAGCTGCAGAAACTCGGCGGGCAGAAGATCCGGATCATCGCAAAGATCGAAAGCGCGGGCGGCGTGGAGAATATCGACGGGATCATCCGCGTTTCCGACGGGATCATGATCGCGCGGGGCGACCTCGGCGTCGAGATCCCGTTCGAAGAAATTCCGATCATCCAGAAAAAGCTGATCAAAAAAGCCTCGAACGCCGGCCTGCAGGTCATCACCGCGACGCAGATGCTCGATTCCATGATCAAAAACCCCCGCCCGACCCGCGCGGAGGCGACGGACGTCGCCAACGCGATTTACGACGGGACCAGCGCCATCATGCTCTCCGGCGAAACGGCGGCCGGCCTGTACCCGGTGGAAGCCGTGAAAACCATGGCGAAAATCGCCGAGTGCACCGAGGACGACATCAACTATATCGACCGCTTTAAAAAGCGCGATTTCGACGAACAGCCGAACGTCACGTCCGCGATTTCCCACGCGACCTGCATGACGGCCTACGACCTCGGCGCGGTCGCGATCATCACGGTGTCGAAAACCGGGCGGACAGCGCGCATGATTTCCAAATACCGCCCCGAATACCCGATCATCAGCGGAACGACGGACCCGACGGTCCTGCGCCAGATGAATCTTTCGTGGGGCGTGGTCCCGATCCTTGTGGAGGAGAAGGACACGACGGACGAACTGTTCAACCATGTGGTCGAAACGGCGCGCCGCCGCGGCCTGGTCCGGGACGGCGATCTGGTCGTCATCACCGCCGGCCTGCCGCTCGGCGTTTCCGGCACGACGAATATGCTGAAGGTCCAACTGGTCGGCGACGTGCTGGTTTCCGGCACGGGGGTGACGAAGGGGGTCGTCTGCGGCAACCTGTGCGTCTGCAAGGATGAAAAAGAGGCGAACGAGCGGTTCAAGGAGGGCGACATCCTCGTCGTCCCCGAAACCTCCAACGACATCCTGCCGGTCCTGAAAACCGCGTCCGCCGTCATCGCGGAACGCGGCGGGATGGACTCCCACGCGGCGATCGTCGGGCTGGCCCTCGGCAAACCCGTGGTCGTCGGGGCGCAGAACGCGACTCAGCTTCTGAAATCCGGGACGGCCGTCACGGTGGACGCCGGCCGCGGAATCGTTTACAACGGGCTGAAATGCGGCGGGTGAACAGTCCCGCTGCTCCGCGGCCGGCATTTTTGACGGCGCGCTGGGTAAAATAAGTTCCGTGCGGTTCCGCGCCTGCCCGGAACCGCGGAATCACGGAGGGAAAACATGATTGCTCAACTCGACAGAACCAACTGCATCGGCTGCGGACTTTGCGCCGAAACGTGCCCGGAGGTGTTCCGGCTTGCGGAAGACGGCTTCGCGCGCGTGATCCGGGAGCGCGTGCCGCGGGAGGCGGAGCGCTCCGCCGTCTCCGCGCGCGACGGATGCCCCGTCGCCGTCATCTCCATCCTCAAACAGAAGAATCCATGAATTTTCAAAATCTCCCGGCCGAAGCGGGAGATTTTTGAATTGCCGCGCAGAAGGAGACGGGGCCCCGGAAAGGGCCGCCGCCTCCTTTTGCGTCGGGCGACACGGTACCCCCGATCTTCGGCCGCCTTGCGGATCCGCTCCGGCTTTTCCTGATCCGGGCGGAAGTTCATTTCGATTCTCCGCTTGCGTCCGATTCCTCGTAATCGTCCAGAAAACTGTGCCGCTCCCCGTTTTTGCGGTATCCGACGACCGCGTCCAGGTTCACGTTGTGGATGCTGTGGAAAATATTCCGGTCGACGCCGGGACTCTCCTTGCGGAGGCGCTCGATCAGGGCCTTGGTATCCCGGCGCTTGGAGCCGCCGCCCGGCTTCAATTCGCAGTTGTCCGTAAAACGGCAGGCGCACCGGATAAACTCCAGACGATTGGCGTCGCGCCAGCTTTTGACGTCTGCCTCGTGGACCAGATACATCGGCCGGATCAGCTCCATGCCCGGATAGTTCCTGCTGTGCAGCTTCGGCAGCATCGTCCGGATCTCCGCGCCGTACAGGATGCTCATCAGCGTCGTTTCGATCACATCGTCGAAATGGTGCCCGAGCGCGATCTTGTTGCAGCCGAGGCCGCGCGCGTGCTTGTAGAGGTACCCCCTGCGCATCCGCGCACACAGATAACACGGCGAACCGCTCTGCGTTGCCACGTAATCGTAGATGTTCGTGTCGAATATCCGGATCGGCAGGTTCAGCAGCCGGGCATTCTCCACGATGCGCCGCCGGTTTTGCCCGCTGTAGCCGGGATCCATCACCAGGTATTGGACCTCAAACGGAAAATCGCTGTATTTCTGCAGATGCTGCATGCATTTGGCCGTCAGAAACGAGTCCTTTCCGCCGGAAATGCATACGGCGACGCGGTCGCCGGGCCGAATCAGCCGATACTCCTTCACCCCGGTTAAAAACGGAAGCCAGATTTTCTTTCTGTATGTTTTAAAAATGCTTTTTTCGATCTGTTCGTACCGCTCCATCCTGCGCCCCTGTTTCCCGCCGGGCCCGGACGGACTTCGGCGGTCCGGGCCCGGGGCGGTTGTTTCTTCCGCAAACGGGCTTCCGCCCTGTTGCAGATCGATTATATGCAAAACCAGTCCGTATTGTCAAGACCCCGACCGGCTTCCGGCGGCACAAACGGGCCGCGGCGCGGCAAGACAGCCGTACCGTGGCCCGAAAGCCGCTTTTTCTCGCGGCCGGTTATTTCTTTTGGGAACTGCTTTCCGGCGGATTTTTATAGATCGTAATTTCCACCCGCCGGTTTTTCCCGCGGCCCTCCTCCGTGCTGTTGGTGGCGATGGGGGAGAAATGGGCATAGCCCTCGATCGACAGTTTGTCCTCCGGCAGGCCGTAGCCGATCAGGCTGTTGAGCACCGTCACCGCGCGGTCCGTCGACAGCTTCCAGGAAATCTGGTCGCTCTGCGTGGAATGGACGACGACGTTGGCGGTGTGCCCGCTGATCGTGATGTGGTCCACCTTCTTGTAAACGGCCGAGATCACCCGCTCCAGCTCCTGCATGATCGGCTTGCTGGTCGGGAGCATGGTCGCGCTGTTCGGTTCGAACATGACGGTATCACGCAGGCGGATCTGAACGTAATTGCTCGTGTTTTCGAGGTCGATTTTGTCCGCCAGCTTGTTTTTGTCCACATAATTCTTCAAATCGTTGTACACGCTGTCAAACGAATAGCCGCCCGCCACGCCGTAAGCGCCGCCGCTTCCCGTGCCGTTTCCGTTTCCGGTTCCCGTCCCGGTGCCTGTGCCGGTCCCCGTGCCGTAGGATGTGTTGTTCAGAGCCACATGCATGTTTTTCGTGATCTGTTCGAGCTTCTTCTCGCTGACGGAGCTCATGGAATACAGAACGATGAAAAGCGCAAGCAGCAGCGTGATCATGTCCGAATAGGTCAGAAACCATCTGTCGCCGTTCGATGGTTTTTCTTCGCCGTAATCGACTTTTTTCATGTGATCATCCCCGCTCAGTTTTCAATTCCGGCTTTGTACTTCTTTTCTCCGCCCGGGAACGCATGATAATAAAGCGAAAGTTTGTTGGTAATGTTCCTGGAGGTTTCCCCGCTCGCAAGCAGGCACATGCCGTCGATGATCATTTCCCGGTAGATTTTCTGCCGCTTGAGGTCGTTTTTCAGGTGGTTCGCCGCCGGCAGATACAGGACGTTCGCGAACACGACGCCGTACAGAGTCGCGATAAAGGCCACCGCGATTGCCGCCGTAAGCTGTTCCGCATCCGACATGTTCGAAAGCACCTGGACAAGCCCCATCACCGTCCCGATGATTCCGAGCGTCGGGGAAAAGCCGCCCGCGCCCTCAAAGACATCGATCTCCATCTGCTTTTTCGCAACGTAGGAGCGGATGTCGGCCTCCAGGACTTCGCGCAGGTTTTCCATGTTCTTGACGTCGGTGACAAGGATCATTCCCTCTTTGAGCATGAGGTAATTTTCCGAGCCGAGTTCGGGGTCGTTGAGCATGCTCTGGAGCTTCAGCAGGCCTTCCGCCCGGCAGACATCCGCCATGTTTCCGATCTTTGAAATCAGCTTTTCCGGATCGGGCTGATTTTTTGGGGAAAAGCTCCTGAAAAGGGCTTTCAGCGCCTGGGTGGTATCGGCAAATCCGTACGAGATGATGACCGCGCCGGCGGTGCCGCCGAACACGATGATAAAGGGACTGAGTAAGAACAAAGAATTGAGGTGGCCGTCTTCCAAAATGAATCCCAGAATCAAAGCCCCGAATGCCACGATGAGTCCGAACAAGGTAGAAATTCCCGAAGATATTCTCATGTATTTACTCTGCCTCTCTTTTTAAGTACTTCTTTTCCCTTTTCCCGCCTGCGCCGGAAAATCCGGTCCGCCGCTTGCCGGATCCACCGTCCGCAGGATTTGTCCCACACCAATTTGCATTTCTATTTTATTATCGGCATCAGTTTTGGATTCTTTAACATTTATGAACAAAATCGTGCTTTTGCGGTTTCTGAAGCCCCTCCCAGGCGGGCTTTCCCCGCAAAAGCGCGCGCCGCGCACAAAAAAATCAGACGCCGGTTTCTCCGCCGACGGGCGCCGCAGGGCTCTCCCAAACGAAAATCGCCAACGCACCGGCGGAACCCGGAACATTGGCGACCATGATTTGATTTGGAGGCGTCACCCGGATTCGGACCGGGGATGAGGGTTTTGCAGACCCTTGC